>Ga0180007_10004778_pt1 | contig 14166 bp, 11 predicted proteins | sample MM_PC_MetaG_FD_121122 | JGI IMG/M metagenome (GOLD analysis project Ga0180007, IMG submission 121122) | Groundwater microbial communities from the Aspo Hard Rock Laboratory (HRL) deep subsurface site, Sweden - MM_PC_MetaG | ecosystem: Environmental > Aquatic > Deep subsurface > Groundwater... | reverse complement strand
GTATAGACATCAGATAAGAGTAATCCCACCTTCCAGGCAAAGGACGGACGGTACATCAGTCCCAGATCGAACCCGTATCCGGTCCCCGCTTTGATCTGATCAATAGGGGCTTTTGTATAATCTATACCATGGATAAGCATGTTCATAATGGATTGTGTATCAAAAAAATCACTCTTGAAATAATCTCCCTCAACCCACTGAACGACTTCCAGGTAATCCGTAAGATCATTCAATTCAACGCTTAACCTGTGAAAATATTTCAAAGTAATTCCGGCATGCCAGTTTTTATACCCGGGAATGGGCATGCCGATACCGAATGGAAAGATAAGGTCCGCATGTACCTGTGCCTGAATATTTGGTATATTCAGGAGACCCTGGGTAGGGTCCAGTTTGATAACGATATCGGATGAGAAGAATACTCCGAACCCGAAATAATGCCTTGCCATACTTAAAAACTCGGCATTGACCGAAGGATGAACAATGGTGGAATATGCCGAAAGAAGACTGTTGTTTGCATTTGAGACATCCGAAGCGGTCAGGGTCCCGTCAATGAATTTATTAAAAAAATTCATATCCAGAAGCTGAAACCAGGGATCTGAATAACTGTCATCTGTTATTTCTGCGAGAATAAGAAGATCTTCAAATGCAAACCCGCTTGCGCCCACGGTAACCGATGCGATCGTGATATCCCCTATATTGGAATACCGGGGCCGCCAGAGCGTGGGATCTTTTATAGCTGCCAGCTTGGATTGTTCCATCAAACCATATGAAGCAAAACCGGCAGGGTTGAAGAAGAGCATATTTTTATCATCCGCAATTGCCACAAAGGTATTTCCCATACCCTGTACACGCGCATCAGAAAAAGTGACGGGCTGCTGCGCAGCCAGGATATATCCTGCACAAAGGTGAATAACAAGTAAAAAAATAATAAACTGAAATGATCCTTTATTTTTCATGTTCAATATCATTCCTTATATATTAACTTCCACCGGTACCCATCAGCTGTTTCAATAAATTAGAATCGGTGATATGTATAACAATATCATTCATAACCGTGACCACTTCCTGGATATAAGCCATGTTGGTCGGATTCGTAATGTCATATGAACTTCCCGGATGGTCTGTTACGCGCCTCAAAAGATTAGTCTTACCTGCCGCATAGGTTGCAAAGGTAGGCACAGTGGTGGCCCAGGGAGTTTCAGCAAAAGCTGTATAAGATCCGCTGAAAGCATTTGTCCCTACAAGTTTTAAATGGTCCGAACTTAAGATCAATGCATCTGCATCAGCCCCGGTTAAATACCCGGACATCTCTGTGACACGCTCATTAATATCATTCTTTACATCATCCATGACCTCTCCGCCGGATATGCCCTGCACCCCGCGGTTTAAGGCATTGGCTGCTTCCTGAAAATCAGAAAAGGAGGTTCCGAATATTTTATATACTTCTATGAGGTCTTCTACGATATCATGGCCGAAGGAGATTATATTGGAGACCGAGCTCTCCTCGATAGGCTGGAGAAGTGAGATCCTGTTATTAAAATCATCCAGCGTTGTGGTTATCTGGCTTTCCAGATTCTCCACATCGACTTTTGCTGTATTATACCCGAGGTTCCCGTCCTGAAAGATAAAGAGGTCACCGCTGTTCGGGCCTCCGGCACTGAAATATACCAGGTCATTGTTACTATCACCATTCCTTATAAAACCTCTTAAAAAATAAGAGAGCACCAGGTTTATATTTACTTCAAAATCATACATGGATACATCAGGACAGGCCCCTTGTGTGATCGGAGCTAAATATGTAATAACATCATCCATTGTGAGCCGGATAGCCACGGCAAACTGTGTAATAATAGCCGGAAGGTCATCATCCGTACCGGAAGTCATCTTTGAGACAAGGAGTATCAGGTCCACATTGCTCATTAAAAACCTGGCCCTGGCAACACCTATCCGTGCCCTGCCGCTTGATGCGTCAGCCGTGACCGCTTTCACATAATAACCGTATGCTGCAGTAGCATCTCCCTTGGCAAGGGCCTGGTCACCCAGGGCGATCAGATCATTTGCACTTTCCGCATCACCGCTGCCCGGATAAAGCCATCCGAATATGCTGTCCGTACAGCTTGTAAAGAATGCGCTCATTAGAACAAGTAAAGCAATTAATATCAATTTCCTGGCCATATTTGACCACCTCCGAAGAATTTCAAATAAAGATCGAACAGAGCTTTATCCTATTTCTTCTTTTTCTCCTCTTCTTTATCTTTCTTTTTCTCTTCTTTCTTCTCTACCTTTTCGCTCTTCTTCACCACTATCGGCTCTGTATACTTTCCTTCGTTTACAGATTTTACAATAGTCTCCACAATATCCTTTGTATACCCTCTCATGTCCGTGATCCAGTACACGGCTCCGCTATAAGTATCGGTCATTTTCAATGTAATCTCAATAAATGCATGGTCCCAGTCCTCTCCCTCATCATACTTATTGATCCTGCCCCCTAATATAGCTTCTATCTTTTTATAAGGGGTTGCCTTATATTCTATGGACCGCTGCAATGTATTGCCATGGATCTCCAGGTCCCCTCTCTTTTTTTCCAGGATATCCGTCTCGATCACCTTATCTTCATATTCGCCTAAAGCGACATCTACCTTCTCTGACTTATAGAACCGTTTTAGAATGTCATCGGTAAATCTATTAGAAAGATCGATATAATCGATGATCTCTCCCCGTACGGATTTTACATATTTGGCATCAAATTTTAAGATAGAGATCGATTTTATTCTTGCTTCCTCAAACCTTGCCGAGGGCTTGATGTCTGTCTCGATCCAGATCCCTGTTTTTTTAGCGTCCTTAGGAACAGAAACTCCTCCTCCTAATATACCGAAACATGCACTAAATCCATCTCCTGCAGAAAAGAGTATAAAAATAACAACAGTTATTAACAGTAAATTTTTTCCTTTAACGATCATTCTTTAAACCCTCCTTTAATATGTTAACTTTTTATCTTTATTCCAAGTGACATAACTAAATCCCTTTATTCAGATGTTTCCTTAATAACATAGTATATCACAAAAAATATCAATGTCAATTTAAATTGACCTTTTAATACAGTTAAACTGCATTATTTATAATACAGTTCCAATATGGAACCGTTCTCATCACCAATAAATGTATTATTTCCGGAAAAAATATGCGCCTTGGATGAGATCGTACTGTTCCATATGTATTTCCATTTCTGATGTCCCTTATCCGTCTTTAATGCATATACGACACCATTTTCAGTTGAAAAAACGACCAGGTCCTGCCTGATATCCGGTGTAGACTTTATATCAGAATCAGCAAAGGTCTTCCACCGGAGCTCGCCGCTTGAATTAACAGAATAAAGGGCACTTCCTGATCCGAAATAAAAATTCCGCCCATCACTTCCCACACCACCGGTAAGGGGACGAACAACATCCATTCTTTTTATTATTGTGCCGGAGGAGAGGCTGACAATATAAAAGAGTCCGGTATCTGTTCCAATTCCCAGTGCATTTCCGGTTTTTCCTATCGAGTGAACAACATTTCCGACAAGCTGTTTCCTCCATAAAATCTTTCCACCGGAGCTTAATAAGACCACTTCGCCGTCATTATTGGCATAACAGAACCGGTTCCCCCCGACTGAAACTATATTGCCGGATATAACACTGCCGGTATTTACCTTCCATGATAATCTTCCATTATTAATATTAAGGGCATATACATTTCCGTCACTTGAGCCAAAACAGACCGTACTCCCGCTAAAGACAGGTGTCCCGACAATAGAGCCATTAGCACTGAAGCGCCACGCCTCATTAAACGTAGAATTATTGACACAGATAAAACTGCCGTCTTCCATACCCCCAAACACCTTTCCCTTATATATTTTAACATCGGATGTAAAAGGAATGCCAAAAACAACTTTACTCTTTATAAATTCCCTTGTTTTTGATTGCGTATCGATAGCATACAGGATACCGCTGGTATCCCCGGCATAGATCATATTTCTTTCAACATCAACATTTCCGGAAAGGCGGGCAGCCAGAGGGAAAGTTCTCATCAAGCGGACATCAGGTATCAGGGCAATGATCCTGTCCTCAGCCCACTGGGCCAGCTGGGTCCGGGGAGCCATCTTGATCACTTTTCTGTAACTTTCAATGGCATTATTAAGGAACTTCGGCACATTGATCGCTAAAGCAACAGCCATTCTCTTCTCATATACTTTTCCTGCTCCATAAAAATAGGCCGGCGATTCCTTCATGGATAATGATTTCTCAATATTCTTTACTGCTTCCCTGATCTTTCCGGGCATATAGTACTGGGTCCTGGCCAGATAAAAATAAAAGACAGGGATATTATTCTTCAGCCTGATGGCAAAATCAAAATTTTCTTCCGATTTCTCAAATTGATTCAGCTTATAATATGCCAGTCCCGCATTAAAATAAGCCGGATCATAATATTTATCGAGCTTCTTTGTCTTCTCAAACTCAAGGACCGCTTTTTTATATTCATCCTTTTTATAATAGGCAATACCCAGATTTATATGTGCATCAAAATTATTTGGATTGATCGCCAGGGCTTTATTAAAATTCACCATGGCCTCATTATAATTCTCCATCCTTAAATAGATCTCTCCGATATCATTTAAGACGGAATCATTTTTAGGATCGATGCTTAACGCATTATTATAATAACTGAAAGCCTGCTTATACTGCGTTTTATTTTTATATATCACACCCATCATCTGATAATAATCCGGATACCGGGGAAACTTCTTAATACCCTGTTTCAAGACCTTTTCTGCTTCATCAAACTCTTTTTTCATAATATAAGCATTTGCCAGGTTCAGATAGACTTCCTTCATTTCTTTATAGATATTAAGAGCTGTCCTGTAGTTGGCAATGGCAGTGGAATAGTCTCCCTTATTAAATGCGCTTGAAGCTACGCTGATGTATCGCAATGCATCGATATACTGGATCTTATCAATAGCATCGAAATAGGAAGGATTATATCGTATCGCTTTTTCGAATTCATTTTTAGCCTGATCATAATCTTTGATATTAAAGAGAAGAACACCCATTTTATAATAAACCGTAGCTATTCTCTTCTTTGCGACCTTGTAATTGGGATCGATCAGTAAGGCTTTATTATATTCTCCAATGGCTTCTTTAAATTTAGCATTTGCTTCATAGCTTAATCCCAGTTTATAGTAAAGCATGGGGTCTTTACCCTTCAGCCCCTCCAGCTTTTCGTTCATCTTCTTTGCATTGACCGTGTCCCCTTTATTCCTGTAAGCTCTTTCCAATCCGATCAGTGCGGGTAAATAATCTTTCTCGATCTTGAGGGCCCTGTCGTAATGGTCAATGGCGCTTATATACTGTTTTATCTGTACATATGCATTTCCGATATTCACCCGGGTTTCCAGAAAATCAGGAGCCAGATCCAGTGAGCTTTTATATTTTTCTATGGCCTTATCATACTTCTTCTCTTCAAACAGCTGATTCCCTTCATTCACAAAGATCATGGCATCAGCTTTTTTCTCAAACTCTTCTGCTTTATCAAGGCTGCTGTCCAGATCACTCGCCTTTTGAAAGGATACTTTAGCCTGGCTGTATTTTTCCATCTCATACTGGGCCACTCCCAGATTCAGGTAGGCTTTTCCATAATCCTTCTTCAATTTGATGCTGGTTTTAAAATTTTCTATGGCTTTGTCATGAGATTCTGTTTCACTATAGATTATCCCCAGGTAATTATATATCTTATAATTGCCCGGGTCCACTTCTTTTGCATCCTCAAGATAATCGATAGCCTCTTCATATTTTTTTTTCTTTTTATTGATCTCTGCCAGTGTAAAATAAAGGTCAAGATCATCCTTTTTTATCTCATACGCCTTCAGCAGATATTTTTCCGCTTCCTGGTCTTTCTTCAATCTGTAATATGTCTGGCCTAATACATAATTCGCATCATAATTATCCGGCATATCTTTCAATACTTCTTTCAATTTCTTTTCAGCTTCCTGATACTTCCCGTCATTATACAGCTCCCTGCCTTCTCTTAAAAGAAGCAGTGCATTGGCGATCCGCCGGCTCTCATTCAATTTTTTATCATCTTTAATCTGTAACCCTTTATCCAGGATCTTTATTGCTTCCTGATAATCTTTTAATCCGATATAATTGTTGCCCATGCCGAGATACGGTTCTAACATTTTTTCATTAATGTCATTAGCTTTTTCAAAGCTTATCAGAGACTCCTTATAAACCTCATCCTCATAATATATATTTCCGATCTCTATATAAGCTGCAGCATCTTTTGAATTTAATTTTGTTACGATCAGGAAATTCTTTAATGCATTGTTCTTATCTTGAAGCTTTAAATAACCGGAGCCCTTAATAAAATAAGCATCCGGATTATCCGATTTAAACCTGATATATGAATCAAGGGAAGCAATAGATTCTTTATAATCTTTATTCTTATAATATGCATTCCCCAATCCCAGATGAGCATCTGCAAGACCGGGCCACAATTGAATTGCAGATCTAAAATCAGAGATGGCACTTTTATATTTTCCTTCCTTTAACTTCTGATTACCGGAATTAGCCAGTTTTACAGCATTGTTCCTCTGCTTCTTTTCATCTTTGGTAAGCTCTTCCCATGATCTCTCCTCTTTTCCGCCTTGAGGGATATTTACATCTGAAGCGGTCAGGACATCTTTATTATCAAGATCTTCCTTTGAAGATTTTCGTAAACCACTGCATCCGGTCAAATACAGTATGATAAAGAAAACAAATAATATAATTGTAAATTTACGCATTTAATGTCCTTATTTTTTTTGCTGTTGACGCGTCCGGCTCATGTTATTCATAGATCCAGTTAATGATCTTCCAGTTTTCTTTCTCTTTCTGCCAGTAGATCCTTTCTCTTCCTTTATAATTAAGAGGCTTATATCCTTCCTCGGCCGGACCGGCTTTATAAAAATAATTATCCGTTGTAACAGCCTTATCCGCTTTCACATGGACCTGAACATCGGAAACCGAATATACTATATTATCATATGCTTTATACAAGAGTTCTGTATTCTTCTTCAGGTCATTCAAATTAATACCGGAATCAGACATAAAATCCCGGGAATAGAATGAAAAAGATTTTTCAGCATCCTCGTTCTTTACGGATTCCCTCATCTCATTGAAAAACTTGAGAAAGTAATCAACATCATCCCTGGAATAGCTCCCTTTAAATTTTACGTTCTTGACCATCTCTTCTTTATCCGGTAATTCCGGAGGAGGAGAACAGGCAAAAATGACACCTGTAATTAAAAAAAATATTACTATACCTTTCAATCCTTTCATATTACAAACCTCCCTGATCATATAATTAAAAAATAACAATTCTATTTTTCCCAGAAGAAAGGATAAAACCAGAACATATCCTGTCCCCAGTAAAACCTTAAACCGGCCCTGACGGTGAGCTGGCGTATCTCGACTTCGTCCCTGGCAAACGTATATCCATCTGCCACCTGCTGATATCGGCTGTTATTTCCACCGCCACTGTCATCACCATCACTACTATATGCATCAGGGATATAATTACTGTCTTCACCGCCCATGTCAGATAACAGAGATCCCCAAAGATACTTGGTCTCAACAAAAAAAACGATCATCTTTGTTGCCCTGTACTCCAGGCCTCCAACAGCTGAATACGTCAGCCAGTCTCCCTGTACAGAATACGGATCATCTGAAGTGATATCGAATGAACTCCTGCTCATACCAAAGCCCATTCCGCCTCCGAAATAGGGGATCACATTTTTAAAAACACCTTTATCATTCAGATTCAGCCCGATACCAAGGTTAACCTGGCCTAAAATGAACTCCGTAAAATTATTTTCATCCTCATATAAGGAATAGTACTCACTCAATGTAAGCCAGAGGTACTTGACATACCGGTTCTCAGGATCCACTTCACCCACTAGCCTTAAGAATTCCAGTTCTCCGCTGAAACCATTGTTCATCCCCAGGTATCCGTGTGCAGAGCCTGCACCCAGTCCGCTTCCAAGGGACCAGATGATCTTTGTACGCTCCGGCCCAAAATAGGTATCATGCTGGGGTTGAAAATCAGCTCCAAACGATGATGTGACCAGAAATATTATTAATAAAAAAACTTTCCTCATTATCAAATACCATAAAAAGATAAATTTATTATAATAATTAAACCTGAAAAAGGTAAATTTATTTTAAAAGATATCCCTCTTTTAAAATAAATTTACAATAAAGCCGGCGTAATAATGCAATTCGATCTCATCCAGGCCTTCCACTTGTTCCAGCTCAATCTCGCTACCCTCATCAGCTTGTCTCATCCTCTGATCGAGATTAGCTAATAAATAATTTATCCCGAAATCAAGAGAGAAAAAATCCTTCATTAACTGGATCTCCGCACCCAGGGAAACCCCTAAATTCCATCCGCTTCCCTCGATCACATGGTCATACAGTATCCTGTTCTCATCCATGAACATGTGATGGTAATCTATACTTGCGAACCCGCCGCCCAGAAGGAGATATGGATTATAACTTTCAATAAAGGGAAGAGATGAAGGCAGTTTAAAATCTGCTCCGATAAAATTAAGGAACTGCTTTTTGTCGCGCTCGCTAAAAAAGGTCCGCTCATCCGTAAATTCTTCACTCTCCATAAGAAAATTGAACCGGTAGACGAATCCGAGACGGTAAAACGCTTTTTCCTGGCTGATGCGCAGTGTTGTCATGTATTTTGCATAGTTATCATTATTTTCAAATGTCAGATAATAGGTCCCTCCATAAGCCCCGCCGATTCCCAGATGGAGGATCGTCTTTGAGTATTCATCCCTGTAATATTTTTCTCTGGGAGCCGGGGTGGTCCACCTTCCGGCCTCACCTGTGCCCAGGGATAAAATCAGGATAAAAATAATAATATTAATAATAGTGATCGTCTTCATCATATGTTCCATAGTATTTTATATAGAACCGGGCTGAACCGTCCCCCGGAAAATAATTTGTGAAATTATGTGAAAGGTCAGAGACTCCTATCTGATGTATGATCCATTCCTCGGACCGGCGATGCAGTTCTCTGAGTCTGTTCTCATCAAACCTTATTTTTACCGCATATATGCCTCCGGAAGAAGCCAAGACCTCCCCAAAGCCTCCTGATCTGCAGTTTTCATGGTCATTTCCATCCCAGTTGGTGTATGCTGGTCCCCTGTCATACCTCTCTTTTGAGATCAGATCAACAGAGGCCAGGGAGAACTGCATGGAAAAATCCTGAAATCCTGACTGGTTCCCGTACAAGTCCACAGCAGCGGCTTTATAATAACGAGTAACAGAATAATCTTCATCATTAACATTAAAAAAAATTCCGGTATAGGAATAATCAAACACACTTTCACTGTAATGAGATGTGCTTACATTATAGAGAAAAGGTACATTCGTAGCACCCCCGCCGGCATTGGGAACAGTGATAACCTCACCAACTTCATAATACAACTGGTTTTGCTCCATCCTGAAAGGATTAAAATCACCCATTGCAGTCGGATCGTATCTGTCCCAAATCGACAGTGCCTGCGAATTATTAAAAGTTGCATAGACTTTATATGATACTACTTTGGGAGAATCAGTATAAAACATGGTCCTGAATGAAAATGGCATGGAGTAGTCCCCACCATCTTCCGGACGGAATTCCATGGGAATCATGTTTACAGAATAACTTTCTGCCAGAGAAGCCGGCTGAGGGGAGAAGGGGTCATTATGCGTTGAACATCCTATCATGAGAAAAAGGGTTAATATAGCTATTACTACGGTATTTTTCATAATATATTGATATATAACAACTTCCCGATCAATTTTAATTGCTCGTTTAAAAGGGACAGCATTGTATAGCCCATTACTGTATTAAAACCGTACGAAAATATTATATATCATATTAAAAAAAAGTCAATACTTTTTTAGGGTCAGGCCTTGAAATTTGAAAATTGTTTTGCAGCTTTCAAATTTCAAGGACTGACCCCAACTGACTAAAATTTCTCCAGATCTTCCAGGTTCTGAAAATTCGTCATTTTTACTTCACGGTTAATGCTTCTCATAAATCCGGACAGAACCCTTCCCGGCCCGATCTCATAAAAAGCATCATACTTTTTTTCTATCAGATAATTAATGGACTGTTTCCATAAAACAGGAGATGTAAGCTGTTGGATCATAAGATCCTTGACCTCATTCAGGTCCTGTGTACTTTCAGCCGTTGCATTCATTACTACCGGGATAACAGGATCTTTCAATTCACTTTTATCGATCACATCCTTCAATGCCTTTTTGGCCGGCTCCATCAAGGAGCTGTGAAACGCACCGCTGACCGCCAGCACCACAGCCCGCTTTGCTCCTTTTTCATCAAGGATATCTACTGCTTTATCGATCCCGTTTTTAGTACCGGATATTACCAGCTGACCCGGACTGTTGTAATTTACAGGAACAACCAGTTCTCCCCCGGCGGAAATATCTTTACAGACATCTTCTACGACCTGATCTTCCATTCCCAGAATAGCAGCCATAGTGCCGGGATTAGATTCCCCTGCTTCTGCCATTGCTTCCCCCCGGATACGGACCAGCTCAATACCGGTCTGAAAATCAAAGACTCCTGCCGAGAAAAGAGCTGCATACTCACCGAGGCTGAATCCGGCTGTGATCTGAGGGTTCAGACCTTTCTCTTTCAGTATACTGTCCAGAACGGCTGAAACTGTAAAGATCGCCGGCTGGGTGTACTTTGTCAGTTTTAACTCTTCTTCCGGGCCTTCGAAGCAGACTCCCGTCAGGTTAGAGATCTTCTTTTCAGCTGTATTAAAATACTCCTTTGCAATATCGAACTTATCATACAGGTCCTTACCCATACCCACATATTGTGATCCCTGACCTGCAAATAAAAATATATTCTTTGAACGCATAGTTATGTCTCCTTGATATTATTCTTTATCTACCTGACCCTTTGTATCTAAAAAACCTATTGTATCTACAACTAATGTCAAATAATTTTTCCCATAACCAGGGCATCCTCACCATTTTCATAATATTGTATCACCGTATTCAGGAACTGAAATCCCAGTTTTTTATACAGATTTTTTGCTTTTACATTAGACTTTCTGACCTCAAGAAAGACCTCATGACATTGTTCTCCCTTTAATTTTTCTTTGATAAAATTTATTAGTATCTGTGCATATCCCTGTCTCCTGGATCTCTTTCTGACGGCAATATTCAGGATAGTGGCCCAGGGCCTGAACACATGAGCAATGATATACCCGATAATCGCATCATCATCCTGAAAAACATAAGCAAAGTTACTCTTATCATTTAAAATATAAAGAAAGAATCGCTCATCCCAGGCATTATTTTTAAAAGAGTCTTTCTCGATCTTCAGAACTTCATTAATATGAGATCTCTTCATCTCTTTTATTCTGATCTTCATTTATTTTAATTTTCTATGTAATAATTCAAAAACCTTATTTACTGTATTCAACCGGATCTGTTCACGGTTACCCATGAACAAAAATTTAATAATTTCAACCTTCTTCTTCAAGCGTATCCCGATATAGACAAGACCAACCGGTTTTTCCTTTGTTCCACCGGACGGACCTGCGATCCCTGTAACTGCAACGGCAACATCTGTCTGAATGATCTTATCCAGTCCTTTCAACATTTCCCCGGCAACCTCTCTGCTCACTGCACCGAACCGGTCTAAATCTTTTTTAGGAACATTCAATATTCTCATCTTTGACCTGTTGCTGTATGATATAATGCCGAACTGAAAAAACTCTGAACTCCCCGGGCTGTCCGTCAAGACTTTATCCAGGAGCCCGCCGGTGCAGGATTCAGCAGTAGAGATGGTCATCTTCCTTTTCTTGAATAAACCGGCAACAACACTGTAAATAGAAGAATATTTTTCAGCATATAAGTTCTCTTTAAACAGAGACCTGATCTTTCGACTCTCTTTTTCTACGGCCTTAATATTATCACGGGTTGAAACAATAATATCGGTCAAATTCGGATTGGATAAAAATGTAATATCTCCGTTCAATTTTTTAATCCGGGTATGGATAGGAGTCATTTTCTGAGCAATATATGATTCACCCAATCCATAGAACCTGAAAACAGAATGGTAAAAATCTATTTTGTTCTTTTTCTTTAAATATGGAATGACTTCTTTTTCGAACATAGGGATCAATTCATTGGGCGGACCCGGCAGAAGACACAAACTTTTCTTCTTTCTCTCTATTATAAAACCCGGGGCAGTACCGTTCTGATTTGGAATGACTTTTGATCCGATAAAGATAAGGCTTTGCGAAGCGTTGATCTGAGGCAAGGGGATCTTTCGCTTCTTGAAATACTTTCTGATCCTGGAATAGATCTCTTCAGAATATTCTGTCTTTAAATGCAGAACATCTCTCACCGCATCCTTTGTAATATCATCCTGTGTCGGCCCCAGCCCTCCTGTACAGATAACAAAATGATTTTCTTTTAAAGCCGCTCTTATATGTTTTTTGATCATTTCCAGATCATCAGGAATATTGGTAAGTGAAGAAACATAAATTCCAAGCTTAAATAACTGACGCGCCAGGTATTGGCTGTTGGTATCCAGATTTTTCCCGGTTGTAAGTTCAGTCCCGATACAGATGATCGATGCTTTTAAAGGCCTTTTCATTCAAACAAACTTGTAATGCTTCCTGACATTCTCTGAAATGGACCATACACATTTCATGCCCTTTGGAAATGTGACCAGATCCCCAATTCCAAACTGAACAGATTCTCCGCCTTGGGGTGTGACCGTTACTTTTCCTTCCAGTAAATAACAGATCTCCTTGGAGTCATAATACCAGTCAAATTCCGAGACCTCTTTTTCCCAAATGGGCCAGCTCTTCACTCCCAGTTCATTTAATCTTTTTTCATCCGGTTTTTCTATTATGATCTGTTCCATATTCATCTCCTTGTCCTTATCTTTTAATATAATAATAACTTTTTTAAAAACCCACTTCAAGTTTATTATAAAAAATGTTGATTTTTAATATATCATGTTTATATTTAACTCATATATCAGCTGTATGCTGCGATATATAAAACAAGGATATTATTAATGGCTAAAACCAGTCTGGATTTCAACAAAGCAGAAGAACTGGACAACAATATTATTGAAGGATTTATTGATAAGTCATTTGTCAATAAAGAGACTCAGAAAAAGATCGATCATTTGATCGACAAGTACAGCAAGAATATTTTCTCGCTGATCATTTATAAAGTAACAGGACTAAAACTTACTCCTTCCGAATCAAAAGAGATCTGGAGCGGTATTATTGCGCATAAATACCACCTTAAAAAATCATTAAGGAGAGATCCGGGTATTTATGTTTCTGCGGTGGATTTTCTTGTTAACATGTCCTCACGGCATATAAAATCTCCCGTTGTGATCGATGAAAAGTATTTCAACAACTTAAAAATGAATATCCTTGTCGATGACATAACCGGGCTCTATAATGCCAACTTTTTTAATAAAAGGATCAAAGAAGAGATCTCTGAATCTAAAAGATATAAATCACCATTATCCCTGTTGGTTGTTGATATTGATGATTTCAGTAAGATAAATGAATACATGGGAGTAGATGAAGGGAATAATATCCTGAAGGATGTAGGAAACTGCATACAGACTTCCGTCCGTTCATCAGATGTGGCTATCCGGTATGAAGGAGGAAAGTACACCGTAATCCTGCCTCATACGGGAAAGAAGGATGCTTTGATCGTAGGAGAGAAATTAAGGATCATGGTGAGCAACCTGAAATCATCAAAAAAGATCACCATAAGCGGAGGAGTGGCAACCTTTCTTGTGGATACGAAAAAAGATGCCGCGGAACTTTTCAATATTGCCAATTCCGCTCTGTATAGGGCAAAATATGAAGGGAAGGACAGGATCTGTGATTATCCTCAGGAGCAGAGGAAATTCAGGAGGATCCCAATAACGGAAAAACTGAGTATAAAGATCAAGATCATCAAACCGGCGCTTTTACAGCAAAAGATCAAAAAGATAAAGAACATCAGTAAAGGCGGCCTTGCTTTCTATATCGAAGATATTCAATTGAACAAAACAGATTATATTGAAGGGACT
>Ga0180007_10004777_pt1 | contig 14167 bp, 3 predicted proteins | sample MM_PC_MetaG_FD_121122 | JGI IMG/M metagenome (GOLD analysis project Ga0180007, IMG submission 121122) | Groundwater microbial communities from the Aspo Hard Rock Laboratory (HRL) deep subsurface site, Sweden - MM_PC_MetaG | ecosystem: Environmental > Aquatic > Deep subsurface > Groundwater... | reverse complement strand
TTTGGCAAATGAGTTTTCTGAAAAGAAGCTGGAAGCTGATCCTGAATCATTAGCGCCACGTCTTACGAAGCTCCGCTCACAGCTTGAATGGATTGGAGGGATCGATCCAGAGACACTTAAAGAATATGAGGAGACTAAGCAGCGTTTTGAAGAGTTGGCCGTGCAGACTGAAGACTTGAAACAAGCCATGACATCTTTAGAGACTGTTATTGCCGAACTGGATAAGACGATTAAGGATCGTGCTGAAACATCTTTTCAATTACTTGATCGAGAGTTTAATAATTATTTTAAGAAATTATTTGGAGGCGGAGAGGCTAAGCTTTTAGAGATCGCCCCGGAGCTGGAGGTAGATGAAGATGGCAATGAAATAGAACAAGACTTGGATGGGCGCGCAGTTGGTATTGATATTTTGGCTACACCGCCCGGCAAGCGTCTTAAATCCGTCACTCTTCTCTCAGGCGGTGAACGGGCGCTTATTTCAATAGCGTTGATTTGTGCGATTATGGCCACAAATCCATCCCCGTTTGTTGTGTTAGATGAAGTAGATGCGGCTTTAGATGAGTCGAATTCCAGAAAGTTTGCGGATATTGTAGACGGCCTGGCAGATCGTACTCAGTTCGTAGTTGTTACACATAATCGTGCTACCATGAATCAAGCACATGTGTTGTATGGGGTTACAATGGGGGATGAAGGTGTTTCGAAGTTGTTGTCTGTGAAGCTGGAAGAGGTGAGTTAATTGCTAATTAATTTGTATAGACCGGGGCTTGACATGGAATTGACATGAAGCATTAAAAGCCCTATAATTATAAATAGCCCTTTAAAACGGCCTAAAAAAGTCCGTTTTTTGATCTCTTGAGAGATATTGTCAAGAGCTTGACAAAAATTGGAATACATGGTATAAATATACGTCAGCAATGAGGTACCGGAGTTCATCTCCAGCCTGGATTGGCTGACATTGTACATACAAGGCTTTAAACAATCCGTATCCACGACAAGCATGGGGCTTTTTCGTAGGGTGTCGCAGGTCTTCGGACTCGCATATCCCTATAAAAAAGTTTCTTGGGTGCGGATTGTCTAGTGCCTTGTTTTTTTATTTTCGGTCTACGAAAGTACTAACAATGGTCTACGAAAGTACTAACAATGGTCTACGAAAGTACGAATCTGATACGAAATATACGAATTTTACGAAATAATTTTCAATTTTCAAACGCTTGAGACTTGAGAGTTGAGACTTGAGAATTGGAAATTTTATAACCGCACATCTACCGTTTACCTACTATATACTCTATACTAATCATATGAAGAATAAGTTAAAGAAGCTCGTAAAACATCCGGCAACCATGTGGGGGGCGGTTATCGTGGGAATACTCGCGCTTCTACTTGTTTTAGCATTTGGCGCTCAAGCTGCTTACTCCCGTTTATATGAGAATCGCATTTTTCCAGGCGTCAAGATTTTAGATGTTCGTTTAAACGGCTTGACTAAAACCGAGGCGCGTAAGGAAATTCAAGAATCTATTGATGAGAATCTTTCAAAAGGCTTGCGTTTTGTTTTTCAGGGCAAGGAGGTTCAGCTCGATCCAACATTACCTGCCATTGATCAGGATGCTTCGCGTGATCTGATTCGTTATCAAATCGAAGAAAGTTTGGAAAAAGCATTTCAAACCGGGCGCAGTGGTAATTGGATGAAAAATTTGAGCTACCAGATTGCTGCGCGAATCAGACCAATGAGCATTCCGGCTGAAATTCAGATTGACCGAATCGCAATAGACGAAGCATTGCATCGTGCGTTTGAAGATAAGATAAGTCCGCCAAAAGATGCGAAATTTTCCGTGGTGTTTTCATCCGATAATATTCCTTATGTACACATTGAGAACGAACAGAGTGGAGATGTTTTAAAAACCGAGCCTGCGATAGAAGAGCTAAAAGGTCAATTGGAAAATTTGGATTTTAAACTGATAACAGTGACCGGAGAAAAAGCGTCCCCGTCTATAATGCGTGAGGACCTGGAGCCGCTTATAAATTATCTTGAGGATTATCTTGAGCGCCCTGAACTTACTTTTGAATACAATACAGTTAAATTCAGCGTCACACCCAAAATGTTATCGGATTGGATAGTGGTAAAGTCAGAACACGGACAGTTTTATCTTGATATTGACGATGAACTTTTTGCAAAAGCGTTACGGGAGTACGCGCCAGATATTGAGAGCGAGGTAAAGAATGGAAGCTTGGTAATTAAAGACGGGAAGATCGAATCATTTGTGCCCGGAACCATAGGCATGACATTTGATATTGAAAAAACCTTGGCTGCAGTGCGCGAAGAGTGGCCGGAGAAAACCAAGTTTCCAATTGAAATTGATACACAGGAAGGATCTTTGTTAGGTGATGATCCGGAGCGCTTGGGAATTAAGGAGATTATCGGAGTTGGTACATCTAATTTTTCCGGCTCACCTAATAATCGTAGAAAGAATATTCGTAAAGGCGCGCAGATCCTGACAGGTGTGTTGATTGCTCCGGGAGAAGATTTCTCATTGCTAAAAGCATTGGGACAAATTGATGGTGAACACGGCTGGTTTCCTGAGCTGGTTATAAAAGGCAATAAAACTGTTCCGGAATTCGGTGGAGGACTGTGTCAAATTGGAACTACTGTATTTAGAGCGGCATTAAACTCTGGTTTGAAAATAACTCAGAGAAGCAGTCATTCGTATCGTGTTAGTTACTATGAGCCGGCTGGTACGGATGCCACCATTTATGATCCGGCTCCTGATATGCGGTTTATTAATGACACTGGGAACCATATCCTTATCAATGCCTATTCTTTGGGCGATGAGTTGTATTTTGAATATTGGGGAACAGAGGATGGCCGCAAAGTAGATCCGTACAAACCAGCAATTTATAATATAGTTTCACCGCCTGCGATAAAATTGATTGAAACTTTGGATCTTGAGCCGGGGAAAAAACAATGTACTGAATCGGCACATGCCGGAGCGGACGCGCATTTCACTTATCACGTAACCTACGCAGATGGAACAGAGCATGAAGAAGTTTTTAGAAGCCATTATCGTCCATGGCAGGCAGTGTGTCTTGTCGGAGTAGAGGAGCTATCTGAACCAGAGAGTGCGACGAGTACAGATGCGGTCTTAGAAGAGTAGCGCGATCGACAATCGCAAAAAACAAGAGTAGAATTCTTATCATTATGTCATCTACGGATTTAGATAATCAATGGTTTCATGAACCAGAGGAAGGTCAGCTTAGTGTTGATGTATTTCGAGATGATAATGAGCTCGTGGTGCGCTCGCCGGTAGCCGGAGTGAAAGTGGATGATATTGATATTTCCGTACACGGAGATCTTTTGACTATTCGTGGAAAGCGTGAATCAAAGAAAGATATTACTGAAGACGATTGGTATTATCGCGAATGCTATTGGGGATCTTTCAGCCGCTCAATCGTCTTACCACATCAAGTTGAGTCTGATAATGCCAAGGCAAGTTTTAAAAATGGCGTGTTAGAGGTACGGATTCCAATTAAAAATCAGGGAAAAAAGGTGAAAGTGGAGTGGAAGAAATAATAACGGAAATACGTAGAAAAACAGTTTGTCATTTCGACCGGAGTCCCTAAAGCTTTTGGGGCGGAGCGGAGAAATCTTTTTAGAAGGATCTCTTCACGCCGGTCTAGATGACAGATAGATTTGGACCGTCGTAGACCCCAGCTGAAAGGGTCTTTTTTGTTTATTAGTGTGGTATAATTGAATGGCCTAATTTATGGCTAAGAGACCGACACAAAAGAGAGTGTCAGAGCATTGGAATTATCTCGCCAAGGAACAAAAAATTGCTGCGAGCGTTCTTGTAGTTTGCGGGAGCATCGCTCTGGTTTTATCCATGCAACAAATTTATGCAGGAGTTGTAAATCCTTTTACTGTTTCAAAAGCTCAGTTTGCAGAAGCTCAGAGAAAAGTTGGTGCCATTGATTCGCAGGGCCGTGAGTTAGATGAATCAAAGAGACGCGATACGGATGGAGATGGTATTTCTGATTTTGACGAAGAAAATATTTATGGCACGTCACCTTACTTGCGTGATACAGACGGTGACGGATCTCCAGATAACACTGAGTTGGCATCCGGGCAGAATCCTAACTGTGCTAGTATCACTGGCTGCGCGCCGGTTCAGATTGACTTGTCGCTCGTTGCATCATCTTCTTTTGATTTTATAAATTTTGCCATTCCGCAAGATCAGGGTGATGAACTTTATGCGGCATTTCAGCAGGGGATAAATGAACAAAAAGGAAATGTTAGAGAGGCTACTGGCAGCACATCAACTTTACTCGAGCCAACATTGGTAAGGGATCCGGAAGTGATTCGTAAGGTATTGCGAGAGAGTGGTAATGTTGATCTGGTTTTGCTATCGCAAATCAGCGATCAGGAACTATTACAAATGTATGATGAAGCAATGGCATTAAACGCCGAAAAAGAGCTGAATAGTCAGGGTGCTGATTTAACAGGGCAAGCATTACCAAACGGATACTAACCTATGGATAAACCAAAAAGACATTTTCGAACCTTATCCAAGCTCTTTTTAACAGGGGCAACGGTTTTATTTTTATGTACTCAGTTGGCATTACCGGTCGCAGCGACAGTTCCGATTGAAACAAATCTATTCCCCATACCTCCCGTACCAACTCCGCTGGTGGTGAATATCGCATACAATAGTTATAAAGAGATAAGCAAAAAAGTGGAAGGATTTTATGACAACTTAGCACTTGGCGGCATTACCACGTTGATGAACGTATTTCAGGTTTTCACACAGCGTATTGCTTATGACGCCGCACAGCGAATTTTAAGCGGTGATGCTGGAAAGTACCCTTTTTTCTGGGAACAGGGTTTTGGTGACTATTTGGCTGATGTAAGTGAAGATGCAGGCAATCAATTTATCAGTTCCATCAATTCGGAATTTTTTAATCCTGCAGGATTTGATCTTTGTACGCCCATTGATCCGCTTAAGCTTCAGATGAGTTTAGGTGGTTTGGGTAAAATCAAAACTTTACCGTCAAAGTGTACGGCTGCGCAGGTTGGCCGGGCATGGGAACAAACTAAAGCGGCTATTGTTACAAGCAAAGATGCTTTTGATACTTTTGCGCCCATGTTTGATCCGAGTTCCAGTGAATTAAGTGTGGGTATTAGTTTTCAAAATGAGTATTTAGATGAAAAAATTCGTGCAGAGAAAGCCGCCTTGTTGGAACGTACGGAAACCCAAGGCTGGAAACATGTTAAGAATGCCATTAGTGGAAATATTTTGACTCCGGCTGATTCCGTCAAGGCTGTTTTTGAGGAAGCTACAATAAGACGGCCCGGGAGGAAGGATGAGCTGAATTATTCGGGCTTGTTAGGTAATGCGTTTAAAATGGGCTTCACTCAATTGGGGATACTCACAGCTTCAACGTTTTTGAACACATTGGCCAGTGGCTTATTAGACAAACTATTTAAAGGCCTTGCAGGTTCTAGCGTAAGCGTATCTTCCATTGACTTTGCTCAGCCCGATGCAGTCACTAACGTCAACGCAGCCAGGGCGCGAATTATCTTCTCAGATTTACTGACACCGAATCTGTACAGCAACGCGCAGCGAGATTTTGTGACTGAACTCGCGGGCTGTCCAACACCGCGCGGATTATTTAATTGTTCAATGGATGATGCGCTTGCCACAGCACTACGTTCGTTTGGAGAAAACGGAGCTTACACAGTTGGGCTGGCCGCTCATATATCAGTAAACAACGAACCGCCATCCAATCCGGCATTCTTGAATAAAGATTGGGAGCTGATTCCGGAATCAGATGTAAAAAACAACACAGATCCGAGTTGTTATCAGCGTGCTTATTGCGCATCCAATTTGGCCAAGCTTCGTTACGCTCGAATATTGCCGGTAGGTTGGGAGTTGGCAGCAAATTCTCCATACAACAAAAAGAGTAATGGAAAGTATATAACCCTTGGACAAGTTATTCGCGGGTTTAATGTTTGTAATGATGAAGGAAAAGCAGACTCAACTCATCCATGGTGCAAACTAATTGATCCAAACTGGGTGTTAACAGCGCCGCCATTCCAGTGCAGCATTGAAGGTCATGGTGATACGGTTTTTGGTGGTACAGGACTTCGACTTCAGGAATGTGCTGACGCGACTTCATGTTTAAAGCGCGATGATCGCGGTAAGTGCATCAGCGGTTACGGTTATTGTTTGGCTGAAACACCGGTTTGGCGTTTTACGGCTGATGAATGTCTTGAAAGATTCGCAAGTTGTCGTACATATCAGTCAAGCGCGGGGGAGCGAGTGTCTTATCTCCGCAACACTTTGGATTACGGAGCCTGTTCAGCGGACAATGTGGGTTGTATGTGGTACGCAACCAAACGCGATGCGTCCGATCAGTCAGGCGCTACATGGGAAGGCGATCTACAAGACGGGCCGCGTGTATATTTTGATGCAACAGTAAAAACATGTTCTGCATCTAGTGAAGGTTGTACTCGTTTGCTAGAAGTGTTGCCCGGGCAATCAGCTTTGAATCTAGTAAAGAACGGCTCGTTTGAGGATTCACCTGAGGAGCAAAAGGATAAGCTGGTTGCGTGGAGCGCCTCTGATCCGAACTATAAATACGAGGCGCCGGAAGTAGACGAAGGCAGCTCAGAATTTGATGGCGACAGAAGTTTCGCGGTTTATGATAAAAGTATGGCAAGCGAGCGTATTATGCTTTCGGAAGTTCGCGCTTATACACTTAGCGTTTATATTCGTTCCGCCAGCTCTGTTAAACAGGGCAAGTTTGGTCTTCTACTCCCGTTTTTAAAAACTATTGCGCAACCCGATATAGCCACAGACCCGGGCAAATATTATCGCAGCGCCGGTTGTACTATTGGAGATGAAAAAATTCCAGGTATTGGATTTAATGAAATTTTGGCAGCCGAACCTGATAGCTCCGGATGGAGACGCTTGGTTTGTAGCTTTGTCAGCAATAAAGAAACGTTATCAACCATAATAATGATTACCGGTTCCAACGTTCTGGTTGACGCGATTCAACTTGAAGAGAGCGAGGTTCCTACTTCATATATAGATGGATTGGCGAGCGGCTTGGAAGAGGCGCACCTAAAAGTTTCGCCGGACGAATTTGCGTGTAAGGGCAGGGATGACGATCATCCACTCTGCGCGAATTACGCACGTATGTGTACACAACAAGATACCGGTTGTCAGGGATATCGTGATATTAACAATCCGCTTGCGCCCGAAATTCCGGCAACACTTTCAGCTGTGGATTTTTGTCCGGCGATTTGTGTTGGATACGCTGAGTATCGCAAGCAGGCATCCACATTTGATTTGGGTAAGAGCATTGATCCGCGCTTAGATGATCCGGAAGATGTTTCTACAGCGCATTTCATACCCGCTTATGGCCAGCAGTGTTCTCTACAAGATGTAGGATGCGAAGTATTTACAAATGTTGAAGCCTCGGAGTTGGGTGGTGAAGAAAAAGCGAGTTTTAATTACGTGCGCGCCTGCGAAAAACCGGGTGAAAATACTGAAACCTATTTTACATGGGAAGGTTCGGAAACAACCGGATATCAGCTTAGAACTTGGAGTTTGATTAAGCAGGCAAATTCAAATCCACCGCGACCGAAGATTATTGAAAAGATGGGACCTGACAGCATCTTAAAAGATCCTAAAACTTGTAATGATGTTTCGTGGCAAAGCGGAGCAGATGCTGATTGTCGCCAGTTCTTTGATTCAAATGGAAATGCTTTTTATGCATATTTCTCACAAACCGTGGTTTCATCACCAACCTGTACAAAATACCGCTTGGATAAATCCAATGCAGCTGACTGCGGTAAGACGGGCGGTGGTTATGATCCAATAACCTCACAATGTATTTATAATGTTTTGACGGCAGCGAGCAGACAGTGCAACGCGGTAAATGCAGGTTGTCGCGCTTACATCGGTACAACCGGTCGTAACACGGCAGTTGTGTTGGAAGAAAGATTCCAAGGAGCTACCAGCACGCCGTTCCTCGCAGGCAGTTTATCCAATGAAGCTATTTTGGTAGGGGATCAGTCACTCCTTATTTCGGATCCAAATCCGAACGAACAGAAGCTGGCCACAGCCACGGTTTTCCCATCAGGAGCAAATCAGCTTTACAGCTTGTCATTCTGGGCAAAGACAACCAAACCGGATCAACCGATCGTGACCATCACAGTTGATAAAAAAGTCGTGGCAAATTTCCCAATGGGTGTAGATTGGCAGCGTTATGAATTCGGACCATTTACAGCTTCCACTGATATTGATAAGTCCATAATTTATTGGGAAGGTTTACCAAACCCGACATTTATTGATGAGATTAGAATTGAACGTTTGCTCGATGTAACGTATGCGGTAAAGGATTCATGGACCATCCCCGCTCAATGCGATCGTACTCCGGAAGGTTTGCCTGAGCCGCGTGCCATGCTTGGCTGCCGAGCGTATCAGGATCGCGACGAGAACCCGGTAAATGTGAGACGTTTTGGACACCTGTGTCGCGAAGATGTTGTGGGCTGCAAGGCGTTTATTGATACAAGAGATTCAGAGGATCCATATCTTGAGACCTTTGAAATTACCGGAACAGATAAAAATACCAAAATAGGCAGCAACAAATTACCGGTAGAGCCTGCATATGAGTTTGAAAGTAAATATTTGGGAACTGCAACCACAACCCGAGTTGCTGATCGTTACATCTATTTAATTGATGATGCGGGAGCGCGTTGCGATTCCACGCAAGCCTCGTGTCGTGCTTTTGGTAAACCTAAATTCAGCCAGACTCAGATGAGCATTGAATCACCACAAAGTGCCGCTTTTGAAACAATGTATTTTATCGATGACATTACGCAGTATGAGAGTTCGGATAATGAGCCCAACATGCTGTGCCGCAAAGATGAATTGTTCTGTGATGAGTTTAAGAGCGGAAGGACACTGGCATATTTTCGCAATCCTTTGAATCATACCTGCGAATGGAAAGATAAAGTCCTTCTTAAGAAAAATGATGACAATGGAATCCCACAAGACGGAGAATATTCAGGTTGGTTTATGCAGGGTCAGGATTTGCCATGTTATAAAAACGCGCTATCTGTTGGGAACACATATTTAATTCGTAATACAGCCGACGTTGATTATTGGGGTTGGGTTGGCATGTGTCCGATCGAGCAGTCCGAATGTACTGAATTCCGAGATACTAATGATACTAGCGATCCGGTTCATCCGGCTGGTAAGCCGTACTTCTTTATTAAGAATCAGCGTTTGGATGTGAGCTCTTGTGGTGGTGAAGTGAATTTGCAAAAAGGCTGCATCTTGTTCCGTGATTTGAGTGACGCACGATCGCGTTACAGCACGGACGCTACATATAATAAGTCAAAGGCAGAAGGGGATACGCCCCAGGTTCCAATCGACTGCGTAGGAGATCCGGATAATCCGTTCTGTAGGAAATGTACGAATTTGGAATACAAATATACGGACGATATCCTTCAAGGGTGTTTGCCGGATAAAAATCTTTGTCCCAGTATTATTTCTAAATGCAAGATTGATCAAAATTATTGTCTCGGTTCACCTGAAGATTGTTCGTCAGGGTTTTGCGGTATATACGCTTTTTTACCAAATAAAGATTATGATGCTCAGTTAAAAGAGTGCGAATCATGGAAAATCGATTTTTGCGGAAGGGCTTTGAAAACATCGTGTGAATTAAGTGATCCCGAATCTCCGCCATGTGTTGTTCAGAAAAAATATCCTCCTTTTGCAACCGCTAAACAAGATTTCGATGAACAATCCTGTGTAAAAGATTGGGACTGTTCGCTTGCCGTGGGTCAAGTCACTACCAATGGTCTTTGTACAAAGCAGGCTGTTAAGAATGATTCCAATGTAGTAATGAAAGTGCGGCTGGATCGTGACTGTGCGCAATGGTTGGGATGTGCGACAGCTGAAACGGTTTTTGATTCAGTGCAGCAAAAGTATATTGATATTTGTACTGAAACCTCCGTATGTGATTCCTCACAAGGATCAAATTCTGGTTCGTTTTGTGCGAATTATGTTGACAGAGATATAGATCCAATTTTAAAGCCGGGCGTATTCTTTACTCGTGAAATTTATACAATGCGTAAAACCGGATTCGGTGAGATAGATTATTCAGGTTACATCGTACCTGAGCAATTTTTGGCAGCTGATGTGGAAAATCGTAAGGTTGCGAGCGAAATTTTCCAAACATTACCGGCTCTAGAAAATAAATACGCAACAGATTATCGTTTGGCAGCAGCAGTACACGAAAGCACCGGTTTAATCGAATTCGGAATTAGTAATAAACTTTATCCGGATCTAAAAACCATCTGCCGACACACGCAAACAGGTCGAACCGGATATTATTTGGAGGGAATTCCTGTTGGCCAGCGCACATGTTATTTAGCGGTCGATGCTTTATCCGAACGCACAGTTAGTAATTTGCCACCGGGAGAAGTTGATCCGCGTAATATTGAGCAGCTCTCAGATGTGTTCCGACAAACTTCGGATCCTGAGTTGGACACAACATTGCAGCGCTCTTTCCCACCGGCTGAATGTAAGGCTTATCCGGAAGGTGATTCACCATTCCCGAATTTGTATGTGAAGGAATGGAAGACTGAGTTTGATCCGCCAAGAACCGAAAAAATCGCAGATGGTTATGGCTCGGCAAATCTTTGTGAGTACGAAGAAGACTGCGCATGTTCTTATCGCAAAGTTAAATATGGTGGACAAGCTACCAAGTATTATTCTCCATTTGGCAAACCGCCGGCAGGAGGAATTTGTGTGGGCGGCAGGAACGATGGAGGAGAGTGTGTGCCGGGCGAGAAAGCCGCGAGCGGTTCAGCTGAGCCGAATACTACTCAAACCATTGTAGATGATCCCGCTTGTCCCGGTGGAAGCTGCCAAGAAATCAGCGATGTGATTTTGGTGCGCGGTCAGTTTGGTCAGTGCCTGCAGCGCGACTATTCACGTTTTGTTGCCGGTGATCCGGGGCGTCATCCGTGTTTGATCTGGAATCCAAGTCCGATTTTGGCCAGTACTTTTGACACAAATCACTACATTCCGCTGGCCGGTTACACACCGCCGGTAAATGCCGGAGAATATTATTGTTTGTCGCAGGCAGATCCTCCGTTTGAAAATACTTGGACTGCCTTGAGTCATACTAATTGGGACGATTCTACTAAGCGAATTGATACAGTATTAAAAAATCAGGACGGGGCTAATGATTACTTCTATTTGCCAGGTAAACTTTCTAAATTCAATTATGATACCGGTTATATAGCTGGAAAATGTAGTGCAAATAGCAACCCTTGTTCACCGGCGGAAGATGATTGTTCTTGTTTGGACGGTTCAAGCAGTTCTGATGAAATATACGGCTTCACCTCCAAAGATCGAGATTATGAAGAAATGTATTCAGCTGCTGTGGTGCCAAGTAAAGGAGATGGTGTAGATCCTTATAAAAAGATTAATGACGCTGGTGGTTATACTGATTGTCATAGAATTAATAAAGACTGGACTGACGATGATTGTGATGAAATCTGGCGTTTTCAAAATCTTGGAGTTGGTATAGACGGCACAAAACCATTTCAGGATGGAGGTGAAGGACCTCAAGCTCAACATTGCGCAACAGCACATAATGGCGGCGCAGATAAAGATCATGGCGGACCACCCGGGGCATCCGGTGATCCTAATGTAAAAGATGGTATTGGCCCGTTGGATAATCCACCGGACGCGGATTATAACTATGGTCGTTGGATTCAAACCGGCCGCGGTTTAGGGAATACTTACACTGAGTATTTCGTGGCTGTAAAGCCTAGTGGTGTGGCACAATGGTTATATCCGGATGCCGGAGAAGATAAGTTGAAAGAATTGAGGTCAGGGGCGGTTCGTGAAAAAAATTTCGCGCAGTTTCAATTCACGCCCAAATGCGACGCATACACCGCAGCCTGCAGCATTCCAACCTGGTATGTGGATGGCGTGAATGAACCAAAATACACAGATGCAGCTCAGGTAGCTAATGCGTCAAAACAAGTATGCAGTACTTTCAGTAAAGATTTTGACGGCATGCTTGATCGTTCAAAAGAGGACATTTTGGTTGATGGAAACAAGGTGCCGCGTAAAGAAAAGTGCACCGGTATTGATGGTAAAACGGAGGGAATCGAGGGTAATGACGAAAGATGTTATTACAAATATTGGGAGACTGATTATCGCATGGACGGCGTCACCAAATTTTTATGGTTGGATGATAAATCCGGTGAGTCCTTCTACGACAGAAAGAATGATTATTATAGCCGCGAGGCCCCTTGTTCGAAGTCGGGTTTCTCCATTCGGGCATTGTTCGAGAACGCTTCACCAGATCAAAATAGTCTACCAAAAGATAAAGTAAAAATTTCCCAACTGTCCGGCCCGTGGAATTTTATAGGTTTTTGGATTTCGGCATGTACAGTTGGTAGCAACAATTACGAGTCGGCTTTATATCTGGGATTACGCGTAAAGCACGCTGATATTTGTACTGATCTCGCGCAGGTGATTTCGCCTTATACGCGAGAGAGCGCGGCATTTGCTGACCGCGTGTGGAATCTTGGGAATTTCATTTTGCCGCAATTGGGTCTTTCCTATTCTTCGCAATATCAGCCTTATGGCTCGGCTTTGGCGACAGGCGAACCCGGTAAAGAACCGCTGTTCCAGACAGGCGGACCGGTCGAGAATTATTCCAAACTGAATCCGCCAACCTTCATTGGTTCAGGCCCGTCTTACGTGACCTCGAACGATAGCCCGGTGTATAAATGGGCTCACCTGACAAATCTATTCGCGCGTATTTATCGTGTTTATAAATATAGTGATTCCATAGTGACCAGAGATAGTTGGGCTTGTGTCGGTGGCATAAATCACGGCAAGCTTTGTCCGGAGAATGCAACTCCGGCTGAGGAAAAGTCTTATTGCAGCGGAACGGGTAAATGTGATACTGAAATGAGTTCACAGGCATACAAAGATTCAGTGCATCGCTGCAATGGTTTGTCAGGCGTGAATGCCGGACTGGATTGTGGTTCTGATCTTGGTATAGCTTCGGATGATCCGATTTGTCATAACGCAGCTGTGCAACGTGTGGGCGGAACGCTTGAAGAACAATATACAAAGTGTGTAATGCGCGCAGGTTGGAAAGACGATTGCGAGGATCCTTCACAGTACCGCAACCCTAAGGACGGCGATTGTTATGGTGTGAAATCATCTCATGAAACATATAACGCGTTTGGATGTATAGGCGGAGATCCGGGAACAAGGGCTGTTTTGCCAGGCAGCGGATGTACGAAGCCAGAAGATGAATCGAAAGATTGTCCGTTAGAGGTCACGGGTGTCCCATGTATTGCAGATAATTTCGGACAAATGAAAGGTCATTGTGGCTTGGGATACGAACATGCGCGTTGTAGCGACAATGCGGTTGACGCCGGCATGGAAAATCCTCCAGCCTCCAGCGAATGTGTATTCACCGCATCTCAGTGGTGGGGCGCTTATGATGATGGGAAAGCGGTAGCAATACCCGATAAAGACTGGACTGAGAATCAAATATTTTATGAAGATAAAAATCCAACATGGAAAGGCAAACCTGTGCATATAGCTATGTCTTATCCGGACGGTGGCACTACAAGTACTAGCTTTTTACCGTTTAATTACAAAACACCGAGTGAAAAGATTGCTAAGAGCGATATGTCAAAAATTTATCGTACTAAAGATTGGCATATCTTACCTTCTGTTGATCCGACTGATAAAACATATGACACAGCTTATACATATCATTTCTCCGCTCATGCGCGCTGGGGAGCTGTTAGCAAATTAAGTTATGCGGACAGTGCTACGCTATGGAAGCGCTGGCCTACGCCGCATCCTGTTCAAAATCCCAAAGATTCGAATGTTGCTTTCGTGAGGGCCGGATTATGTGAGGGCGCTGAGGGTGCGGATCAGGATCCCAAGAATGAGCTAAAGAAAAAGCCCGATTTTATCCGATCTTTTCTGTATTATCCAAACTCTAAAACCGACTACACTCTTCAGGCCGGTATGTGCAATGGTGGGGTTAATGATGGGAATCCGTGTTTCAGTAAGTCCTCCGTAACGGATAAGACGTGGTGGCCGCATCC
>Ga0180007_10004776_pt1 | contig 14167 bp, 10 predicted proteins | sample MM_PC_MetaG_FD_121122 | JGI IMG/M metagenome (GOLD analysis project Ga0180007, IMG submission 121122) | Groundwater microbial communities from the Aspo Hard Rock Laboratory (HRL) deep subsurface site, Sweden - MM_PC_MetaG | ecosystem: Environmental > Aquatic > Deep subsurface > Groundwater... | reverse complement strand
TGCAGGATGGGAAAAGATCACCATTTCCCAGTTCAATTCTGCTGGAAAAAATGATGTTGAGGGGCGAACAGTTGCACAGATAGCAAGACAGAAAAAGATAGATCCCTTTGAAATCATCCTGGATCTCATAGAACAGGAGGGCGACGGGGTTAAAATTATTTCTGAAACTATGAATGAAAAAAATGTGGCTGCATTCCTTAAGCTTCCCTTTTCCATGGTGGGGTCGGATAGCCACTTTTCAAAGGGTAAACCCCATCCCAGGCTTTATGGGACTTTTCCAAGGGTAATCCGCCGTTTTGTCCGCGAACTGAAGATCTTAACCCTTGAGGAAGCTATTTATAAAATGACTGGATTACCCGCACATCGCCTTAAACTTAAAACTGCAGGTCTAATTAAAACTGGGTTCCAGGCAGATGCTGTGCTGTTTGATCCTGAAATCATCTCTGACCAGGCTACCTACCAGTTTCCAGACAAATTTCCTTCAGGAATTATCAGGGTTCTTGTCAATGGTAAAACTGTGATAAATAATGGGATTCATACAGGGGCAAAGCCAGGCAGATTTGATTTCTTGTACTGATATAGCTATTTTAAAAATTCTCATGGGAAAGATCAAAAATAAACCCCTGGCTTTGCCAGGGGGAGAAAACATCATTCTTTAACAGATTCCTGTAAAAAATGGACAGCTTCCGTGAGTCCGATTTCCTGGTCGTCAATGCTATCAATATATTGTGCATCTGCAGAATTTTGTGCAGATATTATTTTTAATGACAGCACAGCCGATTGAAGTGATCGGAGCAGGTTAAGGCTGATGGAAGCTTCCAGGTACTGCCCTGGTTTAACCCTGTCGTCGGGTCCGATTGATACCATAAGCACAGGTTCAATAGAGGGAATTTCCAGGCTCGGTATGATGATATGAGAAACCTCAGCTGCGTTTCCCGGCTGTATGGCATATCCGGCATGGGTGACCAGTTCTTCTCCATCGGCTTTATAGGTTATGCCGTAATCCTCAGCCGTAAAAAAACCATTGTTTTTAATGACTGAAAAAACTTCAATATCTCCGTTAGGCAATACATCAGCACTGCAGCGGATCAGTTCAAGATTCATTTTAACAGGATAAAATCGGGCTATATTATTGGTTGTATCGGTTTCAGCAATGGTTTTCTCAGGATCAACGATTACTGTAATTCCAGTTTTGTGGCCGTTTTCAGGAAGGGTCCACTGGACGGAAACCTCTTTTTGATCACCTGCCTTTAAAATGCTTGATACCAGGGCTGTTTCGATCAACAGCCCGCCATTATCCGGATCACCTTCATAAAATGCCAGGGTAATATTTTGCTGGGCCAGATCCCCTTTGTTTTCCACCAGGGCTGTCAATGTGACTTGTTCTCCGGGTTTCGGTTCCGGTGAAACAGTTAGATTCTCCGGGGATACTGCCAGATCTGTTTTCAGATGATAATTCAGATAATATAAATCATTTTTAAGGGTCTGGTTTTTGTAAGTTCCATCACCGATCACTTTGTTGAATACCAGATGTAACCCATCGTCTGAACCGAAACTTCCATTGATACCTTTTTCGACTTCCTTATCGTCGGTGAGTCTTAGATCCTTGCTCCATACCTTGTTTACATCATCGTATACGCTGTAAAACAAATCGATATTGCTGTTGTCACCGATATCCTGCCAGATAAGGACAAGCCGGTTTTCCACCTGGCCTTGAGAACTGCCGGCAAAAAGTTGAAAATCTGTAAATGTAACAGATGAACTGCCTTCCCTGATGGTTTCACAGGTACCGTTTGCCCAGTCTGTCAGTCTCACCAGTTTCCCTTCCACCAAATCTTCTTCATCTGTATTTGCCGCAGGCGTATGTTTTTGTTTCAGCCACACCAGCTCCGGAGTACCCGTTTTTGTATAAATGACTTTTGGATTGATATCCGTCCACCCGGTATCCGTCACCAAAGCATTGGAAGGTGTCCAATTTGTTCCATCAAAGGTATAATAAAATAATTTTTCATCCCTGGTGGAAAAATCCCCATCCATATCTTTTGTGTAGGCTAAAACGGCATTGGTTCCATTATAGGCCAGAGAAAATTTGAAACCATCAGACACGGCGGCATCTAAAATTGCAGGTGTTGAAAAGCTGGTTCCATTCCATTTGGCATAATAGAGGGTATCTGGTTTTTCCACGCTTCCCATAAATTCATTATCCGTGTTGCCACGCCACACCAGTAAAATTTTATTGTCATGGCTCTGGGCGAGCAGGGGAGCATGATCGATGTATATATTGTCTGTGATCGGAAGGGGAGTACTCCATGAGCCGTCTTTAAAAACTGCCCATACGATCTCCAGTTCTTTTACCATGTCTTCAAGTTCACCATCAAAATTTTCATTTTTTACCCGTTCCCAGACAGCGATGATATTGCCATTGTCATCATATGCCACGGACGGGTTGAATTCTGAACGGGTATCATCCTGTATCGGCATCGGCGCTGAATAAGATGAACCGTCATAATAGGTATAATAAATTTCCATGGATTGCAGAACGGGGTCTTTAGGATCCGTATACACATAAACGATCATGAACCTGCCGTCTTTTTGAGCAATCACAGGGGATGAATGGGGATATATATTTTCAATAATTTTGAATTCGCCACTGCCGGGTATGGTTGCCTGCGCACTGCGGCTGGATAAAGCACTTCGGTTTGAGGACATTGTGTTTGCCACCAGATGATTATAACTGCCCTGGTTGAGAAAGCGCCTGGAAACCGGTTTGAATCCTGTTGTATCAACTGACTGGGCCTGTGCCCCTTTATTTGCTGAATCAGGAAAGGTGTGCTCTCCCTCCCAATTTTTTTCATATCCCAATACAACCAATTGCAGGTTGGCAAAAAGTGTGGCTTCAATTTTTTCAAGGTAATTCGGATTTGCCGGGACAATCAGGTAGATGGTAACCTTGGCCCCTCCTTCCATTGAGGCTGAAAGGCCTTTACAGATATTAATGGCAAGCCCCAGTGTAATCCCGCTCATGACCTGGCCCTGGGCCTTATCAAACACCAGTTCATCCTTATCGCTTACAATCATTATTAGTTTGACTTCAGCGCCGGCATCAATCTGGCCTTTGATAACGGCTTTGCTGTTAAACCATTTTATGGGTTTTCCAATCAGCCACCAGTTTTCTGCATTTTCAAGGGCAGGAATCAGCGAAATAGGGCCGACTTCTTTTTTAATGGTCCCGTTAATTCCAAGTATAAATTCAGCCCCTGTCCATTGCAGTCCCTTTCCCGACATATATTTGAGCAGTCCGGTTCCCTGGGCATTGCCGATAATCTCCTGTCCGGCTGCGGCAAATCCTGTCTGCCCGGCAATTTTCACATGGCCGTATCCAAGGGTATTGGCCTGCATTCCAATGGTTGCCTGGGTTTCGATGATTCCAAATACCCTTCCTCCCACAAGGGGAAATAATCCCCAGGCATTCCACAAAGCACTGCCCAGAGTTTTTTGATTGATCTGCATTTCAAAAGGGGGATCAGGCCAGGTGTATTCCATTGAATAGGAAGCCATGCCTTCTCCATATTCGATATTGCCGAATGATCCCAGAGAAACAGACCAGTCAGGTACGGGAATCACTATGGGCGAGAAAACCACGGGATCTGATTCTTCATTTTCAATTAAGGCAGAAATACTCAATTTATTGGCTGTTGTGCTGAAGGCGGCATTAAAATCGCTGCCCATGTCATATGTCTTCAGGCCACCGTCCTGGTTTCCTGGCACCAGTTCTGCTGTGCCGTTTTTGTCAAATTTTAATTGTCCCGGATCCTGGCCTTTCCAGAAAACAGAGGCGGAATATTCGTTGTTTAAAGAGATCCCTTTCAGAAAGATATTTCCATACTTGGATGAAACACTCGTAATAACGGGTTTTTCAGCTATTTTTTTCAAACGGATATTGGCGATTTTGTGCTGGATTGTTGAAAAATCAATTTTTTCACGATGGTCTGCATAATCTGTTTTGGTGCAGGTCAATGTGGTTTTGTCTGTGGTGCCCTCCAGCACAAGGTGATAAACACCCGTGCTGTCAGTGGTAAAGGATTTGTCGCCCACCTGGATTTTAGTGCCTGACAGGGCTTGATCTGTTTTGTCATCCATTACCCAGCCCTTAATGGTTTTTGCTTCAGGGTCTGAGGGAATCACATCCGGCATAACCGGGCCGCAGGGGCCATGATATTTTCCATCATCCCAGTAGGGGGCTATGGACTCATCATATGGCTTGACCCAAAGATACCATGAACCGCAGAGTTGACCATTGCTGAATTGACCTTTTGAAGAATTTTCGCCCTTACTGTTCCATGAAAAATATGTCCCATGGGCTTTTTCATAAGCAAATTCCTGATAATAGTGCAGGTAATAGGAGGGTGTCGTCTCGTACCGCCATTTTTTTCTGGATACTTCAACTCCGTTTTTAAACAGGGCTTCGGCATATTTGCTGCCACTCTCATTCCATGCTGTCCAGGCACCATGCCGGATCAATCCCTTTTTAAAACTGCCCTCAGCTGATTTGCCACCGCCGGAAAACCACATAAGGCATTGTCCATCCAGCAAATCGTCCTTATATTCCGCCTGAATTTTACTGGTCTTGGATCTGAGGTCAAGATAAATTGATGCATCAAACAATTCTATAATTGGATATGCATGAGGGCCGTATTGCCCATACATGTCAATGGAAAAAAATGTATCATCGTATCGATTCCAGGTCCATGTACCTGTCTTTAAACCGTTGTCATATCTTCCCGAGGTATAAAGATTGCCATCATCTCCCCACCAATTCCATAGACCGTCTTTATTTCCGTTCTTGTAGGAACCCTGATATTTCATTCCAAGATCAGGATACCATTCGATCCATTCATCATGCTGGATACCGTCTAAGTAACTGCCTTTAATTTTTAAATATTTTGATATATTTGCATAGGCGTATTCATAATACATTTCCCAGACACCCTGTTTGATACCCGTCTCATATCTTCCCTGCCAGGTCTCAATGTGCGTTTTGTCAGTACCGCTGGAATATATACTTGTTTCCACCCATTCACCGTGTTTGACACCATTGATATATTCACCCTTTGTTTGAATATCACCGTTTTCAAAATAGTGTTCTATTTTTGTCAATACACCATCTTTGTATTCTTCATTAAAGTAAAGGTCACCATTTTCATACCAGCGGATAGAGATTCCGTCTTTTATCTTAACATCGTTGGTCACCTTATACTCGGTTCGTCCTGATACCTGATCCGACATCACCTCGTCCTTAATGAAATAGGACCACTCTGTTTTTCTAACCTTTACATCGTCCTGAAAAATATCTGTGTATCGTTTCTGGCCTTCTTTAGCCCAGTAGGTGTAATCCCCATGTTTTCGCCATTCTATTTGCGAACAAGGATCGTCACCCGACAGACAGCACTCATAATAGGTATACTGCACCATCAGCTGACCATTGTCATAAAAAGTTTCAGAGATTTTTAATTCCGGCGTATCTGCAAAAATAGATCCCGTCATTATCGTCAGCATAAAGATCAAAAGAAGAGTTGTTTTTTTTGTGAAGGTCATGATTCTCTCACCTTTTTGTATGATATCTATGTTAATAAGCAACTCAATTTTCTGAGTTATGTTTTCCCAAGGGCTTTAATTATAACTAAATTAAATAATTTAAAAATATCTTGATGAAACTCCCTGTGCTGACCCGTATGCAAGGTGTTGTGGGGGAGAAAAATCCCCGGCTACCCGATTAGCCAAAGCTGATTTATTATTCTGTAATCAAAAACCGTGTAGATATTAGATTGTAGAGCCAAACGAGAATTGCCCCTCCAACCAAACCATCCACAAACACCCAGACAAATAAAAAAATTTGGTTCAAAAGTTCTGTAACAATATTTCAGAAATCAGTAAAGATATTTAAAAATTAATTTTAATGAAAATACATCCTTGTTTGAAAATTTATCTATAAATGATTTCATGAGTCGCCTCCGTTTGCTTGATGGGTGTTTTCGTGATTTCATCGTTAGCAAATTGGGCGGCTCATGTCATCTGGGAATTGGGTTGCGGGCATCGCCCGCCGTAGTGCTTAATATTTTATACGTTTTGAAATTTCACACCATGTGCAAATATCTGCTTGAAAATTTTTTTAGAGGTGGTATGATTCCATTCAATTTCCACCGGTCCTGAATTGCAGTTCAAATTCCCCGGAATGGCCATGCCATAAGGGAATCCAGTAACAGGCGCTCTCTCAGATCCCGGAACATAATATGGTGGTGCTATCCATAACCCAGATCAAAAGGAGGCTCATTGATGAATTTTACACTAAAAAAACAGATTCTAATCTTGCTGTCCCTGCTATTTTTCGGATTTATCCCACCCCTTGGCGCAGAAACCCTTATTAATGATGATATCAACGAAAATACAACCTGGACCACTCGAGGCAATCCCTATCGCATCAACCAATCCATTTCCGTCACCAATGAAGACCAGCCAGTGACACTGACCATAGAGGCCGGTGTCGAAGTTATTTTCAAAGATCTAAGGGGGGTGGCTGATAACCGTATTGATTTTCGTAACAACAGTGCGCTGGTGATCCAGGGCACGGAATCAGCACCGGTTCTGTTCACCTCAGAAGAGGGAGACAAGACAATCACAGATGTCTATGGCGGCCTGCGGTTTCATGAAAGCGCAAAGGCATCTGAATCGGTTATCAACCACGCTATATTTGAGCAGGCCCGGCAAGCTGTTATAATATACACGGGTGTGCCCACCATTTCCAATTCGACCTTCCGCTACTGCAATAATGGGGTATACATGGAAACCACAGACACCTCCCAGACCCCCCTCAACCCTGTCATCACAAACAGCAAATTTCTTCACAATGCAGAATACGGAATATTTATCGATAACGCCAATGCCCAGATCAGTTCATGCCGGTTTGAAAATAATGGAACATGGTGGGACTGGAACGGCAAATGGGTTCCCTATGAAGGAGCAGCCGTCAGTATCCGCAATTCAGATCCCTTGTTTATCGGGAACACGGCTCCGGCCTATGACATGACAGCCGGACACAACCAGTTCATTGAGATCCGTAACGATTTTGACATAAGCGCTGCCTGGGAGATTCCCGGAACACTGGATGGCGGGGGAATTTTCCCTTACTATATTAAGGACTCCTTTTCCTTTGAAAATGACACCCAGCCCATCACCCTGACCATCCCGGCAGGGGTCAAGGTCATGTTCAATGACTTAAGAGGGGTGGCCCACTGCCGCATTGATATCCGAAAAAATGCAGCCTTGACCATTCAGGGGACTGAGGGGAATCCGGTCCTGTTCACTAATGTTGAGCCGGACAAAACCCAGACCGGCGCCTGGAGCGGGATACGGTTTCTTTCCGATTCAAAGTCATCGGAATCCGTAATCAGCCATGCCATATTTGAGCAGGCCAACGAAGCCATTGAAATCTATAATGGGTCCCCGACGATCCAGAACACCATCTTCAGGTATGGCAATACCGGCATATGGGTGGAAACCCCCGATGATTATGCCGGCCAGAGCATCAATCCCCTCATTAGCGGATGTAAGTTTCTTCACAATTCTCAATTCGGCATATACTTCAAAAGAGCCGACGGCCAGGTCACTGCCTGCCGGTTTGAGGAAAACGGGTCATGGCGGGACTGGAACGGCAAATGGGTTCCGGATCAAGGCGGGGCAATCGAAATAGAGAATGCCAACCCTGTACTTTTAAACAATACTGCCCCGGCCTATAATGCTGTCTCTGGCAACAACCAGTTTGTATTAATTGCTGAAGATTTTAATAGAAACGCCAACTGGAAAATCCCCGGAACCCTGGATGATGATGGTGTGTTTCCCTATTTTATCAAAAGAAGCTTCACCGTGGAAAATGAGGATCAACCCGTACGGTTGACCATTGACCCGGGGGTGCGGATGATCTTTAATGACCTGAGAGGGGTCTCCTACCTGCGCCTCATTCTGGGTTCAAATGCCGCACTCACGGCTGAGGGAACAATGGAAAAACCCATCCTGTTCACCGGCCTTGAACCGGACAAGACACAAAAGGGCGTCTGGACCGGGATAAACTTTACCGATGAATCAAGACCGGCAGCATCCAAGATCAGCAATGTGATCATTGAACAGGCAAACGAGGGTATCGATATAACCGGCGGGAGCCTGGCCGTAAGCAGTTCCCTGTTCCAATATTGTACCAGGGGAATAACCCTGTACGAAGGATCTAATCTCCAGGTTTCAAACAGCACATTTTCCAATAACCTATACGGCGTATGGACGGAAGATCCGGGAACCGGTGTCAAAATCAATGGGTGCATTATCCGGGAAAACAGCGATCACGGTGTATACAACGACAGCACCGTGTGTATAGATGCCAGAAATAACTTTTGGGGACATCCCACAGGTCCTTTGGATGATTCAGATTCCCATGACTGCGTATACACTGCAGGATATACATATTACAACCCTGACGGCCAGGCAAATAAGGTGACGGATCATGTAATTTATGATCCCTGGAACCGGTCAGAAACCCCGTGCTTCTGCCCGGACAGTGATGCCGATGGCGTACCTGATGCCTGGGATGACTGCCCTGGAACACAGGCCGGATTCTATGTGAACAAAAAAGGATGCGCCTCTCAGTTGCAGCAGTTTGATATCAGCGGTGATGGCAAAATAGGTTTACAGGAAATCATTCATTTCTTGCAGGTGGTTGCCGGAGAAAAGGTACAGAAATAATAGCAGAAATCTTAAAAAAAACGGCGGACCTGGTTCCCTGGGCCAGGTTGATTCAGAAAATTTATGAGGTTGATCCTCTTGTGTGTCCTAAATGCTGGGGCCATATTTCAAGTCTTTATTATTTTTTCATACTTTCTTTGACAAAAAAGAAGTCCCTATCCTATGAGAAAGCTGAAAATAAAGAGAGACTATCAGGTGACGGAATAAAGAATTTATTTTGAGAATTGACAGAAAAACTCCAGGCGGTTGAAAAGTACAACGGCCTGGAGTTTGAATCGATTTACAGCCAACCATTATTGAATAAGGGCATCTGCAATCATTGAGCTTAAAAATTTTACTTCAACCCCCAGTTTGTAATGATCATTCAGATTGCTCAGCTGGGTATGGCAGTTTTCACAGGCTGTGGTAAGAATTTTTGCCTTGGAATTTTTTATCTGATCTGCCTTGACCTTTGATGATTTCATCCGAAAATCAATGGTTTCATCCCCCAGCGCGACCAGACCGCCCCCCCCACCGCAACACCAGTTGGTTTTCGGGTCCGGGGACATTTCCCTGTAATCTTTTGAAATCTTGCCGATGATATAGCGGGGTTCGTCTATTACGCCGCCGTTTCGCGCGATCTGGCAGGGGTCATGATAGGTCACGCTGACATCATCTGGAAGGGGTCTGAGTTTTATCCGTCCTTCCCTGATATACCTTGCATGGACCTGGGTTATGGAAGACACTTTAAAGGGTTGGGTCCCTGAAATCTGCGCCATGACACGGTATGCGGTCCCGCATTCACAGATGCACACTTCCTTGACCTTGAGACGCGTTGCCTCGTTTATGATGCGGTCAAGAATCAGTTTTGTTTTTGAAGGATCACCAACAAATGCGCCAAAATTGACGGCTTCAAAAAAACTCAATGTCCAGTTTTCACCTGCTGCATTGAAGATAGCGGCCGCGGGGACAATTGAATGGGCACCTGCAAGGGCAACATAGAGGATGTCAGCATTTTCAACTTCTGTTGGAATCGGTGTTTTCCCTGCTTCCTGTTTCCATTTGTTTACCACATCCGCCTCTATCTTTTTTAATCCCTTCAGGAAATTTTCCTTGATGCTGTCAATGGAATCTCCCTTTGAGATGGAAACATCAGCCAGCATGGAAAGGATTTCAGGTTCGGATTCAGCCTTGATCAGAAGCAGTTTTGCAATGGACATGATCTGCTGGGTATCGATCCCAAAGGGGCAGTAGACCATGCAGCGCCGGCATCCGGTGCAGGAATATGCGGTTTTTTTGAGCATATCTGCTGTATTGTCATCTATATCGACGGCTTCCCCCATCATTGGAAGGAGTTTTCCCTGAAGCTTGAAATATTTTTTGTAGATTTTACGGATTGATTCAGCCCTGTAAACGGGTGTGTTTTCAAATTCAGGAATAGATGCATATACATGGCAGGCAGAGGCACATATGCCACACCTGGAGCATGTATCAAGGTACATCTGCATCACACCCGTCAGTTTGTCTGATATCGCCTTTAGCATTTCCTGATGTAATTTTAAGTCCATTACTTACCTCTCCGAATCATGTTCAACGGTACAGCAAAGATTGAATGAACAAGCTTGCTGAAGGGGAAGAACATTAAAAAAAGATTTGCAAAAAAAACATGAAGGACAAGCATGAAAGAGTGTCCTGTATCCGTAACGGGTCCAATATCCGGACTTAAGGCAATCAGGCTTGAAAGATAAGGTCTGTAGCTGTCAACAGTAAGCTCCCCATAATCATACCACGTTCTTGCCCAGTCCATCTGGGAACCAAAGACAGCGGTCAGAAATAGCAGTATCAGGATCAGATAGTCCTCAGGAACGGAAAATTGACGGACAGGTGAGGCAAACCGTCTGAAAAGAAAAAACAGGAGGGATATTAAGATTCCCAGTCCAACCAAACCCTTGCCGATAAATATGTCATGTCCGATGATCTGTAAAACAGAAAACTCTCTTATCAATTCAAGATGTCCAATAAACAGCAGGAAAACACAGACATGGAAAATGATCAGGAAAAACCAGAGGACCGGGTTTGACTTCCTTACCATTGGAAAGAGAAGGGCATCATAAAGCGCCCACAGGAATGAAGGGGTTTTCTCGGGATATATTTTTAGCGTTGGGGCAAACCGCTTTCTTTGTATTACCTTTACGATCTGCAGCGCGTTGCCGGCGATAAAAACAAAAAATGCAATATAAACCATTGGCACCAATATGAAATAATAGACAGATTCCAAAATATTTCCTCCTTCTGACTTATTTAAGGCGCTTGATATAAAAAATAATGTCGTCACCTTCCTGGTCTGTCTTCAAAATTTCATTGCCGCTTGTTTTTGCCCAGGCCGGGAAATCCGAGAGTGCTCCCGGATCGGACGCGATGGCCTTGAGGATCTGGCCGACAGCGACATCCTTAATTCCCTTGCTGACCTTTACAACGGGCATTGGACAGGGAAGGCCTTTAAGGTCAATGGTTTTGTCTTCTTTGATTGAATCTGACATTTTAATTCTCCTTTTTTGATGTGGTTTTTTTGTATTGTTTGTATGGGTTTAAAATTTTTCTGCTCATGTACTGACTTGCTTGTGCCGTACCTCCTATAGAAAAAGTTGAACCTTACTGTTCATAGCCTCTTCAAGAAACTTGGCCACGCCGCAATAGGTGAGTCCGGGGTAGTCGATCATCTCTTCTCTCGTGAATCCCATAAGATTCATGGACATCTCACAGACATATATTTTGACTTCGAGGTTAGCGGCAAGCTCGATCATCTGATCCAGGGATGCAACGTTCTTTTTTTTCATCAATCCCTTCATCATGGCTGTTCCGGCACCCCCCATGTTCATATTGGACAGTTTGAGTTTTGAAGCGCCTTTTGGAAGCATCCAGCCGAACATCTTGCTCATGATGTCCTTGTTCTTTGCCGCTTTATCTGAAGCCCTCAGCATTGGGATGCCCCAGAAAGTAAAGAACATGACAACGTCCATTCCCATGGCAACGGCACCTGTGCCGATGATGAATGCGGCAAGGGCCTTGTCCAGATCACCGCTGAAAACGATCATGGAAAGCTTGTTCTCTGTGATCGTTGCATTGAAGCCTGCCATCTGTGTTTTCAGTTCTGCAATCTGTTTTTCAAGTTCTCCTATATTTTCCATTTTTTCCTCCAAGTTGTTAGCCCTGTAAAGGGGATAAGATTTACAAAATTTAAAGATTAATTAAGTGTATTGATTTGAATAATAGTTAATAGTATAAACTGTTTTGTTTTAAAAATACAGCTTAAGACGACAAAGATCAAAGACGGTATCAAACGAAACTAGACCTGTATCTCATTCTTGAGCCGGTCGGGTAAAAAATCTTCTATTCCATCATCTCCTTTCCCGCTTCCATGCAGACCTTTAAAAGATCAAGGTTTGTCAGCAGGTGTACCCGTTGTTCCTGGCTAACCTGTAACAGTATTTTTTCATGGATTTCATCATGAAACAGCTTGATTTTTTTTAGTTTATTTTTGCCGGTTTGGGTCAAGCTTATAAGGTAAACCCTTGAATCTTCTGGATCTTTAATGCGCTGTATGAGCTTTTTGTCTTCAAGGCCGGAAATAATTTTTGTAATCCTGCTTTTCCCGACATTCATCCTGGATGCAATGGTTTTTGGTGTTAGATATCTTTCATCCTCAAAAAATAGAAGGCATCTCAACTCGGCATCCGGGAGTCTAAACCGGTCGCTTTGATACTGCATTCGGTCCTGGCAGCACTGGAAAAGCCTCGCAATGAGATTTTGAAACTCAACCAGCTGGTATTGTGTTACGTCTGATTTATTTTTTTCAATTTCATTCATAGTATGAACTATATGCAGGGTTATGGTTCTTGTCAACTATTTTTTACGAATTATGATAACGACGATATAAAAAAGCCTGGCCTTGAATTTTCCTGCTGAGTGACGATATTGAAGACTCATGGGACATAACAAAACATCATTGACATAAGGGAGGTATAAAATGAAAACTGGCAGTTTGTTTGAATCCGTATCAATGGGAAAGCTTCATTTGAAAAATAGAATCGTCCTGGCACCCATGACAAGGGGTCGTGCCGGGTCAAAACGGGTGCCCAATGATTTGATGGCCCAATACTATTACCAGCGTGCCTCAGCAGGCCTGTTGATAACCGAGGCAACCGTGATCTCAGAAGATGGCATCGGATGGCTGGATTCACCCGGAATCTATACCGAGGAGATGGTGAAAGGATGGCAGGCCGTCACCCGGAAACTTGAACCCACAGGAACACCTGTTTTTCTCCAGCTCTGGCATTGCGGCCGGGCGTCTCACAGCGATTTTCACAATGGAGACCTTCCCGTGTCTGCTTCAGCAGTGAAGCTCAATGGGGATGGCATACACACCCCCATGGGGAAAAAATCCTATGAAACGCCGCGAGCCTTGACCGTGGATGAAATCAAGGCAACAGTGAAGGATTACCGAAAGGCTGCCGAAAATGCGAAAAAAGCCGGTTTTTCCGGTGTGGAAGTGCATGGCGCAAATGGATACCTCATCAATCAATTCCTGGATTCAAAAACCAATCTTCGAAAGGATCAATATGGTGGAAGCCTTGAAAATAAATTTCGGTTTTTAAAAGAAGTGCTCGAGCAGGTACTTGAAGTGTGGGAACCGGCTCAGGTAGGGGTCCGCATTTCACCCAATGGCGTATTCAATGATATGGGAAGTATTGATTTCAGGGAAACCTATCTGTATGTGGCCGGAGAATTAAACCGATTCAACCTGGGCTATCTGCACATTATGGATGGTCTTGCTTTTGGATTTCATGAAAAAGGCGAGCCCATGACCCTGGCAGATTTCAAACCGGTTTACCAGGGAATGATTATGGGAAATTGCGGGTATTCAAAAGAAACGGCTGAAGACAGAATCCTGAACAAAGATGCAGATCTGGCCGCGTTTGGCCGGCCGTTTATCACAAACCCGGATCTGCCGGAACGATTGAAAAATAACTGGCTGCTGAATCCTTTTGAGGACATGTCACTGTGGTATACCCCTGGGCCTGAAGGATATACAGATTATGAACCATTTAAACCTTCTTCTTTTTGAGTGAACAAAAGGATCAAAGATCCGGGTTTTGAAAATCGGTGATAAATTGTTTCGCGATTTTCAAAACCCGGTGCCCCAGCCTGAGACAAGGTGATCCGGCTTACGGGATAAAACAGGTTCGTCGGAACGATGGGTTTTCTCGGACATGACCTTGAAACGTTTGTAACGTCCTATCGAGTGACACTAATTATTTTTTGAGCCAAAAATATTGGTTAAGTAAACGCCGGTGATAACCAATATTGCTCCGATAATCAGAGAGATCGTAACAGGTTCTTT
>Ga0180007_10004775_pt1 | contig 14168 bp, 11 predicted proteins | sample MM_PC_MetaG_FD_121122 | JGI IMG/M metagenome (GOLD analysis project Ga0180007, IMG submission 121122) | Groundwater microbial communities from the Aspo Hard Rock Laboratory (HRL) deep subsurface site, Sweden - MM_PC_MetaG | ecosystem: Environmental > Aquatic > Deep subsurface > Groundwater... | reverse complement strand
TGTATCATCTGTTTTCCATAACCTTTGCCTTTTTCATTAGCAATAATTCCACCAATTCCCATCACAGAATAATTCACATTGTCAAAACTAATAGGCTCAATTTTTGAAAGTTGTCCAATTGCCAATATATCCTCATCCTTTTTAAGTAGGAAGAACACAGAATTCTCAACCTGCTCCTTTTCCATTGGTGGGACTTCAAACTCACGGGCTTTCGCCCTGTTTACTTGGTCAAGTTCCGTGGAAGTAACTTTTACCCCGTTTTTTTGAATGATTTCAACCATAAATTTATTTTACACAAAAACTTTCACTAAACTACTTGCAACTATAAATTTTCCAATAATTAATACCCCTAAACCCAATTAACGTGTCTAACACACAACGTGAATACTGTATAGGAAGTTGTTCTTGCATAGATGTGACCACAAATTCGGGGGTCCAGTTATTTGGAAGTACTTCGTTTGTTGAGTATACCTTTCCTTTTACAAAAGGCTGAAGCCTGTGGAGCTTATTTGATAGTGAAATTATTTTAAGATCAGAAGGGTTTGGTTGCGAATTTAAGTACTCCCCAATATTGCTACACATAGAACACCCGAATTGATCTTTTCCAAACATACTGGGATATAAAAGATAATTTGGAAAATAATAAAGTACGTGTGATAAATTCAAAATCAAAAACAAAAGCACAAAGTGTTTCCTATATTTTAAAACAAGTTTATAAAGCTTGCTAACCCCATATCCTCCAATAATTCCCATAAAGGGAAGAATAGGAAGTAGATACCTGTCCATCTTTTGCTTAACAAGAGACATTTGAATAAAATAAAAAAATATGAAACCTAAAAACATTAAAATTCTCTTTTGTACAACCCTTGATTCTTTTTTTAAAAAAATAAAAACAGAAACTATACCAACCCCAAGAAATATTAAAAACCAAGGAGTTAAAATTCTAAATAAGGGCTCGATATAGTACCAAAAAGGATTAATTCCATCTCTTCCTGTCGTAACAAGCGTCAAACCTTCTTCTACAAAAATCCAATTTAAAACAGGCACAAAAGATACCCACATAGCTGGAAACAAAGCATAGAAAACAAAACTGAGCAGTGTAAACCAAATAATATATGAAAAAATATAATCAAGCGGTCTCGTTTTTACATACAGAAAATCTACTAAACACACAAACCCAACATATGGAATTAAAAATACGGCGGAAGACTTACTCAAAAGAGCCAGGCCTGCAGTAATTCCAGATATTACTAACCATTTATATTTTCTAGCGTAAGTGAAGTAATAAACCGCAAAAAAAGACGACATTAGCATAAAAGCCATAGTTACGGCATCAGAATGAAAGTTACGAGACAATCCTATGACAATAGGTTGAAAGAAAAGAAGTATGGAAGAAAAAAGCGCGACATCGGAATCAAATAATTTCTTGAGAACATAATAAAAAACTACAAACGAAACTAAAACTATAGTAACCAAAGGCGCTATGACAGAAAAATGGACGTACGGGAAAGTCTCATATGTAAATAGATTAGGCCTAAAATGAAATACCGCCTCATATAGGTTTAGAAAAATTCTTAAACTAAGACCAGAAACCCACATAACAGTAACTCCAGGCTTTGGATTTTGAAATGTTTCATACCAATCCCTTCTGATTACTGCTGATATAAAATTATTAGTTCTGCTATACCAAAATTGGGCGTCGTTATTAATCGAAGCTTTGCCAATATTGAAATACAAGAAAAAAGTAATAAGAAAAAAAATTAAAATAGGAATTCTAGAAATCTTCATACAAAATTATATTACACTGCAAAACACATAAAAACTAAATGAGGACTCCGCGGACTAAAGTCCTCGGTCTCTTCTTTCCTTGCGGTGAAAGCTCACGCTTTCATCCACGGGTTGAAACCCATGGTCTTCCCACTCGGAAATAAATTTGATTCATAGCATATACAAAGCTACAATGTAACCACTGCCTATGAATAACTTACAAACTATAGAAACACAAAAAAGACTTATCAACGCAATAGCTACAAATTCTAAGGAAGCTATAATTATTACAGATCCCAATACACTTATAACTCACTTTAACAAAGCTGCACAAAAAATTACTGGTTTCAGTAGTGTAGGTACCATAAACAAGCCCGTCGGAAGCTTTTTGAATATAGAAGATCATAAAAATAAAATTGATCCTGCAATTTACTGCCCGTCAAGCGAGATCGATGTTAATGGCACGGTTTATAACGGTAAAAATGTAGTTTTAATATCCAAGACAAATGAAAAGAAAGTGGTTAACCTCAAGTCTGTAAAGGTTAATCAGGGCATGCAGATTGGGGTTGGTTGTATAATTTTCATTGAAAATACCTTTGAACAAATGGAGTTTGAAAGAATGAAAAAAGATTTTGTTGGACTTGCAGAACACATATTAAGAACACCGATAACGATTATTCGCGGATATTTATCTAGAATGATGGAACCAGAGACGGCGAATAAACTAAACGAGCAGGAACTAAACTATCTAAATACCAGCTTCTCCGCCGCAGCGAATTTATTATCACTCGTTGAGGATTTATTCAATATATCTGATATACACAAGGATACTTTTAAGATGAAAATGGTAGATGTAAGTATTGAGGATTTAATTGCGAAAGTCGTAGCTGAGTTTAGAGTTATAGCGTCAGAAAAAAACGTTAGAATTAACTACGTTCCGCCAATCTACAAATTGCCTATGATAAAGGTAGACATATTAAAAATGCAAATGGTTTTAAATAATTTGTTGGAAAATGCTGTGAGATTTACTGAAGAAGGGTCCATAGGGGTTTCACTTGGGAAAACAGAAAACGGTAAATTTGTTATCGTAAAGATTCAAGATGATGGCTATGGAGTTCCTGAAAAAAATCTTCCGTATATTTTCGAAAAATTTTATCAAGTAAAAGACGGGTTGGAAATGAGAAGGGGGTTGGGTTTAGGATTGTACATTGCGAAAAAATTAGTAAATGCACACGGTGGGGAAATTTGGGCAGAAAGTAAAGAGGGGGAAGGTTCCACGTTTTCCTTTACTCTTCCATTTGCGGTATAATCTTGAATGTTTGACAGAGCGTTTTAGTTTGGGGGCGTAGCTCAGTGGTAGAGCACTTGGCTTTTAACCAAGGTGTCGAGAGTTCGATCCTCTCCGCCCTCACCAAAGGAAAAGCTGCAAATGCTGCAAAGTATTTGTGGCTTTTCCTTTGAAACAAAGTGACATAAAGTAATCTAATCTATTGGGCAGATCCGATAGTTTAAATCTGCCTTTTTTGGTATAATTCGCACAACTATCAACCACGTTCGAAAGGAGAAAGGAACATGACTAAGAAGTTTGCAGCAGGAACGGGTATTTGTGTTGTCGCAGGAATTTCTGTGGTCGTGTTTGCACTCACTGGCTGTCCAAAATGGACTTACGCAATATCAATTCTGATACTCCTGGTTGGAGCAGGTATTCAAATAGGGTGTTTTTGGAGAACCCGACCCTCAACCTAGCCGAAACTCTATCCCGCAGGGGTACCTTTGAAATCACTTCATTGGTACCCCAACTTTTTTACACCTTTTTAACTCCACACCCCATAGCATGTACAACGCAGAGATGCTGTGTTAAAATGCGTGCTATCGACAATCAAAAGCAATCGTAATTGGGGTTGCAAACTAACCTAAAAGGAGACGAAACAATGTATAGAAAAGTGACGGTTGAAGCAGGGCCCCATGATTTTGCGTCGCAATTATGCAATGCCATGGGAGTGTTTGCCTACGTTGTTGTAGGTAGGACCGGTGAAAGTCCCCAAATGTCCGCCTATGGTGGCTGGGCTGGTACCCTTCCTGAAGGTGTATTATCCCTCGCGCCACACGTGGCATATGGAAAAATGGGAGAACTCGTCGTTATCGGCGGCGGTCTCGATGGACAACTCATCATGACTCCAACAGAAGGGAATGAACTCGGTTACGGATGGATGGGTGCAGTGGCGCAAAATGGTTTGATCATCGCAGTAAGCAAATGGGCACAAGAACATGATCGCCTGTTGGCTTTACTGACTCTATACAATCAAATCCATTATCCACTTACCCTGCATCACGCAGGATTCCGCTTCAAAGATGTTGCTGAGTATGAAGTTGCGAATGCTCTATATCGGAACGGAATGGTTCGCAACATCGCTGGTGATCACGACCGAACCTACTTCCCAATGGAAGATGGGCATTATCGTGAACATCAATGGTTCCCAAACGGACCACATGATAATGCCCGTCACTGGGATTTCGTAGTTGACGCCCCTAAGGATTTCCTTCAATTTGTGGCCCATGCCTACGGTCAAGAACCTGTTCTGTTCAACGATGCTGGTAAAAACGACCCGATCGGCATGGTCTGGGTCACTTCAGCGAAAGACGGATCCAAAATGGGTGTTATGGCCCGTCGCCAATGGTGGAATGTAGAAGGGGGTTAGATAGTTTGATCATCGTGCCTTGGGGCATCTGTAGATTTATTTTGCAGATGCCCTGTTTTTTTCACCTTACAAAATTGATACAACTCCCCATCTCTAAACCCCAACCCCCTATAATATTCCCTAGTACCAACTGCAGATATTACAGCAAGATCAACGTAACCCTCGTTTTTAGAAATTTCCTTTGCTTTTTTAATAAGTTTCTTACCAAACCCAAGATGTTGTGCCTTACCTTCTTTACCAACCTCTGTACTTTTCCCATACACATGTAACTCTCGCACCATAGCAGTATCTCCTTTCTCAGGAAGAGAAAGTCTTAGAAACCCAATAAGTTTATCTTCGGTTGTTAAATATTCTAAAAAATATTCGGTCGATACCTTAGTTTTATATTTTGTAATTTTAAACGTATATTTACTAACTTTACCATCTCTAATTTCACGTGCTCTAATATCCTTAGACTTAACTTCCTTTTCTACAATTTGCCTTAAATTACTTTTTTTACTCCCGGCAACAATATCACCAGATGAAAAATCCCTTATGACACGCGTGATCCTGCAATATCTGGGTACCTTTATAAAAACATGCGTTAGCAATTCAACCAAATCTGAATCAGAATAAGGCTTCCACTTACCAGCCTTATATAACTTTTCGAGCTCAGTACCTTTCAATAACATACATGGATATATTTTCAACTCATCTGGTTTCAACTCATCATCTCTAAATAAATCCACAAATTCTTTTCTATCTTTTGCCAAATCGGATCCATACAGATTCGGCATCCAATGTGCGTGGATTTTAAACCCGCCTAACCTCAAAAGATTCATCGCCTTTTTTGTTTGAGCTACTATATGACCCCTATTATTCATCGCAAGAACCTTATCGTCTAAACTTTGAATACCAATCTGTACTTTTGTAACTCCAAGCCTTCTTAACCTAGTTACTTCATCTTTAGTGATAAAATCTGGCCGTGTTTCAATAGATAACCCAACACATTTACTTTGTGCCGCTTCGTTTAACAAGTGCGATTTAAATAACTCTTTCCAACTAGCTTCTTGGATTCCCACCTTCTTTACTTTTACCATTTGTGTAATATCAGAACTTCCAAAATCATTTAAAGCATCAAAGCAACGTTTTACAAACCAGATTTGATACATTTCCGGATATACGCCCCAAGTACCACCAAGTATGATTAACTCCACTTTTTGTGTTGGGTGTCCCATATTTCTTAAGGCTACTAAACGGTTAAATACTTGTGCATAAGGGTCGAATTTATTAGAAAAAGCTCGCTGAGCGCCAGGTTCGTTTGAAATATAGCTTTTTGGCATTTTGATGTCTGTTGGACAAAAAATACACTTTCCTGGACAAAAAAATGGCTTTGTAAGCACTGTTACAGGAGAAACACCAGACAACGTACGAATTTTCTTCATTTGAATATATCTCAGAAATTGTTTTTCACGATCTTGCGGTAATTCCATCTCTCCTGTTTTTTTAAATTCTCGATACGAAAGATAAACTGCACTTTTAGAGGAAATGTTTCCGTTTTTTAACGGGTTTTTTTGAAGAATTTTTTCGACCTTTTTATAATTTGGATCTTTAATAGTTGAGACGTCGTTAATTATAGTAAGCAAAACATCCTTATTTAAATTTATGTTTATATGATACTTATTTGTATATGACATGAAATTGATATCTTAATACACCTGCACCTGTATAATTTAACACGGTATGAAGAGAAATAAAATTCAAGATATTATAAACTTGGATAATGTTTTCTATGAGAAAATAGCTCAGGAATTTTCAGTGACAAGACAAGGGTCGTGGAATGGTTGGAAAAAAGTAATAAAAGTTATTAAACACAAGTTAGAAAATGGGGAAAAAATGCAGGTGTTAGATATTGGATCAGGAAATGGAAGATTCTTCAAATTTTTACAGGAAAATATAAATGGTTTTGAATATACAGGACTCGAAATTAATGAATATTTAATAACCGAATCCAGACAGAATTATCCAACCGCTAAATTTGAAAAACTCGACGTTTTATCAGAGATAAACAAAATAAATAAAAAATATGATGCTGTGGTAATTTTTGGTCTTACACACCATATTCCAGGAAAAATCTTTAGGAAACAGTGGTTTTCTTTTTTAGCAAGGTTACTAAAAAACGATGGATTATTGATATTTACAATTTGGAGATTTTCTGAAGACAAAAGATTTATAAGTAGAGCGAAGGTAGCAGAAGATTTAGAACAAAATGATTACTACTATGATTGGGCTAATTCCAAACACAAGAGGTATTTTCATAAGTATTCTGAAATGGAGTTAGAAACATTAATAGAAAAATTACAACTCCAAAACCTTAAATTAATAGACAAATTTGATTGTGATGGGAAAACTAACAGATTAAACAGATATTATATTTTTAAAAAAATTACTTAGATTTTCTTTCCTTAACTCTAGTAGCAGCCTTTCCTACTTTATCTCGCAAATAGTAAAGTTTCGCCCTTCTCACCTTACCTTTTTTTATAACCTCAAAATCAACAATATTTGGAGAATATAGCGGAAAAATTCTCTCGACACCAATTCTATCTACACCAATCTTTCTAACAATAAATGTTTTGGATACACCCTTGCCCTTTTTTGAAATAACAATACCTTCAAAAGGTTGGACACGCTCTTTAGTACCTTCAATAATTTTATAGGACACCTTTACAGTATCCCCCACCCTAAAATCAAAAGGTTGTTTAGTCATAGTTTCATCAATCATAACAAGTGGTAGACTATCAGATTGCTTTTACTTTAGCAACTTCTTTAATGTCAATTTTTAAACCCTCTTTTGTGGAACTAATGTCAACTTCAGATCCACCAAGTAACTCATCTGAAATAATCATTCCTGATAGAACATTCTCGATCTCTCGTTGGATAAGCCTTCGTAACGGCCTAGCACCATATTCCTTATCATAGCCCTTTTCTACCAAGTAATTAATCGCCTTTTTATCTACTCTTAGCAAAATATTGTACTCGTCTAAACGATCCTGTACGTTACTTAACATTCTTTTAACGATTTCTCTAATATTTGACTTCGTCAAATTTGAAAATATAACTGTTTCATCTATCCTGTTCAAAAACTCTGGTTTAAAAGAATCCTTTAAAATAAATTTGATCCTTTTTTCAAACTCTTGCTTATCTTCCTCTTGTGTACGGACTTTATGCTCAAACCCAATATTGGACTTCCTCAAAAGCTCAGAGCCAACATTGGAAGTCATAATCAAAATAGTATTTTTAAAATTAACCGTACGACCTTTACTATCAGTTAGCCTTCCATCTTCCATAATCTGCAACAAAGCATTAAAAGTATCAGTGTGTGCTTTTTCAATCTCGTCTAAAAGTATCACAGAAAATGGCTTTCTTCGCACAACCTCCGTAAGCTGACCTCCTTTATCAAACCCGATATAGCCTGGAGGTGCTCCGATCAGTTTGCTAACGGAATGTTTCTCCATATATTCACTCATATCAATTCTTATTATCATATCCTCATCGCCGTATAACAACTCAGCTAGCGCTTTAGAAAGTTCGGTTTTACCAACACCGGTCGGACCTAAAAATAGAAATATACCAATAGGGCGTTTAGGATCCTTCAAGCCACTCCTTGCACGTCTTATAGCATTAGACACAACCGAAATAGCTTCGTCTTGTCCAATAATTCTTTTCTGCAGATTTTTCTCCATATTCATAAGTTTCTTCTTTTCTTTCACACTTAATTTTTCCAACGGTATTCCAGTTGCACTGGACACCACTTTAATCACAGCATCCTCACCAACTGTTGGAATATCCTCTAGCTTAGTCTTTGTCCATATTTCGGTAAGCTCTGCTTTTATCATCTCCGTGGATTCTATCTTTTTAGCTATCTCTACTTTATCTTCTTCTGACATACTTTTTTCACGAGAAGAATTTTTTAAATACTTTAGTTGTTCTTGTACCTCTTTTAAATTTGCTGGTTCTTTTATTTGAGAAATCCTAACAAGGGCGGAAGCCTCATCTACAAGGTCAATAGCTTTATCTGGCAAAAATCTGTCACTAATATATCTAATACTAAATTTGACCGCAGCATCAATCGCAACATCAGATATAATCACCTTATGATATTTTTCATATCTCTCTCGTAAACCCTTTATAATTTCAATCGTGTCCTCTGGAGTTGGTTCATTTATCATAATCGATTGAAAACGTCTTTCAAGTGCTGCGTCTTTTTCTATGTATTTTCTATACTCATCAATTGTTGTAGCCCCTACCATTTGGAGTTCGCCACGCGCTAGGGCTGGTTTCAAAATATTAGCCGCATCCATAGCCCCCTCTGCAGAACCTGTTCCAATAACCGTATGCAGTTCGTCCAAAAACAACATAATTTGACCTTGAGATGAAACTACTTCTTTAATGATATCTTTAAGCCGACTTTCAAACATTCCCCTGTGTGACGTTCCAGCAATTATACTTGCTAAATCAAGCTCGAACACACGTTTACCTCTCAGCGGTTCTGGAACGCCCCCAACAATAATTCTTTGAGCCAAGCCCTCAACAATAGCTGTCTTTCCAACACCAGGCTCGCCTATTAAAACTGGGTTATTTTTTGTTCTACGGGAAAGTATGTGAATTACTCTTTCAATCTCGTCCTTTCTACCAATCACTGGGTCTAATTTATCCTTTCTCGCAAGTTCCGTTAAATCTCTACCAAATTTGTCTAACTTCGAAGCCTTGCTAGTTGTCTCTCTCTGTATTTCCTGATAACAAACACGGCACAAAGCCATATATACTTGTCTTCCGTCTATTATTTTATTGAATGGAATTTCAGCAGGTCGTTGCCCGCATCTGTGACATAAAACCATATAAGTAGTCTATCATTTATTAGCAATTGGTCAATGGGGAGTGCTAATGCTCCCAAACATCCCCGATGAACGGATTTGATTGCATGGGCACCTTTTTTATAAACATATTTGCTGCGCGTACCATTTCCTCAGATAATACTTTAGCAAAATTTTCTGCTTGATCTTCCCTAACCTCACACACAATCTCATCGTGAACCGTATGAGTGATCCCACCATCAAACTCACCCGACTTAAACCTCTCGTGTACAAAAACCAAAGCATATTTAATAGCATCTGCATTAGCTCCTTGAATCGGATGGTTTTTAGCTTGTCTCTGTATTTTACTAATTATTCTCCTATAATCTGGGTCGGTTCTCTCCGGCATCTTATACCACCGCTTTCTCCCCATTGGTGTAGTACTCCACCCTCTTTTTACAGCGTCAGAGGCTTGGTTATTTAACCAATCTTTAACACTTGGATACGATTGAAAATATCTCTTCATATACTCTTCGCCCTCTTCAGTGGTCACGTCAATTTTCCTTGCTAAACTTGGCGCTCCCATTCCATACATGAGACCAAAGTTTATTGCTTTAGCCGCATATCTTTTGAGCGGGTGCTTCTCCTTAAAATCATCTGTATATTCCATACCAAACATTAAAGAGGCGGTGTACGAATGAAGATCCAATCCACTTTCTATGGCACCTATAAGCTTCTTATCCCCAGATAGATCTGCTAAAATTCTCATTTCCATAGAGGAGTAGTCGGAAACTACCATTTTATACCCAACCTTTGGATTAAAACATTCTCTAAATGGGGCTTTTCTACCTGATGGAACTTGCTGTAAATTTGGATTGTTGCACGAAAACCTGCCAGTTGCTGTCCCCATCTGATTAAACGATGGGTGAATTCTACCTGTTTTCTTATTTACCAGTTTTAAGAAAGACTCGCCGAACGCTGATAACAGTTTCTCGTACTGCCTATATGTCATTAAAAGTTTCGCGATTGGATGCCTTTCCTCCTGCAAAATTGCAACCCCAGTAGATGGAAGACTTAGTTTAAGTTTATTGTTAAACAAATCCATGAGTTGAAGTTGACTATTTAGATTAATCGGGGGTGACGGATTACCAAAAAGATCCATTTGTGAAACTGGGTATAGTGGCCTAATAGCATCATAAAAATCCTCCACTGCTTGTACCCTATTTACAGCAATTTCACCCAAAAGCTTCTTCCACTTTTCAGCATTCATATAAATTCCTCTATGCTCCATTTCTCCCACAACTCCAGAAACTGCAAATTCTAGCTTAGCGATATTTAACACACTTTTTTTCTTAAGATCTACAAGTTGCTTTTTAAAAATTGGAAATAACACAAGTGTATCTTTCGCACTATATCCTAACTGAGCTTTATTAAATTTGGCATGTGACATACCTTCAAATGAAACTCTAATATCCTTATCCAAATCGACATTTATATATTTTTTGGCTAAGGACGCCAAACTATAAAATCCAGACCCAAGTCCTGTGAACAAAACTGCTTCCGCCAACATCGTGTCATAAATATTCTCGAGCTCAACACCAGTCACATATTTTATCCACTGATAGTCGAATTTAGCATTATGTAAAAGTTTGATTATTTTTTTAGTTCCCAATATTTCTTTATATAAAGGAAGCTCACTGAGATTTACTCTACGTGCATCAAAAATATAACTGATTTCCTCATTTCCAATCTGTACGGTAAGAAGTGTTTCCGTATATTGATCGAACCCGGTCGTTTCAACGTCTACCCCAACCACACGTGATTTACTCAACTTTTTAAGAGCTTCCTCAGCGTGGCTCTTAGACCTAATATATTCATATTTTGGATTATTGGGGTCAAACTCCAATTGCACGATACAATGATATCACAGTGATTTTTTAAATAATTTCAGAACTGTTTTTACGTCAGCCCTACCTTTTGTCTTGCTCATAATCTGCCCAACTAGAAATTGCAATGCGTTTTCTTTTCCTGCTTTGTACACTTTAACAACATCGGGATTTACAGAAATTACTTCCTTAACAAGTTTTCCTAATTCATTTTCATCTGAAATTTTGGTATCAAAAAGTTCTTTGGGATCTCTTTTGTTGATGACAACGTTTGCGGCACTTTTTTCTACCAACTTTTTTATATTTTCGTACTCATTTTGTAAATCCTCAAGATATTTATTATCGAAAACCATAGGCGGGATGTCTGGCTCAGGAAAATATCTATAGTCGTGTGCGCTTTCCTTGCTACGTTGAGAAACCGTAGTTCCAGTATGTTCGTTGTACCCTCTATTTTCCTGCATCAAAGTAGCACCACTATCCAGCAACTTTGTTTGGCGATTTATTTCAGCTTTTACAGCTTTTTTCATAAATTTAAAGGAGTTTATATTTTTAATTTCCACTTTATATTGTGGTAATTCGCCTTTTTCCTCCATCTCCATAGTTCTGAGAGAGATATTAGGCTCGAGTCGCATTTGCCCTTTTTCCATAGCCACATCACCTAAACCAAGATCTCTAACTAATTTCTGAACCGACTTGCTGAAAACAACGGCATCTTCCACAGTCGTAAAACACGGCTTAGTCACAATTTCTATAAGAGGCATACCAGAAGTATTGAAGTTAACCAATGTATGGTCATTTTTATGTATAGATTTAGCTGTATCCTCCTCTAAATGAATTCTTTCTAGTTCCGCAACACCTAGCCCCCCACCAAAACATAGAGGTTCTTTATATTGACTTATCTGGTAACCCTTAGGAAGGTCTGGATAAAAATAGTGTTTTCGGTCAAATTTACTTCTCTCGTTTATTTTACAGCCCAGTGCAATACCCAAAAGTTGGGTTTTTCTTACTGCATCAAGGTTTGGAACAGGAAGTGCCCCAGGAAGTCCCAGACAAGTTGGGCACGTGCGTGTGTTTGGTTCTTTTTTCCATATATCAGTACTACACCTACAAAACATTTTTCTAGTCGTGTTCGGTTGCCAATGTATTTCCAGTCCTAATACTAACCTATAATTAGACATGTACTCCTAAACTTTGTAATCCATTTTTTAAATCTCTAATTGCATTTTTTAACATTTGATGAGGAGGCTCGTAACCCACTTGGTGTACTAAATTATTTCTAATTTTATGCGCTTCCCAAATTTTTTGATAAAAATCCCAATCATTGAAAACATCCTTAGCATTTTTAAGCCTCTCCCCCATAGTTTCGCCACTAACAATATCACGTAAAACATTATCCAAAGATTTATCAGCCACAATTAGTGCTTGACGCAGTTGGCTAGGCTGACCACCTTTAACTAAGATGTCAATATTTTGCCATTCTCTTTTAATATTTCGGATAGTATCTACACTTACAGCACTTCTGCTAAAGTTTCTTGGTTTTAACCATTTAAATAAATTCATAGTTTTGGCTTTCTTTTATGAAAGTTCGTATTTTTTTGATAAATGTGTGCGACACTCAACACCTTACCTTCTTCAAAATAATTTCCCATAATCTGCATACCAACCGGTAGTCCGTTCACAAACCCGCATGGTAACGCCAAAGAACAAATACCAGACATTGAGGCAGGTAATTGCAATCTATCAATAAGCTCTCCCCAAAACGGAGAGGATTTAATAGCACCTATTTTTTGAGCCGTTGTTGGCAAAGTAGGACCAACAATTAAATTTACCTTTTCAAAAGCTTTCTTAAAATCATTTATTACCAACGACCTTACTTTTTGAGCTTTCGAATAATAAGCATCGTAGTAACCTGCACTCAGCACATATGCCCCCAATATCATTCTCTTTCTAGCCTCGAATCCAAACTCATCCCTCGTGTTACCGTATCTTATTCCGTCGAACCTAGCTAAATTGGAAGATACCTCGGCTCTTTGAACAATTGTATAAGTTGCAAGTGAATAATTTGGAGATAATAGTTCTATATCTATAATCTCAGCACCAAGTTCCTCAAACTTCTTTAAAGCGGTTTCTACAGCTTCAATAACTTCCCTATCTATTTCTTTATCAAAAAATGATCTGGGTTTGCCAATTTTTACACCTTTTAGAGAATACTTAAGGTCTAAATTTTTATATAAGGACGGGGAGGAAGTGGCGTCAAGATAATCTTTACCAGCAATAACTTTCATTAAAATATCAATATCTTCAGCGGTTTTACAAAAAGGACCTGGGCTATCAGTAGACGAAGCCATCGATATAACACCGTACCTACTAACTCTGCCGTAAGTTGGCTTGAGTCCAGACACACCACACCACGAAGCAGGGCAACGAATACTACCACCAGTATCTTCTCCAATACTAAATATCGACATATCTGCTGCTAAAGAGGCTGCGGAACCACCAGAAGAACCCCCTGGCAACCTTTCTATATCCCAAGGATTTCTAGTTGTAAAAAAATCTGACGTTTCGGTAGAACCTCCGTGTGAAAATGCATCCAAATTATCCTTCGCCAATAAGATGGCTCCCGCACCTCTAAGTCTTTGAGTAACTGTGGACTCAAACGGGGGCTTGTAGCCTTTCAAAATATTTGATGCAGCAGTAGTTTGAATATTTTTAGTTGAGAATATATCTTTTACCGTATAAGGAATACCTAATAATGGCTTGTCCACACCTTTAGCAATGAGCACATCTGCATTTTTAGCTTCTTCGAGTGCCAGATCCCCAATAACCACAATAAACGCCTTAATTTTATTATCGTATTTTTCAATTTGATCAAGACAAGCTCGTGTAAGTTCTACAGAAGTAAATTTACCATCTTTCAAACCTTTTCTAGCTTCCTTGATCGTCAACTCGTTTAATTTCATCTTTTAAAAACCGGTTTTGTAGCA
>Ga0180007_10004774_pt1 | contig 14168 bp, 29 predicted proteins | sample MM_PC_MetaG_FD_121122 | JGI IMG/M metagenome (GOLD analysis project Ga0180007, IMG submission 121122) | Groundwater microbial communities from the Aspo Hard Rock Laboratory (HRL) deep subsurface site, Sweden - MM_PC_MetaG | ecosystem: Environmental > Aquatic > Deep subsurface > Groundwater... | reverse complement strand
ATGACTTACTGGCTGTTACAATCCTGAAGTTAGAAAAGGAGTCCCTAAGATACCGGCAACCATATAAAATACATTCAAGAGACTACTCATCACTAAGTGAGGTAACATAAATGAGGACATTATCGGCAACCAAGAGACTAATAAGGGAGGTAAACTAACATGGCAGCAGGAGCATGGGCACTAACTAGTGCAGGAAGGACAAGTCTATTAGATGGCACATTCGACATCGACTCAGATACTTACAAGATGGCTCTGTTTCTGAGTACCTCTAACCTGGGGGCTGCAAGCACTACCTTCGCTGGTGTGACTAACGAACACGCCAATGCCAACGGATACACTACGGGAGGTATAGCTGTTGTGCTGGCTCTAACTGGGACTACTACTGTCAAGGTGGATATAAATACTGACCCGGTGTGGACAGCAGATGGCGGCTCGATTGTAGCGAGGTTCGCAGCTATCTATGAGGTAGGGGGTAATATTCTATGCTATTGTTTACTGGATTCTACGCCTGCCAATGTCACAGTCACAACCGGCTACACCTTAACCGTAGCTGCCCACAGCTCGGGAGTTTTTACCCTAGCTTAGAAACGGCAATGTGGGAGTGATATGTCAATAGAGATTTTAAGACCAAATGCAGCGGGGGCTTATTGTAATATCCCTCTTGAGAGTGGTGCTGTATGTCCTAACCATTACCAGAATGTAGACGAGGAGCCGACTGACGAAAGTACCACCTGCCTTGTCAACAATACAACCACTGAGCAGAGAGATGCATATAATTTAGAAGCATCCTCTATCCCTGGTGGAAGCCCTATAAAATCCGTAACGGTTTATTTTAGATTCAGAAGCTCGGATACCGGCATTGCTTACGGGCGACCTGGGCTGCGCATATCAACAGACGAAACCCTTGGAACAGAAATACCCACAACTGGAACTTCCTATACTACATACTCTGAGGCATTAGCTAGACCTGGGGGTGGAAGTTGGGCATTAGCCGACCTTGCCGATTTACAGGTTATCATAGGACTCAAACGTGGCACAGGATCTAACTATGCGAACTGTACTCAGGTCTATGTTGAGGTTGATTATGGGGGAGTAACGGCTACACTAAGACCAAATGCAGCGGGTGATGAGGGGTCTATACCGGGGGAAACTGGTTCACCTTTCCCTAATCACTATCTTAACGTAGATGAAGTAACTTCAGACGCATATACAACTACTGTTCAAGTTAGCACTACGCTTTGGGAAAGGGATTTATACAATATTGACTATCCTACTGGTGTTACGGGAACGATTACCGATGTTCAGGTATTTGCAATATGCATCAAGCAGGTAGCAGAGTTAAGCGGTTATCCATCTGCAAAGCTCTGTATTAAAGCACCTGATAAAACTGTAGTGGAAGGGGATGAGGAGGCAATAGGTACAACGTGGACTACGGTTTTCCACCAATGGGCTACAAATCCCTGGACTTTGGATGCTTGGACTTTTGCAGAACTGATAAATTTACAAATAGGAGTGGCACTCAGAAGCTATGCCTCTGGTGGAGTGGGTGGTGGTGTTACTTATTGCACCCAAGTCTATGTTACTGTTACCTTTACTTTACAGAATGAAGTATTTACTCCCACAACCTTAGCTCTGACTATAACAGGGTATGCACCTGATATTTTAACGCCTTCCTCCAACCAGACTATAACACCTACAACTCTGGCTCTGGTTATAACAGGCTTCGCTCCTACAGTAACCTCAACCGTACCTGATAATGTAAGCTGTGTACCAACCACATTAGCAATAACCATAACGACCTATGCGCCTACGGTTTCCACATCAGAAACAACCCTGCATGCTTCTCAAAAGAGTAGTACACTCTCTCCCCTTGTCAGGCTCACGCTTTCAAAGGCAGGTGAGGATGATATAGTTCTTGAGCAGGACAGAGTGTTGCACGTGCCTGCCCATATAAACTCCACTGATAGCCAGACACTAGAGATAATCTTTGACAATTCAGACGGTTATTTCACTGACTTGGATTTGAAGGGGTGGGATGCTGTCTTTGAGTGGGGTCTGGTAACAGCAGTAGGGGATGAGTATATCGCACAACCTCCGCTAAAAGTAATTTCACAGCAGATGTCTTCATGGCCAGGGGCACTGCACTGCCGTTTATCCCTGATAGGCATACCTGACAGGCTGGCAGAGGACAAGGCAAGCGGCAACTACGAGCTTGACTCAACATCTACAAAGACTGTTAAGGACTTGATAAGCGAGATTGCCGCAGGTGTGGCGGTTGGTGATGTGTTTACCGAGGAGCAGACTCAGGCTGGCAATTTTTACGACTTGTATTACGACAACAATATGGGGGCAGTAGGTCAAAAGATAGCCAACCCGAACAGAACAATCACTGCTATAGCCTTCTGGCTTAAAAAGACACAAAACCCCAGAGGGTATGTTACTTATAAGATTGTCAGAGTATCCGATGGTGAGACACTGCTTACACTTGAGTATAATTGCGAGGATATAAGCGCAACGGCTGCGTGGTGTGAAGTAGAACTGGATACGCCACTGCTGGTAAATCAGGCTGTCTATATTTACTGCCAGCATTTAACCTATGACTGGCTCAATTATGTGCAAGTAGGCTGGTGCGCTTCCGATGTGAAGGATAATGAATACCTGTTTTATATCCCCTGGACTAGCGGCCTGACCGAGCAGGCACTTTATGATTGCACTTACTATTATAAATATCAGGCAACCGGTGTTTCAATCTACTCTCACTGTGAGGCTTATGAGGTAGTCTACGATACCGAAGATGACCTGATTGACAGCTATATGCCGAAGGACTCCTTTATGATACATGAGGGGGATTCAAGGCTGAGTATCCTTGACAGGTACCTCGGATTAACGGGCTGTGTTAAGAGGATAGAGGCAGACAGCAAGATTCACATAATGGTCCCGGTGGATAGCGGAACAGGTTATGATTATGAATATGCCCTTGAGGAGAGCTATCATAATTTCTTCAGCAAGTCTACCCGTGAGTCACTGGTGATACCAAATCAGATAACAGTCAAGACTTTCGATAGTGACACAGCTTATTCTGGTTCCGCTACCAGTGCCGCATCATACGCCCTGCTGCCTATCAATGATTATGTAAGAACCAAGCTGGAGTCCAACGCTCAAGCCACAACCATTGCCGAAGCAATGATAGGTCAACTAGAGATGAACGCTCAAAGGGGTTCTGCCAGTGTGCCGATGAACCTGGGAGCCAAGCTGTACGATTATGTGAAGGTTACCAAGAGAAACTCGGAAGATGATAGTAGGACTGGTAATCTAGGTTATATCAAGAGGTCATATACGCCGGGAAAAACATGGTTGATGGAGTTCAGTTTTGGGAAAGCAACAATGAGGGGTGCACCAGGAGCAAGACCATCTGCTTACAAGGCACGACTTACTTACGATGAAATGCAAGATAATGAGATTGTAAGATGGGGTTCAATCGTTTCGTACCTAACAAATAACTTGCTTCCCATGCTAACAGATGAAATGGTTGACCTCCATAATACTGTCGAATACCTGAAGGAACAGGTAAAATCTTTATTAGAGGGTTAAAGAAAATGTGTTTACAATCGCCAATAGCTACTGCAAAGCCTGCAATTACTTTCTACGAGATAGACAAGGATACAGTCCAGGATGAGCTTACTGCACTTAATATTACAATACCATTGGGACTCCTTGATGCTGAGTATTTCTATACCACCCTGTGGGGCATAAAAGAAGCTGTCAAATATATCCGCAAGGTATACCCGTTCCCCAAGTATCAAACTTCAATCATGGATTGCGAAGATTTTGCTATCCTTATGAAAGGATTATTGAGTGCTGAGTTCGGTATCAATGCCTGCGGTATAGCTCTAGGAATGACACCTATGGGCTACCATGCTTTTTGCCTGGCTCGTGTGGAGGATAGGTGGGTATTCGCCGAGCCACAGACTGGTGAGGTGTTCGAAATTGGCGACAAGGGATATCAAATTGACAGGATAGTAATTTAAGGAGGTACTATGATAAATTGGATTGAACTTCTACCTACTATAATCCCGTCTGCGGTGGCAATCATATTCGCTGCGATTGCCTTTGTCTTGAAGCTGAAAGTCAACAGCATGACAGGGCTGAGCAAAGAGGTAAGTGAACTGCTCGTAGCTTTCTATGACGGATATAAAGATGGTACACTGACTGAGAAAGAGTTAAAGAAGATAATCACAGAAGGGCAGGATGTGATAGAAGCAGCTAAGATTTTATTGGAGGGTTAACATGGCAAGAACACCTGCGCAGTTAGAAGATTTAATCGTAAAAACCCATGAAGATGTATCGGAAATAAAGATAGTCCTGAAAGGATATAACGGGCAGCCTGGTTTATGTAAGCAAGTGGAATGTAATACCAAAGCGATAGCTAAGATTTGGGTCACACTTGCTGTTCTGATAGCCTCAGCAGGTGGTGGGACTTACGGATTGGTACGATTACTACTAGGATAGACGGAGGTGAATGATGTGTGAGAAGACAATCTGGTATGAAGAAGTAGAGGAAGAAGAACAAGAGGAGAAACTATATAAGATACATATGATAAACGAGTTACTGGAACCAGACCCACGATATGAGTGAGCCGGCAGTTGGTAGTAATCCTTTAAGGGCTTCTCGTCTCCTCTTCTACTTGTTCGTTAAACCATTCAAGAGTTTTACTTTGATACTTAAGGCTATCCAATACCATTTGTTTCCATTCCTCATTTGCGTTCTCTAGTCCATCAATGCAAATAGTGTTAGCCACAAGAATATTCATAGGATGAGAATTGGCTTTTAGACATTCTCTACAGTAAGCCACCGAACAAGGAACCATAGGAACACAAGCCACCCCTATTGCTTCATTCTTATTACAACACTCACAGATTAGCTTAAACTCCATCACCCTCTCATCTCCTCTTCTATAGTCTTAAAACATCCCTGTAGTCATCGTTAGCTCCTACTTGTCCACCATTGATATAGTTCTTCACCAGACCAAAACTCATGTTTAACTGGTTTGCCTGCGTTGGTTTTTTGACCATTGGCTATTCGCTGTTGCACTATTTTTTCACAGGCTAGTTTCCATAGATTAGTGACTTTCGGGAAGTAATACTCTTCTCTTTTGATGTTTCTTGAAAAAGGGCAAAGGATACAACCAATTCTAGTAAAGCCTTCTTTGTAAAGCGGACACACATTGAGATTTCTTTCGGCTATGTATTGCCAGACATCTGAATCAGACCAGTTTAATATTGGGAGCAACCAATCACCCTTATTACCATGAGTATCAAAGCATTTATACTTACTTCTAGTGTTGGACTCCGCACTTCTCATACCTAGTATCTTAACTCTACCTTTACCGCCAGCTTCTTTAATAACTTCGCAACACCAACGACTCTGTCTCATAGGTAATCCCTTTTTAACTACTAGCTTCCAGAATCCCCTAGCGTGAAAATCCCATTGAACATCGGGATAATATTCTTTGATAAACTTGTAAATTTGTGGAGGGTCTATAGGGGATACGCAGTAATGCCAATCAATAGGTACTTCGGCACGTTTCGCCAAGTCATAGATTACCACCGAGTCCTTACCCCCTGAGAAACCACCATAGTAAGGCTCATCTGGATTACTGTAAGCCTGTATAAGCTCTATGGATACTTGGTCTATGGTTTTGCCTTCAAAGGTAAGTTGCATTATGCTATCCAATCATCTTTATCGTTATAAGGTTCATTCCTGAGAAGCCATAATGTCAAGAATATAATCAATATTAGTATGTTAAATACTATTAAAACCACAACCCAGTTCATAGTCTCATCTCCTCTTCTATAGTCTTAGTAGCCTCCTGTATTTTTCTTTCTATCTTCATATAATCCGCATTAGGATATTCGGCTTTCGCATCCTCAAGAGTCTCGTATACTGGTAGATACCCTACCATTTTACCAGTGTTCATTACTATCGGGAAGGGTATCCTGATTCTGTTATCTGGTGAAGGTTCAATCTCAAAGTCCTCCATTATCTTTACAACCCACATGACTTCTCCTCTTCTATAGTCTTTAAAGCCCTTAAGGCATCCCTGTAGTCAATAGGTCTTTCTGCCTCCTTCAAGATACAAACACTACACAAGCACTTCCCATGTTCACTGGCATACTTGTAGTTCATTTCCCACTCATCAAACACCTTGCCGCATTGTTCGCATTTATAATAGTCAGTCATCGTCCCTCTCCCGTTCCATTTCATCAGTTATCATATCTCAAACTCCTCTTAGTAGCTCGGCTATCTGCTCCAGGTCTTTCGGATAACAGATGTGAGCCTCAACAGAAGTACACTGATTAAGTAAGTCAATCCATTCTACCTGTGCTTCAGTCGGCTTACCCTTCTCACTCTTATACTCCAGAAATATGAGCTTAGGCACCTTGATTATAGTAGCATCCGGGTATCCACGTTCGCTCCACTTCGATAAGAAAGGATGGTAGTATTTCTCAGCATGGAAAATCTTAGCCAAGTCCTTCACCTGAGCCTCGAACTGCTTTTCCGTTATCCCCGGTAGTTTATCCTTCACTTCTCCTCCTCTCTTCTGAGTATTTAGGGTAGGATAACACGAACACCCAGGGGTTATCTTGCCACCTATTATTCCTTTTATAAATTGTATTCCAAAGATACTTGAACCACTCTTTATAATACGGAGTAAGGCTATAATTGGGCGGTCTGGTCACACCCTCAGCCTCTGCATCTTCTTCTGTTATCTCCTGCAACCTCTCAACTCTTATATCGGTTATTGTCTGCCTTAGACGGCAAGCCCATTTCGGCATGAAACGACCTGAACGCCATCGCCCTCTGATTTGACCCTCTCTGTCTAGTTGCCAATCCATAGTCTTATACCACAACGGCACAGTGCCAACCCCTGTAGTTTCAATCTCTTTTGGGGACATAGCATCAAACATTTTTTCAGCAGCCCAAGTCTCATTGACTCTGAGAACATCACCTACTTGACCATAGGGACACTTACAGTGAAATTTAAGCCCGTCCTTGTCTTCATACCAACAACCTTCGGGGGCTTTCCCTTCTTTGATTTCGGGAGCAAACCAAGCAAATACATCAGCGTCTTTAGGTGGCTGTGGCTTAATAACCCTTCTGGTACAGGTTTTTCTGTCCTCAAAATAGGCTTGAACCATCGGCGTTGAATATAAAATAGGTTTCTCGGCAGACATAGTCTTCACTTCCCCTCCTCCTTCAATGGATAACTCTGAGGGTTTTTAATTGTAAAGTAATAATGCCCTCCTCTTGTGCTTTTCTCCCAGAACATTGACCAAAATAGAAAGTTATGGAGCAGCGCATATATTACATCTTCATTACCACTCCAACCGCCAGTATGGTACTCATAGCGAATCACCTTCTTACCAGACTTCCATATCTGCCTGTCAGACCAGTTAGTGTTTTCTGCAATGAGATTGAATAGCCCATCAAGCCCTTGAGTGAGTATATCCCAGTTCTTAATCTGCTCTAACGACTCTTCTTCAGGGTAATTACTATCGTCTAACACTTCTCCTCCTCCTCTGTAGTATCTGTTAGAGGGATTACTGGAAGATAACCTAATTCATCTAGCATTGCTCCTAGTAACGGAATATGAGATGTTAAACTTTCGGGCAACACCGCATCCTTCCTGATATACAATGGGTATTCTTTGTTGAAGAGGATTTCCGTGGCACAATCAGTCGCTAGTTCTATAAAACCCTCATAGCAGTCATCTTTAATAATGTTTTGACCGCCTAGATTAGTTCTTATTTTACTTGTCACCCACTCCACATACTTTGAAATCAATTCTTCGTTATTCATCCTTTACCTTCTTCCAGTTGGCTTTAAGCATGGCTTCTCGTTCTGCTCTATGGCAATTACTGCAACATTCATAGAGGTGCAACCTTCGCTCTCTGTCAGTAAACCCATGTGGATTCTCAGGCAACTCCTGATTACTGTCTAGTTCAACCCAACCAGCCTTATCAAAAAGATTGATAATTCGGTCAGCATCATATTCAGCTTTTGGGTTTTGTCCATTATCTATTAGTAGTTTATTGCGCTTCCTAAGTATGCCTATTATCTCATTTCTAATTTCTTCTGTACTCACTTCCCCTCCTCTCTATGGTATCCATAAACTTATCAGTCTCCTTGTCTATGAGTTTCTTGAAATCAGTCCTCCCATCCCATATAGATAATTGAGTTATAACAAGCTGTCTAACTAACTCCTCTATTTCTTCCCTAAGTTCCATCCCCTTATCCTCCTGAATTTGTAGCCCATATAGAGTAGGTGGTAACTTGCTGGCTCTTTTCAATTGTTAAACGGTGGATTTTAGCGTGGTGTTTTGGGCATAACCATATAACGCCAACAGCATTGGAATAATCAGGATGATGCCCATCACTATTAACTTCACCGCATTCAATACAAGGCATTCTTTTTATCAAACCATCCTTAATAAGTTTAGTCAATATACGCCTAGCCCGATACTTTTCTTTGTTGGCTTCTCTATCAGATTTACGGCTAATAGCTCGTAATTGGCGACCATGTTCACTCGTCTCCCATTCCTTAATATAGAGCTTCCTGTCAGGTCGTCTGTTTCGCTGGCGGTCAAACTCTCTTCGGCATACTTTACACCAATACGCTCTTCCTAATGGGTTTGATTTATTTCGCTGGTATTGTTCAAGTGGTTTTTCTATTCCGCATAATCCGCATATCCTTGTATCCATAAATTAATCGTATCACAACCAACAAATTTTGTCAAGTCAACCAGTATTTATCCTGTGCGTGTTAACGGATGCGCACCCCCCGTCTGGCTCGGAGTCATTTCGCAGTAAGTGCGCCCGATAGTTTCCTCTGACACCAGCAATATTCAGTTTCCCCTCCTCTCTTTATAGACTGCTAGTATAGCCTGCCAAGCCTCTGCCCTCTGGTTCTCTTTGGACAAGTTATAAGTTACTCTATCAACCTCACTATCAACTTTACGAAGTGCTTGCACTGGTTCCTGTCCAGTAGTTTAACTGCCTCAAGCGGTGTGTCTGCTTTTACCTTATAACTCGTCTTGATAAATGATAAGATGTTCTTATCATTCCATGCTTCAGGCTTTTTATCATAGAGTATGTCTAGCGATTCTTTAAGCCACTCCATGTCTATTCCATTGTCAACTACATCAGCTTCTACTTCAACGGGGCTAGATTTTGATTGTGTGTCCTCTGGTATGGGTTCTGGCTCAACATCCACAACCTTTGTATGTTCGTGACACCACTCACTGGTCTCTCCTATCGGATGGGCATAGGATTTCATCTTGCCCTTCTTAAAGAAGTTGCAGTCATGTTCAGAGCAGTAGTGTTCGCTCTTATCAACTGTTCTCCTATCCTGTACCGAGGGGACAACTGTGCCCTCTGTCATTTCCTCTGCCGGTGTAGGCCGGTATCCAGCCAACACAACAACCCATGCTAAACGATTACGGAAAGCCTTAGCCCCGGCTCTTGTCTGAGCCATTGACGCCAGTTGAAACCAGGGGACAACCTCATCACCAACCTTAACCCGTTTACGACTATCTCCTTCACCTTGCCATTCGTATTTCGGCCGGGTGTTCCATTTCTCCTCATCCCTCATGCAATATGCTTCCGCTCCACCGAGATACATCCCTGTTTTAATATCAATCAAATCTGCATGAGCTTTAGCCCCTTTCACACCATCAACCTCAACTGGTACAGCATCCCCTGTTTTAACAGTATAGCCATAGAATTGCCCACAGGTCTGCCAGTCTTCAAACTCCAAGTATTGTTCCCCATTCATTATTACCGGCTTCTTTTTATTGGAAATAACATCAGCTAATGCCCTTGCTGCTGTCTTAGCGTTCTCCAATACAATCTCTGGTGGTAGGAATATCCCCACTTCTGCCTGTCTTACTGTGAGTTCCTGTGTCATTTACTTTTCCTCCTTTATTTCTTTTTGTAATCTGTATATTCCTAGACAATGTTTGAATATCTCAAAATGTTTGTCTAAATTCCCAACTGACCTTTCCTCGAAGCCCTCGTCATTAGCACGCCCTATTCTCAGGATACGAGTTACTTCAATCAAATGCCCTGCCTCGGCAAGTAGCTGTTCATAAGCAGCCAACTGGTAGAACATCTCGGGGTAGATTGCCTTGCCTGTTTTGAAGTCAAGTAAGGTAGGCTGCCCATCGAGTTTACAGAAGCAATCTATCGTGCCACCATAACCGTATTCCTGTGAGATTAGTGGTGCTTCAGTTATGATAACCTCAATCTTGTGTCCCTTCTCCCACTCCCAAAATGAGAGTAGGCAGTTCTCAGCCAGTCCTATCTGGCTCTCGGAGTATTCGCTGGTATCAGTTTTTATGCCCTTGAAGTAATCAACAATCATCTGGTGGGCAAGTGTCCCAATATCTGCCATTTCATCTCGGTACTTTGAACTGTCTATCCCTTGTAAGCCTAGCCTATTAGCCCATATAACAAGAGCTGGCTTATTCAGGATGCCAAGAACAGTAGTAACTCCCGGGACTTTCGTGCCATCTGGTAACTCATACCTAATATGAGCCTTAGATTTCCTTGGTGCGTCTTTAGTTTCTTTCATAACTCCCTCCTTTAATCTTCTTCTTTGGGGCAGCATTCAGCTTCTTCAGTGGGAGCAATATTCAATCGGATTCCTGTAGGAGTGCGAGTAAATTCAACAGGTCTCCCCTTGTCAGCCCATAGCCGGAAAAGAATATCCTCTTCCTCTTTGGTTTCGGACTCTAATTCTACCCCTCGGTTTTGAAGTTCGATTGTCTCTAACTTAACTCTCATCAGGAGCTCCAAACTCAGCGACCAGAGCTTTAATCCGCTTTATCCCGTCCGCATGCAGTTCCTCCAAGCCACGCACCCTTTCGTATCCATACTCAGGGTGTTTCTTATTGAGACTTAGAACGGCTGCACCATACTCAATCAGGAAATTATCCGCTTCCTTTTCAAAGTTCCGCTTAACCATACCTTCCTCCTTTATTTCTCTGCTCCGTCTGCTAAATGCATCCAGTAACTTTGCATATTTTCTACTATCGTCTTATCCTCAGTGTCGTCCTCATCACACCTACCAGTTATTGTCTCTGATTGATTGTCTGTAATAATTTCAGTTTTCATCTACCTGCTCCTTAATCTTTCACCTTAATCAGCTTCTCAATAGCTAAGCAGACGGCTAGTGATGGAGTTTCTGCCTCGGCCACGTAATCCCCTAAATGAATATCACACTCCCACCCATCGATTGTTGCTGTGATAGATATTCCCTCCACCTTCGGCACCAGCTCACGGAAGCAAGCATCTAGGGAATCGGTAAATCTGGGATAAGATGACCCAACTAATATTTGTTTATGCTCAGGATAATCCATTGGATCGTGGATATAAACCTTGTGTTCTTCAACCCCTGCCCACTTTGCAAGCGTTTTATTCAGTTTTTCGTGCATTGCTTAACTCCTATCCTACTCGTGGTACTTCTTAGGTAATATCAGGTAGTGCTCCCCCATCTGCTGTAATGTCTGCATCAGACTGGCAATCATTGTGTGAGCCTGAGCCAGTTCTTCCTGTAGGTTCTCTAACCGCTCAAGCTCGATGTCTCTGATTAGTCTATCCCCTGCTTTCATAATCTTCCCTCCTTTCTAGGGGTTAATCCCCTCACCTTAAATCCATAGTTCGTTTCTATTTCTAGGATTTGCAAACAAGTCCCAGAATGCTTGCTGTTTAACCTTCTTATACTCAGCCAATGCTGGCTGTCTAACCTTCTCATACTCAGCCCATGCTTGCTTAGTTAGTAAGTCTTCATCTATTCCTAGCCCCCGCATATCGCCATCCTTTATAGCCTTAACTATCATGGGAGGAAAGTTGCTTGGATTAGAGAAATCTGTGCACTCTCTATCTACTCCATCGCCTGCATCAATGCCATAATAAGCCCGAATAGTCCCATGTCCGCAGCTATCATCAAGGCTTATGGTTTTTAAGAATTGCTGTCCCTTTTTAGAATGGAATAATTCCTTTCCCGTCAGAAAATAAACCTTACCTCTTTTTTCTACCCAACTTATGAACTCACACATTGTCTATCTCCTTATTCTTATTTGCCCCTTCACTTTAGCATACTATTTAAGCCTTGTCAAGTAGTTTATCATCTATTTACTACCCTTACAAACAAAATAATTTCTCTAACTAATAGTGGTTCTAAAACTACTTGACAAACTATTATAATCGTGGTATGGTGAGGATATGGCTAGACCAACATTAACGGATAGAGCAAGGTACAAGACATCAAGCCAGATAGCCAAGAGATTGGGGATACAGCGTGATACTTTAGTCAGGAGGATAAAGGCTGGTTTATACCCTCCTCCGACTGTAGTAACTTATACCGGATTGCGCTTGTTCTCTGAGAAGTGGCTTGACAAAATACCTAGCGACTAGGAAGGTGAGTATGCAGTGCTCTAAATGTAACAGCTCTGGGCTTATTCCTTTTGAGAAGAATGGCAAGCTAATTCCCAATGTCTTCGTTCATTGCGAGTGTTATGCAGAACCGCAAGAATATTATCATCCTGTTAGCACAGAGGACTTTGACTTTCCCATGAGTGATACTTTTAGGGGAGCCTCTTATCAATACTGCAATCAGTATGACCCGGGCTTTATACCACCCAGACCACCAGAGCCAGAACCACCACCGCCACAGATTATTGAGCACAGGCATAGCGACATGAGCAAAGCTAATTACGACCTGCTCCAGCAGACGATGTGCAAGGTGAATTATCTTGAGAGTAAGTTGAACGAGAGGGAAAAGTGGAAAAGACCAAGAGGCGAATATTAAACACTTGACATTTTAAGAAGGAGATTACAAACTACCAGTAGTATGTAGATAATGGAGGTGATAGTTGACTACGCAATTATTCAAAACAACTGATACAGGGCTTGCGACTTTTCTTATTGTATCTGGACATCGTTTAGCAAAAATAAATTATGAGAACCCTCGTTATGAGTTCTTCTTTGAAGACACGCACGGAACCCGCTTATTGGCGGATTCTTATATTGCGGGCACTGCTACCACAAACCCCGCAGGTTTTCTTCGGATAAACAAAAAGCTATTGCGTGTCATCCATAGCCGAGCACAATGGGAGGAAGACTAATGGCTAAGGAACTTACGCAAGCAATTGTGACTGAATGGGTAGAATCAGTACGAGGCACATTCGACATCAAAGATATATTCTATGAAGTAGGCATTGAAACGCCAGAGAATAAAAAGAAGTTGCGGGTATATCTATCGAGGTTAGAGGAAAGGGAGACCTTAGTATACCTCGGCGGTAACAGGTATCGCAAGCGGGATATGAAGGCAGAGAAAATAGAATGGGAGAAGGCTGACCCCACAAAAACCATCCCCTTAAAATTCCCCTTCAATGAACAGGAGTTCTGCCAGATATACCCAAAGAGTATCATTATCGTGGCAGGCAGTAAAAACACAGGGAAGACAGAATATCTTTATACATTTCTAAAACTAAATATAGGTAAGTTTCCTATAGACCTGTTCAATTCTGAGACCAGTCCGGAACAGATGAAAGGCAGATTTCTTTCACATGGCATCACATCATCAGAAGGTTTCGATGTTTACGAGCGGTATGATAATTTCGCTGACGTCATCCATCCTAACCGAATATCAATCATTGATTACCTGGACTTAAATAGCGAAGTGTATTTAGTGGGTACTGAAATAGACCAGATATTCCGAAAGTTAAAAACAGGCGTAGCCATTATTGGCTTACAGAAGCCACCACCTAGCTCGTTCTTAATGAAGAATGGAGAAAAGAAAATCATTGACAGAGACCTAGCCTATGGCGGTGGGTTCACAGCCAAGCGAGCTGCATTATATTTATCTCTGAGTATAAATAAATTCAAATTGGTCTATGTCAAAACACCGAAGAAGGGAAACGTTAACCCACAAAACATGACGTTTACTTTCAATATTGATGAGGAAGGCCATTTTACGAATATACAACGCTACTATGGAGGTGAATATTAATTGTTGTCATTGTTGTCATTGTTGGAAATGTTGTCGACAACAGGTTGTGTTGTCATTCTGTTGTCGCTTTTTACACTCAATTAAAAATACGGT
>Ga0180007_10004772_pt1 | contig 14173 bp, 9 predicted proteins | sample MM_PC_MetaG_FD_121122 | JGI IMG/M metagenome (GOLD analysis project Ga0180007, IMG submission 121122) | Groundwater microbial communities from the Aspo Hard Rock Laboratory (HRL) deep subsurface site, Sweden - MM_PC_MetaG | ecosystem: Environmental > Aquatic > Deep subsurface > Groundwater... | reverse complement strand
CATTAGTGCCATATTGTAGGTCAGCAGACTCGTTATCTCTTATGCGGTCAGAAACCGCTACATCGGTCTCAAAGAGCTGCTGGATACGAGCATTACCGGCGTCCCTGTAGCTGATTCCCCCAACTCCATGCAGGTATTTGTTGATACTGCGCCTCATCTGCTTGGACATAACAATCAGGTCGGCTCCATCTTTACACAGATCCACTGCCTTCTCTAGCCTCTCCATTTTCAGAAGGATTGAAGTGCCGGAGGTAGTTGCTGTTGCTACAGTGTTGTTGTATGGAGCAGTGGAGCTACGGAGTAGATAGTGCATACCATCGAACTCCTTAGCGTTGCCAGTAATATAGCCATACCAGAAGGTCTTATTGAACAACTCCTGTATAGCCTTTATCTTGGCATTTATCTGCTCCTGCGTTATATCCTGTAGGTTGGCCCGGGTAGCCTTTAAGAAGCCATCTACATCGGCATCACCACCCATAATTTTCAGGACGGCTGTAGTCTGGTCAACCTCTGATGTAGACTCTTCCCAGGTATCCCCAACGGCATAGAAAGCAGCGCCAGATAGCGTTTTTTCTACATCGTAGGTCAACCCATTACCAGTAATTTCTTTCCACTGTATTCTCTCAAGAATGGGGTCGTGGTAGACTAGCTTCTCAATAACACCCACTTGGAGAATATCGTTTGAATATTTGGCTGCCTCTACTAAGGTCATTGCCATATTTATTTACCTCCTGTATTTTGTTGTGTTATTTTTTATGGTTGAGTGCGTACCTGATTTTTTCATCAGCACTCATACTACTAAAGTCAACTGCTCCTCCAGCCGTCCTGCCAGAACTAATCACTAGAGTCGGCTCGGGCTCGGTGTCTTTCTTTACCCAAAGAGTATCGGCAACTTTTCGTATCTGCTCTTCGGAAGTTGCAGAAAAGGTATCGCACAAGTCCTTTAACTTATTAAAGTCTCCATTTTCATAGTCCTCAACAAGTTCCTGGATAATTGCTTCCCTCTCAAAACTTTCGGCTCTCTTAATACGCTCTCCATGCGTTGTTTTCTCTGCCTCAAGAGCTTGTCTGTCAGCTTTCAGTTGTTTTCTCTCTTCCCGGGCTGCCTTCAGTTCTTTAACTACATCGTACCTGTCAGGGTCATCGCTGGACATGTCCTCAAGTTTAGTCTGTAGTTTTTCGAGTTCAGCGGTGTTTCCGACAAGCTCCTCTTCCTTAGCCTCCAGCTTTGTCTTGAAACCATCTCTTTCAAGCTCAAGAGTCTGCTTTTCCCTACCAGCCTCAGATTTAGCTGCATGAACGGCTGCCTTTAACTCCGCCTCAGTGTACTTCGGGGTACTCTCTGAGGATACCTTACTTGCATCGCTAGGGGTTTTACCTTCCGCTTCGGGGGAGTTATTGCCTTCTGCTTTTGGTATAGTGCCTGCTTTGGTTTCGGTTACGCTCGCGGCCATTTAATTTTATTCCTCCTGTTTAATATTTTAGGATTTAGCCTTAGCACCTGTGGGCTCCTTACCACCTTTAATCATGTAGAGCAACCTCATTTGCCTACTAGCCTTACGTTTCCCTTCTGGCGTATCTGGGAAAGTGCCTTTGACCTTCCCTGTTTCTGTGTTTACGTTGACTAGCTTATTGCCCCTTTTCTCTGTTTTATATGGCATATCCACTCCTAAAAAAAGGATTACTTTCTATCAAAACAGAATTATTCTGTTTTGTCAAGTTATTATTTCTACCATCATTTCCCTAACGCCTCTAGTCGCCTTCTTAATTCATCCATTTCTTTGTCAAACTCAATATCCCGTGCTGCTGCGTCTTCCTCAAACTTCTCCTGTGCCGTCATGCCCTCCCGTCTCTTTTTATTCTTGATAGGCACCCACCCAAACATTAACACACCCCAGGCATCAAAGTCAGGATGGTCTTCACGGAACTGGTCTAAGGCAGCCTGACCAACCTTCCTCTTTTGCAGAACTTGATACTCGTTATAAAGTTTCTCCACCGCCTCGGTAGGTATCTTGTCCCACTCTGGGACATCATCAGTCCAGCCCTGTTTCTTTCTGGCATACCAGTAGAAGTCCTGATGGGACTTGAGAAATCGCATATCGGCATATCCCTTTTTCGGTATGAGCATATAGGTGGTATAGTTGTCTACATACTTCTCATCCCATAGCTCGCCATAAGCCTTCCTGCGGTAATAGGCTTCCTTAAATGCCGGGTTCTCGTCGAAGATTTGCTGGTCTCTGGCATCTCTAGCCTTTTTGTCTTTTTTGTAATAAGGGGACTTAGCATCAGAGTTGTCTCTCATTTCGTCGAACAGGTCTTTATACTGGTCGTAGATGTCGTCATAAGCGACATTCGGCACATCTTCAGGCTTGGTTAGCCAGATGTCCTTGCCTGTTATGCGATACATTGCCTGGGCAAAGGCAGGGTTGTCTATTATAAACCTCTCAGGTCGCTTACTTTCTTTTATAGGTGGTATCTCGTAGTAGGAGACATAGTTCTCAACCTCGGTGGTCGGGAACTTCTCGCCAGTCTGGGAGTTGGTCAATTCTAAGGCTTCTACCTTACGTTTGTTTTTCCGATAATTCTCATTCTCCGGTTTAGCCAGCCATTCCTCTCTAAGCCTACTTTGCTCTGCTTCAAGAGGGTTTTTAATGGCATTATATTCAGCGTCTTTTTTCTTGTAATTCTCATCCACCTGAATCCGCCAGCGCGGTACAAGGTAGTTATCGAGATATGCCTTGTCCTTGTCAAGAAGTTCAAGGTGTAATTTATCTCCTTTAGGTATTCCTGTTCGCCATTCATCATAACCAGCGTAAGGCGAATCAGGGTCATAACTATCATAGCGGAATAATTTGGCTTCAGCGCTAGAAGCAGCCACGCCCTCTTCACCCTCTACCCCTATAATCTTCCCTAACGCAACATGAGCATTGACTAACTTCTCATCAATAGGAACCTCCCTTGTTCCTATTCCGATAGCCTCTACACGCCTCTCAACGTCATAAAACGTGCCTTCTCCTACCTTCCTTAACCTGATTTTTTCAGAAGCCTCTTTTTTCTGTTTATCGGTTAGCGTATCATCATCTGAGATAGCATCAAGGTCATCGTAGTTCTGCTTGTTATCTACCTGTAATTGGTAGTATTCTAGTTGCTCTGGGGGGACTTTAAGGTCTTGCCATTCAGCAAGGGATTGAGGTTCTCCTTCTTTAGGAATTCCTGTTGGATGAGCTTTCAGATAATCCTCAAGTAGTAGTAGTTTAGCTTCAGTGCTACCGTGAGTTCCTTCACTTACCATATCCAAATAGGCGAAGTGATTATCTATTGAGCCTTCTGGCGGTAGTGTCATTTCAGGTATAGCACTATTCGGTATATCGTATTCCTCTATTAGCCTGTTAAACTCAGTGTAGGCTTCTTTGGTAAGTATATCAGCTTGTCCAAAGACTGCTAGGAGAGCGTTCTCTTTAGGGCTGGACTTTAGCGTATCCCTGCGGGGATTAAACCCAATCTTGCCCTTATTTGCTTCCAGAAATTCAGCCTGTTTCTTCTTGTCGGTAATTGACCAGTATTCGTTAAGTAAGGCGAACTGAGTCTGAGAGAAGTTACCCATATAAGCATCTTTTGGCCTGGCTCCTCCTCTATTCTCCTGTGGTGTTTCGTCCTTATCAAAGGCTTCAACTGCATCATCACCTTTGTAGGTAGTTTTCTTGTATGTCCCATCAGCCTGTAATTCACTTATTGTCCACTCAGCATCATCACCAGCAACAATTAGCTTTTTTCTATCTCTCCACATCTGGTAATACTGAGCGAAAGTTGTGCCTTTAGCAGGGTCGGCATTTATTTTAACCAATACCTTACTAGGTAGTTCATTCAATGCTTCTATAATTTCCAAAGCCTCAGCCACAGCCTTTACTTGAGGCATAAATCCCTTTGCTTCTGTCAGAGTAGCAGGGTCAACACCCTTGAACTGGGATGCGGTATCAACCCACCAATCTTCAGTATCATAATATATATCAGGTATATCTGAGAACTTCCGTATTCCTAACTTATTCCAGTTGTCTTCCCAATCTCCAGTATAGGTCTGCACGCCTTCACCATAAATAGCAGGTATGGTTACCTGTGCTGCCCTTGTCCAACCCTCGTCCCTAAACGCTTCGTAAATATCCCATAGGGACATAGCTGTTACTTTTTCAATCCAATATTCCTTATCTTCGAAATCTATTACTTGCCCCAAGAAGTTTCTGCCTGTCCAAAACTCTAATAATATACTGGCCATTGGTGACATTGAATTATCAATAAACCTCCGAAGAGTACCTACTGGATCGGCATCATATTCAGCACCAGTTACCGAACTTATACCAGTCTTAGTAACCATACGAGCATATAAGACAACAAACTGCCTATAGCCAGCCCAAGGATCAATTCGTGTCTTACCAATCCTTGCGCTCATAAACTCTGCATTACGTGGGTCATCTTCCAAGTCCCAAAGCCCAAGCCAAGAACCCAAGAACATAATACCACCCATTGAGGCGTTAAATGCGACAAAACTTCTCCAAGCCTCTTTCATTACACGTCTGTTGAAAGACATTTTGTAACTACCAGTCGGCCTATAAAGCCCCAGTAGATGTGTTGGTGCAAGGAATCTACCTAACTTTGACCTGAAAGCAAAGAAATAAGCGTTCATAATTGGGGCTAATCCCCTAGCACCCTCCGGTAATGTACCTCTCTGGATTAAGTTGGCAGTCAAATCCATCATGGCAGTAAATTCTTTTTCAATATCGAATGCCTCTCCTTCAGGTAGTATTACTTTTTTTGAAGCAACCTTTTCCGAATCCCTAAGAATTTCTGCATACTTGGCATCCAATAGTCCTGCTACAATTTCATTCGTACCAGCAGAAAATGCTCTTTCAAATGGTTTTATTATAGGAGACTTAGCTGTTATTCTAGGTATCCACCTGTCTGCCTGTTGAGAAGCAAAACCAAATTCTTCAGAATATCTATATTGTGCAGTTCCTTTTGTTCCTGCAAAGGCAGGTTCACGCAAAGGGTCAATACCAGTTTTAGCCCTAATCTTGTCATATATTGGAAACCAGTCTCTTTTAAGTATACGTTCCCAAGTCTCCTCAGCTTCACTCTGGCTAAACATAGCTCTCCATGAAGTATTATGCCCTTTATATCCCACTAATGGATATCCTGAAGCTATTACTTTGGCTTGCCTTAAAAATGAATTATCTATAGTTGTTTTCATAGCTCTTAATAGATTAGCAATATCTACGGCAGCCCATCCAATATTCTTCAATACCCTAACAAATAATTTTTGTTCAATAAAATTCATACCAGATAAAGGTTTTTGTTTGAATTGCTCTTCAATCGGTGCTTCAAACTTGGTTACTGGCGTTGGTGCTTCTGCCATCTCTATCTTAAATAGGTCAAGGTCTAATGCTCGCTGAGCTGGTGTTCTCTGGTCTGCTATTGCAGAAGGAGGTGTCCAGCCAGCCTCAGCCAACTTAGTCTGATATTCTGTCTTGAGCAGGTTAATACGCAGATAAGACATTTCCTCAAGTCGTTGCGGAGTCCAGTCCTTCCAAATATTTTCCACTAATTCCAACTTGAAGTTCTGAAGGTCAATAGCCTTCTGTGCCACCGTTCTAGTATCAAGAGGTAACGAAGGTAGAACAAAAGGTTTCTCCAGTAGGGTCTTGTAGCCAAATGGAACTTCAGATAATCCCCGCAGATAATCCGCCATAGATTGGTCAATAGGCATTGGTGCTCTGCCTGTTTCATGGAACACACCCTCAACCACATCAACCAAAGTCTTTTTCTCGGTAGCCATCTTCTCGATTGCTTTGAATACTATAGGCTTCTCACCGAATACATAGTTTAATCTATCCCAAGCAGAACCACCTTTAGGGAATAATATACTTCCAGTACCCTTTTTTCTTGGAATAGGATTACCAGTCAGAGCATTAGTTAAGGCAGTAATAGTTGAAGCTAATTCCAACGGATACTTTTGTAATTCCTTATTATGAAAGACAACTGTGAAAAGTGATTGCCTCAAGTCATCAGTCATACCTTCAAGAAAGTCTGACCTTACTCTCGGTAATACTCCAGCAAGTGTCTCCGATATAGCCTGCTTGAAGGCTTGCTCTACCGGCATATTCTGGCTTACAATCAATTCTTGCATCCTTGCCTTAAAGGACTGAGCACGTTCATACCTTGTCTCACGCCATAGTTCCCGTTGCAGTTCGTACGCAGTAACTACATTCTCACTCATCACATACTCACCGAAGAAACTGGCTAACGCCTCCGCTTGTTCTAAGGTAAGTCTTGTCGGTCTCCCGATAGCCTCCCAACTTTCGGCTACTTGCTCCGGGGTCATTTCCGTTCTGGGAACAAGAGGCTTCTCAGTCATATTCTTTTTAATAATATCCTGATTTGCTTTAACCTGGTTCTTCTCTTGCCTTATCTGGTTTACCTTCTCTATGAAGGCATTAACATCACCGCCAGTATATTTACTGGCTAACTCATCAAGAACTGCGTCTGCCCTTATCCTGCCATTTGGCAGTTTATTTGCCTCAGAGAATACTACATTTGGTTTGATTGCTTTCGCCTGTGAAGGAGTGAATGAGTCATTGTAGGCAAAGGTCTTTTCCTTAGCATCCACGATATTGTCTATTGAGTAGCTTCTATTGCCTACCTTAAAACGGAGATTGGCTACAGGGCCAACTTGATGGGCAGCCTTAATTCCCTCAATCTCAGCCTGTGCCTCGTATGCTTCCCTTACTTCCTCTGGTGCTTCCTCTGCTTGTCGTCTAACTTCCTGAAGTTTAAGCTGGTCTTCCATTGAAATCTGGACTATCTTGCCCTTGCCAGCAGGTCTAACTACTTTCTCAGTTACGTCTTCAATCATAGCAGGCTGATAGCCAGCTTCAGGCATACCAGCTTCAGTAACAGGTGGTGTAACCTCGGCTTTGGGGAGAGCAGTAGTACGTCTTGCTATCTCTGCATCATATTGAGACACACGACTTTCCGCAAACGATAACTGACTCATTTCTGTTTTAAGTGATTCCTCTTCGGAACTCAAAAGGGCTAATTCTTTTTTAGATGTAGCAGTACGTTTAAGTTCGTTTACACCTGCTTCCCTACTCGCAATTACTCTCTTAAGGTTAATAATCTTTTCAGCATCGGCATTACGATAAGTGGTAAGTATTTCTTCAGAAAAACCACTTAACCCTGCTATCTTTGTAACCTCTGGTGCAGGTGCAAATTGCTCTAGCATCTCACTGGCTACTTCCAAGTCTTTTGCGGTAAATGATTGCTCACCCTTAGTAATCTTGAACCCTTCCTTAACCTTTTCGATAGTAGCTCCAGCCTGTTCAGCCTGCTTCTGGACTTCAGTGAGACGCATTTCTTCCGGGGTAACTTCACCCTTACCAGGTATCTCAAAAGCCCCACGCTCAGGTCGGTCTTTGGCTTCCTTCGCTGCTATTGATAATGCTTCCTTAACAGAAGGACTTAGCTTATCAAATATCCCTGGAGTGCTTTGTATCGCCATCGCAGCGACACCTGGGATAGCAAAAGCTGCTAATTCTACGGTTAATTGCCTTCCTGATGGCAGACTATACTTCTGGTCGCCTAGCCCTAGTTCATAGAGAATACCATGAGCTACTTCCCCAATCCTTTCCTCCCCCATTTCCTCAAGGACGCCGTTATATCCCATCTTCTCAAAGATTTTTCTTGCAGCATTAACATCCTTGCCAGGGTTAGCTTTGAGGAAAGCCTTGAATAATCCTGCCTTAATAAGTTGCCCCTTAACCTTTGAAGTCAGAGGAGCAAACAGCCCACCACTTCTTTCACTTACCGTTTCTACCCACGCTTCACCAAGAGATTTTATTGCACTCTCCCACACATCCTCTTCATCGCCAGTTAGAGTAGCAGTTAGTTGTTTCTCTAATGTAGCAGCAGGTATACGGGTAATACCAGCGGGAATAGTCTGTAAAGTCCCGCCAACTAATGCTCCTGCAACCTCTAATCCATACTTGGCTAACTTACCCTCTAATATTCTAAGCCCAGTTCTGGTCGCTATCTTTGCCAATGCCTTTTCACCAGCTTTTACGGTAGCCATCTTACCAGTAGAAAATATTCCTCCAGTTGCTATAAACTCAACAGCGAAAGGTATCAGTTGAGATATTACATCTGCAACTTCATAACCCCAAGTGGTATCCATTGTAGCTCGCTCAACATAAGCCTTGAGAGCTAGAAAATCTTCCTTGCTAACTTCCTTCCCATTTTCTAAGTCCAGTGCAATCTTGAGCAACTTACCAATCTCAACTATCTCCACTCCTGAAGAAACAAAGGGGACTAATTTTATAGGGTCATCTTTAACTTCCTCTACCTTATCCAGCCATGACTTAGTCGGTAAGGCACCTATAGCTGCTGAGTCAACCCCCTCTACTGTTCCTGGCACTCTGGCGCTAAAGTAGTCCTTTAATCCCCTGTCCGTTATCTGAGGATACAACTGTCTAACCAGAGCCTCTGTATTCTCGTCCCTGCCTGCCGTTATCAGTTCCCGCCTCAACTTATCAGGGTTATTCCCAAAATACTGAACTGCCCATTCCACTGTTCTCGGTCTTACTATCAAAGGCAATGCCTTCATCAGTCCCTGACCGAACTGGCTGGTTGCCGGTGTCTCTGGCATACCTTTAAAGAACGCTTCAATCGTCCCTTGGTCAGCACCAAGTGCCGTTAGCAATGCAGCGGTATCCTCACTCCGTCCCTTTCCCTGGAGGTCTACTAGAAACGCCTTCTGGTCGGTCTTAATAAGGGTATTTATGCCTTCAATAGTCTGCCCTTCATATAACCTGCCGATAATCGCTTCTATTCCGATAGCTGGAGCAGGCTGTGGTATCCCACCTGGGGATAACAGGAAATCCGCCTCCCCTTGATTGTAACCGAGTTCTTTAGCCTGCCATGGTTGTAACCATAGGTCGGTAGTTAGTTGCTTCTGGTCAAGAGTCCCTTCAGTTTTTGCCCTTCTTAGAATGTCAAACTGCTGGGTAGTGGCATAGTTTCGTTCAATAGTGGGAGTAATCTCTGGGATTGTAGGAGTAAGCTCAGGTGGCGCTTGAAATAATGCCTCGTATTCTGCCTTTGAGTATTTCTTCCCCTCTGGCGAGATAGTGAAATAGTTGGTCAACTCGTCCTGGTTTCCATAGACCATATTACTGAATTTCCATTTTTTGGGACTGACGTAAGTGTACTTCGGCTCGTCGCCGTTCTCACCATAGTCAATCTCTACCGCCCAGCCAGGGTCAAGATTAAATCCATACTCCCTGGCTTGTTCAGCCGTGAGATATGAAAGCTGTTTTTGGCGAAGTCTGTTTGCTCTTCTAAAGAGAGACTCCATTGTAGGTATTGTCATTGGGGTTTCACTCCTTCAAAGGTTCTCTGTTCTTCTCAGCAAGTTCCTTAATCGGCTCGGCTAAGTTGGGTAGTCCCTGTTCTTGCTGTGGAGTTACCACCTCGAATGGACTCCTCAGTTCTTCGAGACACTTTAGAGCTTCCTCTACACTCCATTTAATCGGCATTTTCCCTCCCTATACTAAATCAGGTTGAGCAGGTTGCCCACCATTACCACCACCCTTCCCGCCCTGCGCTACAAAAGAAGCCATTGCATTACCACCCCCGCCCTTCGGTTGCTCTACTGTTGGCACTGTTGCCTTTTCCGGTAATTGCTCTGGCACAGGTGGCTGCTGTCTTAATTTAATGATACTGACTGCCCTCTCTATTAGCAACATGGATTGATAGTTTTTAAGCCTCTTCTCTTTCTCATCTTCAAGAGTCTCAGCCTCCCTAGCATACTGAATCCCCATCTCTACCAAACCAATAGCAGGGTCGGCTTCTCTCGCTGCTTGCAGTTGCCTCAGTCTCTCCCATTCCTCTGGGTCTTCCGCCATCATTATGTCCCTATCTATAATAGACTGTGGTATCCCTGCTCCCCTGGCAGCACTTGCCTCTGCGATATTGGCTATCTCCTCTTCCTTGCTCTTGCTCATCAGTTTACACTGAATAGAATACTTGTCAGGGTCTCCTAACTTATCTATCGAATACGTTGATTTTCTGCCAGTCTTCCCAATGAGTAATTCACTTTTGCCCTTGCCCATCTTAATTAGCTGGTAGATAGCTAGTCTTAGAAGTTGCTCCCTGAATGTCTCCAGAGCTTCCATACGGGGTCTCATCCGAGTGCTGCGTATCCTAGCCTGTGTCGCCAGCCAAAGCGCAGTCCTATTAACATTAACATCAGCTAACTCAGCATCGCTTATACTCCCCATCTGTATTTCTCTGCTAATATCCTGGTCTCCTGAAATAAATCCCCTGTTCAAGTCGGGACGGGGTAGTAGTTGGTGAAGCTCTCCTTCAGGTAGGTCGTCTGATGCGTCAGAATTAGGAATGGGTTTAGAAGGTTTCCCATCTGGATTCTTTACAGGTCTTTCATATCTTGGAACAGCAATATCCATCCCTATCGTCTTCTTAATAGACATATCCCTGCTGTGTTCATCAAGCAAATGTCTGACAAACTGGAGTAAGTCCTCATACTCGTTTTTCAAGTATCCCTTATCCCTTAACATGAATCCCGCAGTAACCCCCACGACAACAAAAGGAGGTTTGCCAAACGGATTTGGTTGCTTCAAGAGTAACTGCCCCGATGTCCCACTCTTTGAATTACCACTTAACCCAGTGCCTATATATACCTCGTTCTTCTCACCATCCCAGTGGTCAAGTCTTTCTTTGTCTCCTTTATCTGAGAGTCCCTTCAGGACAGCAAGGTCTACTCCTGGTTTTTTCTCATACTCTTCAACAAGTTCGGCTTTCGATAAGGTGGTTATCGGAGCTACCCACCTTAGACCACCCCTGCCAAACACAAAGGGAGTCCATCTGGCGTCAAAAGGCTCATAGTCCAACTCAAACCCTTCTTCCCCTACTGTGTTAATATATCTCCCAATGACAATAGACCTAGTACATACATGATAAGCATTCCAAGAATTCAGGCTGGAGATTCCCTTTTCACTCAATAGCAACTCGTCAATCTGAGCCAGGACATCATCAGCAAACCCCTTGACGGCAGTAGATTGGCGAGCTGATATTTTACCATCTAATGTCGTTTGCCATACTCCATCCATTAAACTCTTAGCTATTGCGTCAACGTAAACTGCTCCGGCGTTAGTGGTCACGGAGATAGTGCTGCTCTTTTTCATTTTAGTATTAGAGCCAAACAAGGTAAGCTCATACGGAAATTCCTCAGGATAAAGATACTTGACTGACCTGTCCATCCTAGCGTAGAGTTCGCTAAACTCTGTTATTCGTTTCTTGACTTGTGTTATGGTGTCCATTATTTTACCCTCCATCTATTAGCCCTAAATTCACTAAGCCTCATTTCTACCCTATATCCTTCTTAGCTGTTTTGCAAGGTAACTTATTCCAAAATAAAGCAGCACAAAGGGCACACAGCATAAAACGAATAGCCCTGCTAGTATCTCCGCTATAGCTCTCAACACAGGGTCCCATGCGTCTATTTGCTTTTGCTCCCACCACGTCACTCCCATTGTTTTATGGAACTTAGCGAGCATCTCCCTCCCCTATTGCCCTAAGAGTACCCAAGTCCATCAGCGCAATTATTGTATCGTTTACCTTCTCCCACTCCTCCATACCAAGCGACCAACCCATCTTCGTCCTGTAGCTACTCCAAAATAATATTAACTCTTGAATGTTAGCCATTCCTCATCTCCTTAATGGTTATTGCTGGCTGAGGCAGCGTGGCCACTATATCTAAATATGTAACTCGCTACCCCATACCTTCGAGCATCCATGCCATGACTCCACTGATGCGTGGTGTCATCTGTAAACTCCTTGGTTGTCTTGTCTTTCATATATCTGTAATTCCTCTGCTCCCTTATACATTCTAGGCTATCCTTAGTCCAGAATTGATAATAGTTATTGACTTTCTGAATACCAAAACTCACACTACCCCTGCCCTTGACTGCCTCTAAAACATTGAACCCTCTTTGGCGTATCTCCTCAGCACTCTTAGGCTCATCAGGGTCGGGGTAGATTGGCTCATTTTGGATACCAAGTAAACTTAACTTCTGAGCTATTTCTCCATTAGTCAACCTTGAGTAATCATAAAACATCTGCTTAGAATATAGTTTATCCCCAAGAATAACATTTTTCACCAGCACTGTCGGGTCAGATGAGTATCCATAGTCTAAGCCGTAGAAATAAGCCCCCATGGGAAGTTCGTCTACCTGCTCAAAATGAGGGTAAACCAGCCCCTCTATCTTGCCAAGTAAACCGAGCTCGTAGATATTGTGATAGTTCGAGTCCTTAATTCCCAGACTTTCAATGTCGTCCCTTTTACCAGCAGGGATAACATCTAATGCGTCAAGATATGTTGAGTGGTCATAAGCCCATTTCGGGTCGTTTAAGTAGTATTCATGTGCCCAGAACTCACTGCGCGGGTTCCAGTCTATGATAACGAATATATTAGTTCGTGAGATTAGTTCCCTGGCGATTTCCCAATATAAAGTGTCCCCTTCGTTGATGAATAATATGTCTCTTCTCATTCCTAGGGCCTTCTCATTGTCGGCACTCAGAAATGTAACTGCGCCGTTCCAGCTCGGGCGTCTGTATATGTGGTCGGTCTGATTGTAACACAGGTTTCTTTCAGGGATTTCATCTATTATAGAAAAGAAGTCCTTAATGCATCCCCCTTTTAAGTGAGGGATGGACTCAGATAATATGTTAATATCCACCTTCTTAGGTGCTTTGGAGGCTATAGTCAAAAGAAATTGGAGCGCTGAAAAAGTCTTGCTTGAATACGTCCCCCCTTCTAGCAGGATACCCTTTTTGCGGTCATCCCACGCCTGAAGGATAGCCTCATAGACTTTGGTTGTCCTGATATCAATAACTGTTTTAGTGGCTGTGGTCATGGCATCAACAACCTATCTCCAATCTTCTCGGTTAGTTCCTTAGCTTTGTCACTTGATACAATGATATTGATTGCCCGATTATCTTGAAGAACTACCTGGTTATCTCCTGGCACTTTGCCCTCCACCCGGTCCCAGACTTCATGGAAAGGGGAGGGCACCAAGTCAATAGCGCCCTTGAGGGTAGCGTAAACGATATGCTCACCGGCAGGTGCATCGTCTTTTGGTTTCGTTAAAGGGTGGTCGAGAGCATGGCGGAGTCTTTCCTTGAGGGGATAAACCCTGCCATGTCCGTTTTCTCCTTTCTTATAGGGGATGAGGTTAGCGAGGGAGTTAGGATTTATTTGAGTTCTTTTTTTCTTTGGTCTAGAGATTGAGGTAGTCATAGGAAAGAAATAGCACGAATTGTTGTAAGTTGTCAAGTATTTCAAGTAAAGAGGAGAGGCTTTAGAGTTCTGAGACTCTAAAGTCTCTGCAAGGGAAATCATAAAAACAGCTATCGCCTCACCACCTAATTAGCTCCAATTAGGTTTACGCTAATAGGTAGTTTTATTATATACTATTCAAGTATGCGAGTCAAGTTCCATTATTGACATTACCTTTGAAGGTACCGCAGGCGTGGCATATAATCATACTAGGATTATATAAGTATGGTTTATCCTGATGGTAAGCCCATATGTAAACATTCCTGGTAAATAGCAGTGCCTTCTCAAGCTTCTGCCTTTGGCTTCCACCACACTCAACAATAATCCAGCTGCCATTATATCTACCAGCAACATCGGCACGGATACTACCCCGGGGAGTTTTAATATTCCTCTCTGCCGTTATATCTTTACATTTTATTCGTAGTAACCATTTAACAGCTAGTTCCTTTATCTGTTTATGCCCTTCAGATTCTCCCCCTTTAATACTAATACTATCATCTTCATGGCCATTCTCTTTTATTATTCTCCAGCACACCCTGCAATAGCCTGTCTTACTCCCATTTACAATGAATCTACCACACCTCTCGCACTTGCGACCCATACTATAATGTGTCCTGGTTGTCCTGTGTTTGTTTCCTAAAAACTGTTCCCAATCATCTAAACTCATTGTCAACCTCCACTAAATCAGTTTACCACTATTGACACATCCAGTCAAGTATTTACCAATACTTCTTTTACTCAAAGAAGAAATCTTTATGAAATCTTTATAAT
>Ga0180007_10004769_pt1 | contig 14180 bp, 12 predicted proteins | sample MM_PC_MetaG_FD_121122 | JGI IMG/M metagenome (GOLD analysis project Ga0180007, IMG submission 121122) | Groundwater microbial communities from the Aspo Hard Rock Laboratory (HRL) deep subsurface site, Sweden - MM_PC_MetaG | ecosystem: Environmental > Aquatic > Deep subsurface > Groundwater... | reverse complement strand
TCTCTTGTTCATGGTACCGTCCGGTCTAAGAATATATCATAGCGAGAGGCTCTTCCTGGCGGAGGATACCCGGACACAGTGTTATGACTGGATAACGAAGAACATCGCCTATGGCAGCGCGATAGCTCTTGACGCTACCGGGCCTGTATTTCCTCGGCTTAAGCAGACAAAAGAACTTGTGGAAGAAAGTTTCAGTAATTTCAACAACCCCAAGTTCGCGACCCCCGAAGGGTCCATGAGCTATAAGGTCAAACTTCTGCTTTCGAACCCCGATTACCCGGAAGATACATATCGGATACTTTACCTGCGCAAGAAGATATCGAGAAAGAACCGTTTTCTCGGTCTTTACCCCGAATCGCTCCTTGATATGGATGAATTGAGAAGGCAGGGAATAGAGTACGTGGTCGCGCACAATATTCTGCTGAGTTCTTACTATAAGGATTTTCTGGAACAGCTGGAGGAAGGCTCTGTCCTGGTAAAAGAGTTCTCTCCATATAAACCCGGACGCGGGAGGATAAAACCGCTGGAAGAATCTTCTCTGGCGGCCGCTCCTTTTTCTTTCAGGGAACTTTCGGACCGTGAAAGGCCGGGGCCTGTTCTCAGGATATATCGGTTGAGGTGAAAAAATGGACCATTCGGTCGTAGTTCCGGTGTATAACGAGCAAGAGTCGATAAGAGCTTTATACGATCGGCTGAAACATGTTATGGAAAAGATGGCTTCCGATTATGAAATCGTATTCGTTGACGATGGTTCGGGAGACGCTTCTTTTAACGTATTGAAAAAAATAGCTTCCGGTGACGGTAAAGTGAAAATTCTGAGTTTTTCCCGTAATTTCGGACAGCATCCGGCCGTAATAGCCGGGTTTGAAGCGGCTTCGGGAGAGATGATACTGACGCTTGACGCTGATCTTCAGAACCCGCCGGAAGAAATACCGCGTCTTATCGAGGCAATGCGCGGCGGGCATGATATGGTAAGCGGGATCCGCTCGGCCAGGCAGGATACCGCTTTTCGCAGGTCCGGTTCTTTTTTCACTGTTATGTTCCTGAATATACTTAGCGGGAGTAACGTCAGGGACTATGGGACCATGCTGCGCGCTTTCCGGAAAGATTTCGCTAAGACCCTGGCGGAGCGTTACCGAAAAGAAAGGCTGTATATACCGGTACTTGTCAATAAACTTACGAAAAATATTCTTGAAGTGGAAGCCGGGCATGAAACCCGTTTCTCCGGAAGCTCCAAGTACGGTATGCTTAAGCTCATAAAGACTTTCATCTCGATATTCATCAGGTGGCATCATAAATTATCGCTTTTTCTGCAGTCCGTTCACATGATGAAAAAAGACGGGATACTTTATGAAATCGAGGAGAAGATAAATCTTTGAAGATATCCATACGAAGCAATAAATGGGATAGTTCCTTTTTCGGGAAAAAGATCGGCAGAATGACCTGCGCGGGCCCTGCGAAGCCGTCTCGTATTTTTTTCGCGGAACTGCTGGAGACAGCCATAAGAAGGGCCGCTTTGTTGAAATTTAACTACCTTATCTTCACCGTATCGGAAGGTCACGTTTTTTCTGTAAACACTTTAAAAGAAAAAGGGTTTACCCTGGGAGGATCGTCTGTTGACAGTAAGTTACGTCTCAAAAAAACGCCGGAAAGAACAAGAGGTCCCAGGTACGATATCGCCGAAGCCGGGAAAAGGGACATGCGTGAAGCCGAAAAAATATCCGGATATTCTTTTAGAAAAAGCAGATTGTATAATATCGAGTTCGCATCCGGGAAAAAAGTCGATCGTTATCATGCGTTATGGGTAAGGAACCTGCATGAGAACGAGAATTCGGTTGTTCTCCTCGCGAAAGACAAAAATAAGATATATGGATTTCTGGCCGGCACGATCGATATCAGGAACAGAACATCGAGGATAATACTCATGGCGAGTGCTCGGGGCAAACGGAGCAGAGGAGCGGGAAGCGACCTTATGCGCGGTTTTCTTGAATGGAGCAGAGAGAGGGGCGTTAACACCGTGTACGTTAAAACCCAGAAAGAGAACGAGGGGGCTCTGAGATTCTATAAAAAACACGGATTCAAGATCTGTTCACGGGAAGAACACTATCATATACATCTATGAAAAAGATCATACTGAGCATACTCATAATGCTGTTCGTCTTCTTATGCCTGGGGACAATGAACAGCACTTCGCCTATCTGTGACGAAGTAGCGCACCATCTGGCGAACGGTTATTCTTATGTGAAGACCGGTGATTTCCGCATGAACCCTTCCTCGCCGGCCCTTTCAAGAAGCTTAATAGGCTTACCTATGCTTTTCATGGGCCTCAAACTGCCCACAGATCATGTTTCCTGGAAGGAGAACGATAGTCCCACTTTCGGCAGACTGTTCCTGTATGAATATAACGACGATCCTGAAAAAATAGTTTTTTGGGGCCGTGTCCCCGTGATGATCCAATCGGTATTTCTTTGTTTGTTGATATACGCGTGGGGCAAACGTATATACGGCACGAACGCGGCGCTTTTTTCCGTCTTTTTATATCTATTCTCACCGGCAGTTCTCGGCAACTCATGTCTCGCTATGACGGATATTTCCGGAAGTCTGTTCATATTTCTATCGGTTTATCAGTTCTGGAGATATTTGAAGAAAAAGACGATTCCGACCATGATCCTGGCGGGGGTTTGTCTTGGTCTGGCCCAATCCGCTAAACATACGGCTGTAGTACTGGTTCCTATGTTCGTTATCCTAGGGATCATAGATGCCGCGTCGTCAAAAAACCTGAGGGAAAATTTACTTCAATTTACAAAAGACATGATCTTTATCTGCCTGGCGGCTTTTTTCGCGTTATGGGCTACATACTTTTTTGAGTTTAAACCGCTCCTTTTGAACGCGCCTGATGTCGGGGAGAAAGTACAATACATAAAAAAAGCACTGGCTTTTATTCCGTTATTGAACAAAGAACATATTGCCGGCTGGTGCATCTATTTCGCGAAGAATGTTCCTATACCGCTGAGCTCTTTCCTCGTATCCCTTCTGGGAGTATTACACCAAGGTACGATAGGGCAGGGTGTTTTCTTTTTCGGAGAGAATATTACAGGTGGATCAAGGATCTACTATGTTGTGGATTATCTTATCAAAGCACCGCTCCCAATTTTGATCTTTATAGCAACCGCTATTTCGCTTTCGATAGCGAAGAAGAAAACAAAGACAGACCTTATTACTATCAGCTGTATGGTCCTTCCTATAATAGTGATCTTTGGCTTTTCATCAGCATCCAAAGTCCAGGGAGGCATACGGTACTTGTTGCCGATGTATCCGTTCCTCTTTATGTGGGTCGGAGATATCATTAACGTTAAATTCACGGCAAATAAGAAGATGTTCTATAGGACTATTCTGGGGGTTCTATGCATATGGCAGTTATGGATAGTAATGGCCGCGTATCCTGATTATTTATGTTATTTCAACGAATCTGTCGGTGGTCTTGACGGTACGGCTAACGGTATAACGCACGATAGCGATTGGGGGCAGGATCTTAAAGCTCTCGGCAGGTATGTTAAAGAGAATGATGTAGAGGAGACAGTTCTTACGTATTTTGGGACAGCCGATCCTGATCTTTACGGTATTAAATACCGGCTCATGCAGCCTGATGAGAAGGAAACGCCGCGCAGAGAAGTATACGCGGTAAGCGTGCGGTACATAACAGCCGCGGAATGGACGAAAAAATATGAACCCACGGCGAAAGCCGGATATTCGATATTTATTTACGATTTCAGGGAACGGTCAGAATGAGGGATATTTTTAAAAAACACGGATTATTCATATCGATATTTTCTTTTTCGGTAGTCATTTTTCTGGCAGGTATCGTTTTTCTGAGAAAAGGTTTCTTGACCGGAGACAATATCAGCCAGGCATACCCCTGGCTCAAGGTTTATTCGGAATTCTTAAAAGACGGTAGTTTCCCGTATTGGGTAAAAGATATACACTGCGGGTTTCCGCTTATGGGAGAAGGGCAGGTAGGAGGGTTCTATCCGCTGAATATCCTGTTCTTTTATGTTCTTCCGTTCCGTCCGGCGTATAACTTTATAATAATTTTCCATTACATGCTTCTGGGGACTTTTACCTACCTCTTTACGCGGAAGCTGGGCGCGGATGAATGGGGCGGAACCCTTGCGGCTATTATACTCTGTTTCGGTGAAACTTTAGCTAATCTCGGATATCACGTGGCCATGCTGCGCGCGCTTACGTGGTTCCCGCTGGTCCTCCTTTTGTTCGAGCATTATCTGGAAAAAGGGCGCCTCAGGTATATGGTCATAGCCGCGTTGGCGGCTGGAACGCAGCTTCTTTCCGGTTCGGTGCAGATGGCTTCTTACAGCATGATATGTTATTTTTTCTATCTATCATACGCCGCACGTATCAGAAAAAGACCCCTTTTAAAGACGTACGTTTCTTTTGCGGGTTTCGCCGCAATAGCCGCTATCATGTTCCTTCCTCAGCTTCTGTTGACACTTAAGGTCTTGAAATATTCGGGCAGGCTCGCCTCGCTTGATTTTTCGTTATGGGGCTCTCTTAATCCGTTATCTTTCCTGACCACGGTCTTTCCCTGGCCGGCTAGGGCACACGGGCAGATAGCGACCGAGGGGATGTTCCTCGGAGTGCTGTCTATACTGTTCCTGATCGTCTCGGTCCGCCTGCTGAAAGAAAAAAAAGAAATAAGGCCGCTTGTCCTTATAGCGGCCGTGTCGGTCTTTGCGGCTCTCGGCTGGTTCAATCCCTTTTATGTGCTGGCGCTTAAAGTCTCAAAATTCTATTTTTTCAGAGGAGGCGCCAGATTTATCTTTTTCGGTCTGTTCAGCGCTTCTGTCCTGGCCGGCATAGGTTTTTCGCGTTTCTTTTCCCAAAGACATTCTGATCGTTTAAAACAGATAAAGTCTTTTTATCGATTTATCCTTTTTTGCGCTGTTATGATAGGAGGTTCTGTTTTAACTCTTATTTACGCTAAGCCGTGGATAATAAAGACCGGACATAAATTCGTCGATATGTTCATAGCGGGTATGCCATACCACCGGCGCAGTCTTGAAGAATATTATTTGAGAGTTGAAAATGTTTATCAGGGACTCTTGAGCAGTAAGGCTCTGACAAGTTCTCATATGCTGCTAGCCGCATTATTCGTGGTAAGCGCGGTGATCTATTGCGCTATAGCAAAAAAATATCTTACAGATAACAATTCTAAAAAATACAAACTCTATGCAAAAAGCGCGGCGATCATGTTGATCCTCGCCAACCTGTACGCGTATAAATATTTTCCGGGAGGAATAAATGATAACTTAGCGGGCTATAATATCTCCGAGAAGCCGGCTTCTGTCATTTACGGAAAAATAAAGGAAGATAAGGATGAATTTCGCGTTGCTCCTTATGGTATACGTTCAGGGAAACTGCCTTTCTGGATAATGCCCAATATGAACATGATCTACGGGGTCGACTCGATAGGTGTTTATTCTCCGCTTTCCGGGGAGGGTTACAAAAAAGCTCTTGAAAAAGTTCAGATGGTGGATGATTCGGTAGGGCTTTTGGATCCAAAAGAGGGGGCACTTGATGCGGATACTTTATCTCTTCTCGGGCAGATGAATGTCAAATATCTTATGGCACCCGAGGCCGTAAATGATCCCATGTTGGCAGAAGTCTCCCGCGAAAACGGAGTATACCTTTACCGGTTGAAGGATTTTCTCGGTAAAGGGTTTTTTAGCGCCGACCTGAATGCTTCGTCAGTATCCGGTGAGGGGATAAAAGTGGTCGAATATTCATCCGGATACGCCGAATTAGAGGTAGATCTTGCTTCCGGTGGTTATATTGTATTCTCCGAATGGTTCTTCCCGGGTTGGACCGCCCGGATAGACGGGAAGAACGTCAAAATAGAGCCTTTCAAGAGTGTGCTTCAAGCCGTGCGTTGCTCCAAAGGAAAGCACAGGATAGTTTTCACATACCGACCATTTTAATAAACAATACAGCTCACTTTCTATTCTCTAAACATTAGTGAATACATATGATAGCTATTGACATTTTATGACCATCACCTATAATAACAAAAAAGGGGGCCAAATGGTCAAACTACATAAAAGCACGTTTAAGGGAAAAGAGTTGATAGACGCCGCTGAAAGAGGTGCCGATGTGCTTATAAATACCTGCGGGTGTGTAAAAAGAGGTGATAAAGTATTGATCATTTTCGATAGCGTTACGACGGATGTCGGAGAATGTCTGGCAAAACACGCAAAAAAGGTGACGGATAACGTTGAACTCATGATAACGCAGCGGGAATATATGCACGGGATAGAACCGCCGCATGATATTGCCCGCAGTATGCTCCAGGCGGATGTCATATATGGGTTGAGGAGTTTTTCCCTTGTTCATACCAACGCGCGGATGAACGCTACCAAACGGGGAGCCAGGTATCTAAGCCTCCCGGATTACAGTATCGAACAGTTAAAGAGCCCCGCTATGAACGTTGATTTTTTTAAATGGAGAGCGCTGGGGGATAGAATAAAAAATATCATGACCGGGGCGAAAGAAGTCCGGATCACCACCCGTAAAGGTACTGACCTGACGCTGGACATTTCCGGGAGAGAAACTAACTTCTGGCCTTGCATATGTGATAAACCCGGAGATGTGGGAGCGCCTCCGGATATTGAAACGAATACTCCTCCGGTTGAAGAGAAAAGCCGCGGGACGCTTGTTGTTGACGGGAGTATCCCTTGCAGCGAGATCGGTCTGGTCAAAGAAGATATAGTGTTGGAGATCGAAGATGGTTCCATAAAAAAGATAAATTCGGCTTCTGATCAGGGCATGAAATTGGCGTCTTTGATGGAACTGGATACTCATCCCAAAAGAGGGATATTAGCCGAATTCGGCATAGGACTGAATCCCGAGGCTGAATTGTGCGGACGTATGCTTGAAGATGAAGGGTGTCTTGGGACCGTACATTTCGGGTTCGGGTCCAATGCGATGATCGGCGGGAAAAATGACGTTGATTTTCATCTGGATTTTGTGATAAAAAATCCCACTGTATTGATAGATAACATTCCGATAATGGATGAAGGTAATCTTTTGACGCATGAATAGCGAAATAAACAAATTCAAGGATATATTGACGCGGAACAGGGGCAATGTCTTTGTTGTCGACCCCCATACCGGCGAAGAATTCACTTACGGGGACATCGAAAGATTTTCTTTGCAGCTGGCCGGCATGTTAAGCCGGTCAGGGATCAAGAAAAGCTATAAAGTGGCGATATTTTTGCCGAACTGTGTCGAGTTTATCATCATCTATTTTGCCTGCATGCATTTAGGCGCGATCGCGGTTCCCGTGAACCACAAGCTCCATCCTAAAGAAGCGGAATATATGCTTTCCAACACCGGCGCGGAATTTTTATTTACATCAAGTTCCCTGGCGGAGGCCATGAACGGTGCCGGGATCTCCGTGAAGCATATGTTTTCCTTTACGCCGTGCAACGAAAAAGGCGGGAAAAGCCGCGAAGATACGGACGGATTCTTCAGTTGGATAAGACAGCAAGAAGCGTATGTGAACGGCGTGTTTTCCGGTATAGAAGATACCGATACTTTTGTTATCGTTCATACTTCCGGGACGACGAGAAGACCCAAAGGGGTCATGATCTCGTACGGGAATATAATCCGGCACAGCTTTACTTTTTCAAAGACACTTGCTTTCAGGCGCGGGTCGAGGTTCTATACGATCCTCGATCTGGCCTATCTAGGTGGATTTCATAACCTTATGTTTATACCGTTTGCCTGCCAGGGGAGTATAGTTCTGGATAAGACGTTCAGTCCCCGTATGGCTGTTGTTTTCTGGCCGAATGTCGCGAAATATAAGATAGATACTCTTTGGCTTGTCCCTTCGTTCCTGTCCCTGCTGTTGTCCCTGGACCGTTCCGATATGAAAGTAAAACATTCCGTGGAAAAAGCCCTTGTGGGGACCGCTCCGCTGGCGCTTTCCCTGAAAGAGAGATTCGAAAAAAAATATTCAGTTACGCTTTATGAGAATTACGGTCTATCCGAAACGTTCTTTTTGTCGACCAATGCTCCGGCTTTTCCGTTCAATAAAGGCGTGGGCAAACCTATAGAAGGATGTTCTGTCGCGATAGTGAATGAGGAAGGCAGAATGTGTGGCGCAGGTGAAAGGGGCGAGATCGCGGTAAAAACGGATTATATAATGAAAGGGTACTATGAAGACCCCGAGGAGACCAAGATGCGGTTCAAAGACGGGATGTTCTATACCGGAGATATAGGGCATCTCGATGAAGAAGGGCATCTTTTTGTCTCTGACAGAAAAAAGGACATGATAATAAAAGGCGGTATCAATATCAGCCCTAAAGAGGTAGAGGAAGCGGTAATGATGCATCCCGAAGTGAGCGAGGCTGTTGTTGTGGGATTCCCGAACGAGTATTCCGGGGAAGAGATCGTAGCTGTCGTTAACGTGAACAGAGGATCGTCTTTGAAGGAAAATGATATCAAACTCCATCTGCGCGGCCATCTCGCTTCTTTTAAAATACCGGAACGTATTTATTTGAATATGGAAGTCCCCCGAAGTGTTACGGGCAAAGTGCAGAAAAACAAGCTAAAGGATATTTTGAACCGGGAGAGCAAAGGACATAAAGGGCAAGTATGATCATACAGATCGACCATATCGCGTTATCATCGGATGATATCGAAGGGGATGTTGAAACTATGAAGAGACTGGGTTACCGCCCGGTTTTTGTCGAGAAGAATATAAAAAATCTCCGGATAAAAAGGGATCTGCTGAGAGTTTTTAACAGCAGACACGATGCTGCGTTAATGGTTTCGGATGGCAATTTCGGGGTCGAACTTATAGACCACAAACACACGGATATCCGCAGGAATAATATAATGCCTGTTTTCGAAAACGTCCCTGAAGGTTTTATTGAAGAGGTTGAGGAGAGACAGATCAACGGCGCTGTTTTTATGGCAGCGGATATGAAGGATCTTGACGCTCCGGTTTATTGCCTGAACAATGCTGAAGCAGGGTCTTTCCGGTTCAACAAAGCCGTCGTAAAGACGAGAGATGTAAGAAGGAGCATAGCGTTCTGGCAGTGTTTCGGGTTCAGGGTTATACAGCATGCGGAAGAACGCGCCGTCATGGAATTTGCCTCACCTGTTTCGAAATATGCGTACCGTATATATCTGCAGAACAGCGATAGTGTAAATGATATGCCGCTCCTTGATAATGCGGGGTATAACTGCATCGGATTTATAAGCACTGAAGCTGAAAATGAAAAAGATGTTCTGGATGGAAAAGGGTTCAGGACTACGGGAATAGAAGACGTAACCTTGAACGGGAGGACTTTCGATATCTTTTTCGCGATCGGCGATTGCGGAGAGCTCGCGGAGGTAATAAGCGTTAAAAATGAAAGGATAGCAAAATGATTTACGAGGATAAAAAGGAATGGACAAAGGCGTTTCTTAAGGATGAGGAGATGCCGTACCCCGCGGAATATGTCATACGGATATTCAAGGGCAGTTATCCGCGCTTGAACCTGGATAAAAGTAAATTCCAGGGAAAAAAGATATGTGATATCGGGTGCGGCACAGGAAGGAATATGTATTTTTTAAGAACACGCGGCTTTGATGTCCATGGTGTGGAAATAACGGAACCGATCGTAGATAAGGTAAGACAGAATCTCAAAAAAGCGGGTGTTGATAAGGCTGAAGTAAGAGTCGGGACGAACGACAACATCCCCTTTGAAGACGGATTTTTTGATTATCTTCTTTCGTGGAACGCTTGTTACTACATGGGAGATTCCGACGATTTCGGGAAGCATGTGAGGGAGCTTTCAAGGGTATTGAAAAAAGGAGGATATCTCATAATGTCCATCCCGCAGAAGACCTGTTATTATTACGAGGGCAGCGAGACGTTGAAGAAAGGGTATCGGATAATCAGGAACGACCCGTTTAATGTCAGGAACGGGGCAGTTTTAAGGATATTCGAGGATGTAGATGAGATAAAAGAGGAATTTTCCGGAAATTTTGAGAATTTTGTGACGGCAACTGATCATGACGATTGTTTCGGCCTGAATTACCATCTTCATATGATCATATGCCAGAAAAAGTAAAGAAGGTTTTTGTATGGACAGCGGAATAAGCACATGGCTGATCAGGTGGTTCGAAAATAATGCGGGAATGAGCGGACAGGACATCGAAAATAATATTGACACCAATTATTTCGAAAAAGGCTGGATCGACTCGTTTAAGTTCATAGCTTTTATTATGGATATAGAAAATAATTTCGGGATACGTTTTTCCAATGACGAATTTCAGGATAAGGGGTTTTCAACCATCAAAGGTCTGGCGGGTATTATCCGGGAGAGAATAGATGGCAGGTAAGAAAGTCATGCTCATAATGCCGACTTTTTGGGACGTTATAGCTCCTTCGGTCGGTATAGTCGCTTTAAGATCCTTTCTGCAGCAGTTCGGGCATAAAGTGAGGACGGTTAACCTCAATACGGAGCGGAAATTATGGCATACGCAGAATAAGTATTTTGAAACGCTGGGTAAATATGTCTCCTGCACGAGCCTGATACCCCGTCTGGGGACGGAGCTTCTGGGTTTTCATATGAACGCCCGTGTCTTTAAAGATGATCTGCCGGGGGAATATAGTAAGTATATAGAGACACTTCTCCGCGAGCATTTTCAGCATTTCTTGAACAATATCGCATCCGGTGAGATGGATGCATTTATAGAGGATCTGGATAAGGTAATTGACGCGCATTTCGAGATGCTGGTTGAGGCGATACCGGCGCTGATGTCCGATTCCCCGGAATATGTAGGATGTACGGCGTTAAGCAGTACGCTCGGAACGGCGATGTTCCTGCTTAAAGAGATAAAGGAACGCTTCCCCGAAGTCAAGACGGTGCTGGGCGGCCCCGGGCCATATGCCGGGATCGGCGAGGGATCCGAAAACATGACGCGTCTGGCCGAGAAATGTACTTTTGTGGATAAGATAATCTTCGGAGAAGGTGAACTGGTCTTCAAGAAATATATTGAAGAAGGACACGAAGGAAAAAAGATCATATCGGCAAAGACCTTCGGCATGGAACCGCTTGTTATGGATACCCTTCCTCATCTGGATTATTCGGACCTTAAGATGGACGGGTATTTTAACATAGGTATAGGAGCGTCAAGAGGATGTCCTTACATGTGTTCTTTTTGCTCGGAGGCCAAGATGTGGGGAAGTTTCCGTAAAATGTCCACGGAACGTATTGCCGAAGAGATAAAGGCGCAGAAAGAAAAACACGGAAAGGATAAATTCTATTTTACTGATTCACTGCTCAATCATTCATTGACCCCTCTTGTCAGGTTGATGCTCGAGGAGGATATACGTATTAAATTCGACTGTTATTTGCGTGTCGACGAACACGCTCAGAACAGCAAAATGACGGACCTGTGGGCGGAGGGAGGTTTAAGCCGGGTGAGACTGGGGATGGAAAGCGCCGCGCCTAATGTCTTGAAAATCATGAATAAAAAGATCACCCCGGAGGAACAGGCAAAAGCGCTGCGTTGTTTGGCTTCTTCCGGAATAAGGACAACGACTTATTGGATAGCAGGACATCCTCACGAGACTGAAAGTGATTTTCAGGAGACACTGGAGTTCATCAGAGAGAATAAGGACTATCTTTATGAACTTGATCTGGCCGTATTTTATTTTTACGGCGACGGTGAGATCGGTCTCAGCGGTTTCGCGCGTGATTTTGGCGGAGTAGAAGAACGTTTCGGTAGCGAGTTCCGCGACCTGTCCGTATTTAAATATTACAGGCTGAGCGAGTTAAGGCCCAGCCGGAAAGAAGCGTTCGATAGGGCAATAAGGTTCATGGAGTCGGCGAAGGAGCTCGGGATACCGTGCAACCCTTCCTCGGTATTCGATCTGATGGCGGCGGAGAGAAGATGGGAAGATCTGCGCGGGGTAAAGGGCTGTGCAAAATAGAAAAATGGAAAAGAACAAGGCATACGATTATTCGAAACAAGACATAATACACGCTTTGAAAGAGACAGGTATCTCGGAAGGCGACAGTATTTTCGTGCACAGCAATATAGGTTTTCTGGGCCGCTTACAGGACGCGGTATATCCGGAAGACCATTATGAGGTGTTCAAAGCCGCGATTTTCGAAGTTATCGGGGATGACGGCACTCTGACGGTCCCGACGTATAGTTATAGTTTCTGCCGGGGAGAGATATTCGATAAAGACAGGACGCCGGGTATGTGCGGATTTTTTTCAGAGATGGTAAGAAAAGATACCCTGGCGTTGAGGTCGGATGACCCGAATTTTTCTACGGCGGCTATAGGCAAAAAATCCGGATATTTGGTCAAGGACGTCGGTGAACATCCTTTCGGCGCGGATTCCTTTCTTGCAAGGTTTGTGGACACGGGAGGTAAGATATGCAATATAAACCTGAACTCAGCGTCATCGGTCATCCACTATGCGGAAAAATTGTTCAATGTCCCATACAGGCATGATAAAGAGTTCCGCGGCAAGATAGCGGACTGCGGAAAACTAAAAGATAGAACAGCTTATTATTTCGTGCGTGACCTTGACAAGCCGGAAAATGTTCCCGAGTTCGGCAAGTTTGATAAGAAAGCAAAGGCCTTAGGTCTGGTCAGGACGGCTGATCTCGGCAAGGGCCAGGTAGTATCTATAGGCGCGCGGGACACGGTTTTGCTGGTGAAAAAAGGGGTAGAGGAAGATCCCTTTTTCCTCATAAAAGGGAAAGCGGTTCTGATCTAATATTCAGGAGAAGAAGGCAGATGGAAATACTGTTGAAGGATCCGATACTCAGGGATATCGGCAGACAAATGTATGAGCTGATAGGAAGACTTTATCCTATCTGCAGAAGCATCACCGGCGAAGGGGTGCGCGATACGTTGGAGATCATCAGGGAACACATCCCCCTGGAAGTCCATGAAGTGCCTACCGGGACGCGGGTGTTTGACTGGACGGTTCCCGAAGAATGGAACATAAGGGACGCCTATATCAAAAATTCTAAGGGAGAAAAAATAGTAGACTTCAGGAAAACTAATCTGCATGTGCTTGGGTACAGCGTTCCCGTGCGGGGAAAATTCTCCCTGGAAGAGCTTCGGGAGCATATTTTTACTTCACCCGAACACCCGGACAGGATCCCTTACAGGACTTCTTATTACAACAGGAACTGGGGGTTCTGTATGTCGCACGTCCGGTATGAACAGCTTGAAGAGGATACCTATGAAGTAGTTATAGATTCCGAACTCAAAAAGGGGAGCCTTACATACGGTGAGATGTATATCAAAGGCGCGTGCGAGGAAGAGGTCCTGTTTACGTGCTATACATGCCATCCCTCCATGTGCAACGATAACTTAAGCGGGATAGCGCTTTTAACGCTTTTGGCAAAAAAACTTTCGGGCATAGATCTGAAATATTCCTACAGATTTTTGTTCATTCCGGAGACGATAGGCGCGGTTACATGGCTGTGTCTGAACGAGAATAATGTTTCCCGTATAAAGTGCGGACTTGGCGCTTACTGTCTGGGGGACAGGGGAGGACTTACCTACAAACGAAGCAGGTCGGGCGACGCTATTATAGATCGGATAGCGGAGAAAGTTCTGGGAGATTCGGGGCAGCCTCACAGAATAATAGATTTCAATCCTGCTTACGGAAGCGATGAAAGGCAATTCTGTTCTCCGGGGTTCGATCTTCCGGTGGGATCACTTACGAGATCACCTTCACATGTCTTTGACGAGTATCATAGTTCAGCGGATAATTTGGACGCTGTCAGCGCCGAACACCTTGCCGATTCTATGGAAAAATATATTGAAATAGTATCCGTCATAGAGAACGACGGTAAATACGAAAGCCTTAATCCGAAATGCGAGCCCCAGCTGGGTAAGAGAGGTCTTTATTCTAAGATCGGCAGCAAATACAGTAAAACGGAAAATGAAGCCGATGAAATGGCGATGTTATGGGTGCTGAATATGTCAGACGGAACGTATTCCGTGCTGGATATAGCGGTCAGATCGGGCATGACTTTCAGGGAGATCAAGAGTGCCGCGGATATTCTGTCCCGGAACGGTTTATTACGAAAGGTGGAAGAATGATGGATCCCGTAAAGGTCGTGATCTCTACAAGCTC
>Ga0180007_10004768_pt1 | contig 14181 bp, 12 predicted proteins | sample MM_PC_MetaG_FD_121122 | JGI IMG/M metagenome (GOLD analysis project Ga0180007, IMG submission 121122) | Groundwater microbial communities from the Aspo Hard Rock Laboratory (HRL) deep subsurface site, Sweden - MM_PC_MetaG | ecosystem: Environmental > Aquatic > Deep subsurface > Groundwater... | reverse complement strand
TTATCCGCCTAGAAGATGTAGTCCGTGGACAGGAAGGTGGATTTGCGGCCGTTCAGGATGGCCGTGAGCATGGTCTTGTTGTTTTCCATGTTGCGCGCAGCCACCAGGGAGCGGATGGAGAAGGCGCGCAGGGCGTCGTGCACGGAGAGCGTGCCCTCGGCCGAGTCCTTGCGCCCGGTGAAGGGGAAACTGTCCGGCCCGCGCTGGCACTGGCTGTTCAGGTTCACCCGGCTGACCTGGTTCACCAGCGGGTCGATGAGCGCGGCCATGCGGTCCGGGTCGGAGCCGAAGAGGCTCACCTGCTGTCCGTAGCTTGATTCTGAGACATACTCCAGCGGCTCTTCGATGCTCGAAAAGGAGGCCACCGGCACTACCGGCCCGAACTGCTCCTCGTGGTACACGCGCATGCACGCGTCCACATGGTGCAGCACCGCCGGGGTGAAGATCGTGTCCTGCACGGCCCCGCCGCCCGGGTTCACCAGTGTGGCGCCATGGGCCAGGGCATCGTCCACCAGGGCGCGCAGATAGGCCACCTTGCCGGGCTCCGGCAGCGGGGTGATGTCCACGCCCGGCTCCCAGGGCATGCCAACCTTGAGCCTGGCCACCCCGGCGCAGAATCCTGCCAGGAACTCCTCCACGCGTTCGCGGGCCACATGGATCATCTTGATGGCCGTGCAGCGCTGGCCGTTGAAGGCCAGCGACCCCCGCAGGCACTCGCCCACGGCCTGGTCCATGTCGGCGTCGGCCAGCACGATGGCGGCGTTCTTGGCCTCCAGGCCCAGCACGCAGCGCAGTCGGTGGGGCTTGGGGTGCAGGGCGCGCATGGCGTCGGCAGCGCGGCTGGTGCCGATGAAGGCCAGCACGTTCACGCGGCCCGAGGCCATGATGGGCGCAAGCATGTCGCGGTCGCCGGAGACGATGTTGATAACGCCCGCCGGAAAGGCGTCGCGGAAGCACTCCATGAGCGGAAAGATGAGCAGCTTGCCGATCTTGGGCGTTTTCATGAGCACCGTGTTGCCCATGATCAGCGCTGGGATGAGGGTGGCGAAGGTCTCGTTGAGCGGGTAGTTGAACGGCCCCATGCACAGGACCACGCCCAGGGGCGAGCGCCGGATTTGACCCAGGATGCCCTCCTGCATGACAAAGCCTGAAGAGGCGCGGTCAAGGTCCTTCAGCGCCGCGATGGTGTCGCGGATGTAGTCCACGGTACGGTCGAATTCCTTGCCGCAGTCGGCCAGGGACTTGCAGATCTCCCACGACATGAGGCGTACAACCTGTTCGCGCCGGGCCACCATGCGACGGCTGAAATCCTCCACCGCCAGAATGCGGCCTGCAACGCTCAGGGTGGGCCAGGCTCCGCGCCCGTTGTCGAAGGCGCGGCAGGCGGCGTCCAGGGCGGCCATTCCTGTGTCGCCATCCAGCACCGGGCAGGAGCCGATGCGCTGGGGCGTAAGCTCCGCACCGCGCCGCACGAGAATGGGGGAGTGGATTTCCTGGGTGGGGCCGCCCCAGGCGCGCAGCTCGCCGCCTACGAGGTACTGCCTGCTGTCGCAGGGCAGCGCGTCGGCGTAGTCAGCTGGGATGGCGGTGGCTTCGGGGAAGATGTTGCTCAGGACTGGGGGCTTTGACACGAAGCACTCCTTGCGTCTGGTATGTGTCGAAGTGATGCGCCAGTTAGGCCAGGTCAAGGGGCCAGGTCAAGGGAGCAGGTCAAGGGAGCAGGTCAAGGGAGCAGGTCAAGGGAGCAGGCCGAGGGGCCATGCCAAGGGGGCATCCAGCGAGCACGCCAGGGGCGGGCCAACAGGACAGCGTGGCCGCATGCGGGGATGATTGGTGGGGTGGCGATCGCTTGTATCCTGATGCGGATTCCGGCAGCTTCAGGACTCCGTGACGGCTTCCGTGAATTCTCCGGTGCGGGGCGTGCGCGGCTCAAGCTGGAGCATGCCGCACAGCGCAGCCTTGCCCTGCACGTATTCCTGCGCGCCAAGGCCGCAGAAGGGCAGGCAGCGGTTGGTCTGGGCGTTGGTGGGGCGGGGGTCGATCCCGCAGGCGGTGCGAGGATCTGTTTTCATGGCGACCTCGATACGTTATGCGTTTGTTATGTCCAGAATGACACAACATGACGCAGCCGTCAACCGTCTGCGGACATGAGCCCCGCGCAATCCTAGAGGCTGCTCCAGGGGTGTTCGGCCAGGGGCTTGTAGCCTTGTTGGCGCGTCTGGATCTCAAGCGGCAGCATGGTCAGTGCGGCCACGTCCAGGTCCGGGAGCTCGGCCAGTTCGGCCGTGTCCAGGCAGAGAACAAAAGCCTTGCAGCGGCTGCAGGCATCGGCCCGCTCGTGCGCGCGTGCCGGGTCGCGCAGGTTGAGCAGCTCGTCGGGCTCCTCGCAACCGCAGGCCGGGCAGGACACGCGCTTGTGCTTCCACTCCGTGGTGCAGCAAGAGCAGCGCAGAAAGCGCTGGCCGCCCTTGGCCTGGATGAATTCGCTCTCGTCTTCCTTGCGGCGCAGCACGCTCATGTTTGGCGCGCCTCCGCACACCGGGCAATGCGCCTGGTTCCAGGGCAGGACCTTGACCATTGCGGCGAGGTCCTCTGCCTGGCGCTCCACAAAGGGCCGCACCAGTTCACTGGCTGCGAAATTCAGGGTCATCGGCGACACTCCCGGCACCTCGACGCTCTCGCCGAAACCTGCTCCGGCCAGGGCCTGAGGGGTGAGCGCGCCGGACTCTATGGCCGCGCCAAGGGTCGTAAGCTCCTCCGCGATGGCCGGGAAGGAGCGCGCCATGACCGGCAGAAGCGTGCGCGCGGCCTCGGGCAAAAGCTCGCTCATGTCCTCGAAGCCGCCGCCGAACTCGGTCTGGGCCAGGACGAAGGCGCCCTGGTTGAAGCGCTCGGCGTCGATGCTGAGGGCGGGGCCGGTCCAGCCTGGGGCTGTCTGGCGCAGGCGCGCGCGCTCGGTCAAGAGCGGGCCAAAGGCCTCAAGCAGCGGCGTAAGCGCGGGGATGTCCTTTACGGCGCGTGATAGGGCCGTCTCGATGCAGCGCAGGGCCGCCGGGGTCTCAACTTCTATGGTCTGCATCCGTGTATCGCTCCTTGTCTTGGTGCTGTGCTGCAAGTGGCAGGGCCGCCCGGCTCTGGAGTGCCGGACGGCCCTGTTGCTTATGGAGTCCCGGCCTTGCGTTCCGCTACCCCTGCAAGCTTTGCGCTATCTTGCGCAGCGGGGAGAAGGCCCCGGCCAGCATTTCCTTGCGGGTCATGCCGGGCGCGTTCGTGGAGTCGGAGGCGTCGGCCACGGCGAACTTGTGGTACGTGGCTGGCGCGTCGGCCACCAGGTAGATCACCGACACATCCGCCATGTTCAGCAGCTGGGCCTTGGGGAATTCCTGCTGCACGGTCGCCAGGCGCTTGGCGGCAAGTTTCAGCATGTCGCTGCGCTCGCCGAAGTTCATGGCTCCCATGGCGCAGGTCTTTACGCACATGGGCAGCAGGTTGGCCTGCAAGCGGTCAATGCACATGTCGCACTTGACGATGCGCTTGGTTTTCGGGTCCTTGCGCGGAATGTCGTACGGACATGCCGAGCGGATGGACGCGAAGTCTTCCTTCTTGCTCTTCTCGGTGTAGATGATGGCGCCGGTGGCCTCATCCTTGATGATGGCCCCAGGCACTGCGGAAGCGGCCAGGCAGGGGGCGTCGATGCAGTGGCGGCACTGGTCCGGGAAGAAGTTCCAGTGGACCGTGCCGTTTTCCATGTGTTCGCTGAAGCGCACCAGCTTGAAGTTGTAGTGCGTCAGGTCTGGCGGGTTCTGATGGGTGCCGTGCTGCTTTGTAGGCACAGCGGGGAAGTTCTTCCACTCCTTGCAGGCCACCTGGCAGCCCCGGCAAGCCGTGCAGCGCGAGGTGTCTATAAGAAACGCCTTAGGCATCGTTTTGCTCCTTTGGTCTACGCGCGTTTATGGCGGGCGCGCCGTTGTCGTTGTGCTCGGGCGCGCCCGCCCGTTTGCGCATGCGGTTCAGCGACTACAGTTCCGTTACCTTGGTGGCCTTGCGGATGTTCACCAGGCTGGCCTTGTACTCCGGGATGGTGGTGTTGGGGTCGCCCACCGACGGGGTCAGCCTGTTCGTCGCGTCGCCACATTTCGGCGTTGTCCAGCCGAAGCAGAAGGGCATGCCGATCTCGTGGATGATTCTGCCCTGGATCTTGAAGGGGCGCATACGGATGGTGACCATGGCCACCGCCTCCACCTTGCCCCGCGCGCTTTCCACGACGACAAAGTCGCCGTTCTTGATGCCCTTTTCCTCGGCCAGTTGCGGACTCATCTCCACATACTGCTGGGGCTCGGCCTCCAGCAACGCGGGGGTGTTGCGGGTATCGCCGCCACCGCACCAGTGCTCGGTCATGCTGTAGGTGGTCAGCACGATGGGGAAGCGCGGGTCGGCCGGAGCCGCCAGCACGTCCATGTCGCTTATGGCCCGCTTGTACACCGGACTGCTGAGCTGGCCTGAGAAGGCGTGGCTCTTCACCGGGGTCTCGGCCGGCTCGTAGTGTTCGGGGAAGGGCCCGTCCTCGCGGCCGGGGCCGTAGAGCTGGCCGTGGCCTTCGGTCTGCATGATGAAGGGGTACTTGCCCTTGCCCGTGGACATGGGCGGCCAGCCGCCGTCGGGCACATCTCCCACCCACTTGCCGCCTTCCCAGGCGATGACCGCCTTGGCCGGAGCGTAAGGCTTCCCGTTCAAGTCCACCGAGGCCCTGTTGTACAGGATGCGCCGGTTCACCGGCCAGGCCCAGGAGAAGTTGGGGAAGAGGTTGATGGCTGCCTGCATGGGCGTCTGGCTCAGGTCGCGGCGCTTGGCAAGATTGCCCGCTTCGTCGGTGTAACCGCCGCAGTAGAGCCAGTTCAAGCTGCACGTGGAGCCGTCGGCCTGGAGCAGGGCAAAGCTTGGCACCTGGTGTCCCTTCTTGAACTCCTTGTCGCCGATCTTCACGTCGCGGGTGAACTGGCCGTTGATTTTCTTGGCCAGGGCATCCGGCTGGTATGTGGCCGGGAAGTCCAGCTTGAGGATGGGATCGGGGTAGGCGCCGCCCTCGGCCTTGTAAAGCTTGCGCACGGTGTTCATGATGTCGACCACCATGGCGCCCATGGGCTTGCTTTGCCCCAGGGGCTCGGCGGCCTTATAGTGCCACATGTGCCAGCGGCCGGAGTTGGAGATGGTGCCTTCCTTCTCGCCGCGCTGGGCGCTTGGCAGCAGGAATACCTCGGTCTTGATCTTCTTGGGGTTGGCCCCGGGCCGGTGCCAGAAGTCGCTGGTCTCGGTGTGGTGGATTTCGCCCACCACCAGCCAGTCCAGCTTGTCCATGGCCTTGCGGATCTTGTGCGTGTTCGGGGCGCTTTGGGCCGGGTTGGTCCCGTAGACGAAGCCGCCCTTGATCTGGCCCTTGTACATGCGGTCAAACAGGAAGATGTACGAGTAGTCTTCGCCCGGCTCAATCTTGGGGAGCATGTCGTAGCCGAAGCCGTTGGCCTCGGTGCCATTCTCTCCAAACCAGGCCTTGAGCAGGCTGACCATGTACTTGGGCTTGTTCTGCCACCAGTTGGCGCTCAGCGGGTCTTTGGAAACCGGCGTGTTGGCCTTCTGGTATTCCGCCAGGTTGGTCCAGCCCGCGTGGGGCATGGCCATGTAGCCCGGAATGATGTGGTACAGGATGCAGTGGTCGGTGGAGCCCTGCACGTTGGGCTCGCCGCGCAGGGCGTTGATGCCGCCGCCAGCCACGCCGATGTTGCCCAAAAGCAGCTGCATGATGGCCGACAAACGGATATTCTGCACGCCCACTGTGTGCTGTGTCCAGCCAAGGGCGTACAGCACGGTGCCGGCCTTGTTCGGCTTGCCCGTGGCCGAGTAAGCCTTGTACACCTTCAGCAGGTCGTCCTGGCTCACGCCGGTGGTCGAGGAGACCTCCTCCAGGGTGTAGCGCGAGTAGTGCTTCTTGAGCATCTGGAACACGCAGCGGGGGTGCTGCAGGGTCGTATCCCGCTTGGGCGAGCCGTTCTCGTCTTTCTCAAAGGCCCAGGAGCTCTTGTCGTACTGCCGTTTCTCCGCGTTGTAGCCGGAGAACAAGCCGTCTTTGAAGGTGAACTTTTCACCCACAATGAAGGCGGCGTTGGTATACTCGGTCACATACTCTTTAAAAAAGAGTTCGTTTTCCAGAATGTACTTGATCATGCCGCCCATGAACGGAATGTCCGTGCCGGAGCGCAGGGGCACATGATAGCTGCTGCGCGCAGAGGTGCGCGAGAACTTGGGGTCAACGTGGATGACTGGTGCGCCCTTGTCCTTGGCGCGCAGAACCCATTTGAAAGCGATAGGGTGATGCTCCGCTGCATTGGAGCCCATGATAAGCACCGCATCGGCGTTGCCGATGTCGGCGAAGTGATTGGTCATTGCACCGCGTCCGAACGACTCTCCCAGAGCCGCAACTGTGGCGCTGTGTCAAATACGGGCCTGATGGTCCATGTGGACCACGCCCAGACCCCGAAGCATCTGGTGCGAGACGGCGCATTCCTCGTTATCCATCTGGGAGGTGCCCAGCTGGAAAATGGACTCCAAGCGGTTGACCTGGCGGCCCTTGGAATCTTTGGCGATGAAGTCCCGGTCGCGGGTTTCCTTCACCTTCCGTGCGATGCGGTCCAAGGTCCAGTTCCAGTCCTTTTCCACCCACTTGGTGCTGCCGGGAGCACGGTACAGGGGCTTCTCAACGCGATGCTTGTTCACATGCATGGACAGAAGCGCCGCGCCCTTGGCGCAGAGGCCGCCTTCGCTGACCGGGTAATCCGGATCGCCCTCGACGCTTATGATCTTGCCGCCCTTGACGCTGAAGATGGTGTTGCAGCAACAGGAACAGAACGGGCAGATGGAGAGGACCTCCTTGCAGCCCTCGGTCTTCAAACTCGTGGCATACGCCAGCGCCGGCTTGAGATCGAGCCCCAGTTTCGACAAGCCCAGACAGGCTGTGCCTGCTCCGAGCAGTTTGATGAACCCTCGCCGTGATACGCTCATTGATCCTCCTTGTGTCATCCGGTCGGGCCTCGACCGGTTGGACGAAGCCTTGGCCCCAATGCGGACCGTATTGTGTCATCCATGACATAGGTGCGGGGTTGCGTCAAACTTTATCCAATTATTTTCATATGTTTTGTGTAGCAGAAATGCTTATGGAAGCACAGCAACCAGGGCCGGAGGGCTTTGCGCTGCGTTTGCGCTCCTGAAATCGCTGGCACAGGAAGGGAAACAGTGCGCCCGCGCGGCTGACGGCATGGCGCTCCACTTCGCCGAACCAGGTGCGGTAGGCCTCGGCCAGGGAGATGCCCTCCTGCGTCAGGCGGCAGCCGGACTTGTTGCCCCCGACCTTCTCGACCAGGGCGATGCCCAGGGCTTCTTCCGAGGCCTTGAGCTTGCCCCAGGCCGCGCGGTAGCTCATGCCCAGCTCCTCCGCCGCAGCCTTGAGCGAGCCGCAGGTGTCGATGCGCTCCAGCAGCTGCAGGCGGCCCATGCCGAAGACCGTGCCGCCGCCGCGCTCCAGCCACAGGTGCAGGCGGACGGTGGTCCGCCCGGTGTCCATGGGGACCATGGAGTCTTGCTTCTTCATGGCGTGTCGTCCTCCTTGCGGCCTAGTGGCCAAAGGGGCATTTGGGGAACGTGCACGACTTGCACTCCATGCACATGCCGCCATGGCCCAGGCGGGCCAGGTCGTTTCGGGTGATGTCCAGACCGGCCAGTACGCGCGGGAGCACGATGTCCAGGCTGGTGGTCTTGAAGAACAGGGCGCAGGCAGGTACGCCGATGAGCCGGACCGAGCCGATGCGTCCGAGCAGCAGCATGGTGCCGGGCAGCATGGGCAGGCCGTAGAGCAGGTCCGTGGCTCCGGCCTCGACCAGTCCGCGGCGGGTCACGTCGTCCGGGTCCACGCTCATGCCCGCGGTGGTGCTGATGAGGTCGCTGCCCGCCACAAGCAGCGAGCGCACGCAGTCGCTGATCTGGGTTGCATCGTCCGGGGCGAAGAGGGTGCGTGTGATGCTTGAGCCCAGCGCCAGGGCCTTCTTGGTGATGACCGGGGCGAACTTGTCCTCGATGAGGCCCTGGAAGACCTCGGTGCCGGTGACCAGGATGCCGATCTTGGCGGCCTTGAGCGGCAGCACGCGCACCAGCGGGCCCCCCATGGTTTCGGCGTCCAGCAGGCGCAGGGCCTTGCCGTACAGATCGCGGCGCAGGTGCAGGGGAATGGCGCGGGTACCGGCAATGCGCATGCCGCGTTTGACCAGGGAGCCGTCTCGCCTGGTGGCGGCCATGACGTCCGGGATGAGGTTGAAGGCTTCCAACCGGTCACGATCCACCACGAGCAGGCCGTCCTCTTCAGCCTCCAGATTCACCTTGCCCTCGCGGGGGGGGAACACGGGCCGTGTGCCGGGACCGGCCAGGGCCTCGGCAAAGGCCTTGGCTGCCTCGTCCTCGTGGACCCAGCCGGTGAGGTCCTGCTCGTCGTCGGCCACGTAGAGATTGTGGCGGCCCATGCGCTGCAGGCGGCAGACATCGCCGGGTTCGAGGATCTGGCCGCGCACGAAGGCCGCGTCCTTGGACACCCCAGGCTCAATGCGCGTCATGTCGTGCGCAAGGCGTTGGCCCACGGCCTCATGCGTCGAGACCAGGCGCAGGCGCGGGCCGCCGCCAGGATGCTCCGAGTCGCGCCCATCGTCGTGCCCGGCAGGGCCCGCCTCAAAAGGCGTTTCGCCCCGGCAGGGGCGGCAGAGCTTGCCATGGGCGGCGGGATAGGCATCGCCGCAAAGCGGGCAGGTGGCGATGGCGCCTTTGCTGCGCTTCTCCATGTGCTCGGGCCGCACCTGGACGGACGTGATGGAGCATACGGACGCCCCGGCAAGGCGGATTTCCTCCAGGAGCGCTGGCGTGTCCTGGTCCTTCTTGGGCTTGAGCTTCAAAAGCCAGCTCTGGATGTTCGGGTACGACCCGAGCAGCGCCGGGTCCAGGCGCACGCGCACGCCCTCGCCGGTGTGTTTGTTGAACAGGGTCACGGCATAGATGCCGAAGCTGCGTACCTTGAGCCAGCCGTTGCCGATGGTGCAGGGGGTGAGCATCTGCACGGCGTCGGGCAGGCACCAGCCTGTCTCCACCAGGGCGTCGTAGAGAATGCCTTCAGGCAGGGCGTCCTTGGCCGCCTCGACCATGAAGAAGCCGAGCACCACGCCGGGTGCGGGATAGCCATGGAAAGCGCGTACTCGCTCCAGGATTCGTTCAAAGTCTTCTGGGCTTACCTGTCGTGTGTCAATATTTGGCACGGACGATTGTGTCGTATTCACCGAAGAGTTCCCCCTGTCTGCCAGGATGTCAGGTGTTCCTGTACGGAATTGTTATGTCATGGCTGACATAGGTCGTATGAGTGAAGGGAGGCTTCCTGTCGAGCTGTGCAGTCTTGCGCATACTTTGGCACAGGGAGGCTCAGGCAGGCCTCGTTGTGCGAAATGCCAGCCGAAAGGAAGGGCTCAATACCGAGAGGAAGGGTTCCATGCAAAAGAAAAGGCTCCATGCCGAGAGTCGCCTTTCGTCCATGAAGCTTCACTATTTCTTGGTGCCCCGAGCGGGAGCAGATCCGCATGACTGACGGCTGATGGCATGTGGTTTCATACGGATAGGCCGCACAGCTCGTTGGGACAACGGCCGCACGCGCCGGTCACCCCCCCTGCCCCTCGGGGCAGGATCCTCCCCTTTGGGGACCATCACTGGACTTGAGGAGTCAGCCTGCCACCCGAAAACCCGATCAGATTTTCGGGGGGCAGGTTGTGAGACTGTATCATAAACTGACGTCCTGGATGTGCCAGAAGATCAACTGGGTGAATTGACCGCTCCGTGAGGCTTGCTGCCTTGAAGGGCTTCGACGATGTTTTCCGCAGCCTCCATGGCGATTTGAAGCCGGACCCGCTCCACAGCCGAGCCCAGGTGTGGGGTGAAATGAGTCCGCAGTTCAGGGTCCAGCAGGTCCTTGCCCACTCCCTGCGGGCGTCCCGGCAGCACCCAGTCTTCGAACTCGAACACGTCTGCGGCATACCCCCCCAGACGGTCCTGACTCAAAGCGGTGGCCACAGCCGCCTCGTCCACGCAGGAACCTCGCCCTGTATTGACGAGAAAGCTGCCAGGCTTCATGAGTGACAGCTTTCCGGCATTCAAGAGGTGGCGCGTACCCCCGGTCAGCGGGGTGACAAGGAGCACGAAGTCGGATTGCTGGAGCAGCTCATCCAGCCCCGTCTGCTCCACACGAAGTTCCGCAGCCCGGCTAGGCGCAAGGGGTTGGACATCATGCCCCATCAGACGGGCCCCCCAGCCCTGGAGCCGTTCCAACACGGCCTGCCCGAGCCTGCCCAGCCCGATGATGCCCACGGTCGCCCCTTGCACGCCTGTGCCGTAAAGGGCGGGTCGCCAGCCGTGGAATTTTCCGCCCATGACTGTCTGGTCGCCTTGGCGGAAATTGCGACCGAGGGAAAGCATGAGCCCGATGGTCAACTCCGCGGTGGGAACCGTAAGCAGGTCCGGCACGTTGGTCAGCCAGACGCCCCGCTCTGTGATGGCCTCCACGTCGTAGTTATCGAACCCCTTGAGCGCAGCGCCGATGACCTTAAGCTTGGGGGCGTGGTCCAGAAGCTCCCGGTCCACCCAGTCGGGCATGAACATCATGGTTGCGTCTGCCTGTGCAAGTCGGACGAAAAGCTCTTTTCGTGGCAAGGTTTCGCGGGTGTCGTTCTGCAGGAGGCGGCAGTGCTCGCTCAGGTATTCAGCGACCTCCGGATGAATCCAGTGCGTGACAACGACAAGAGGCTTTTGGTTCATGCGAATTTCCTTCTCAGCCAGGAGCCCTGCGCATCCACGAGAGTGACCATAAGCAGGATGAGCAGCAGGATGGCCGACACCTCCTGGTATTGCATGATGCGCAGGGAGGCCATGAGCTCAAAGCCGATGCCCCCTGCGCCAACCATGCCCATCACGGTGGAGGCGCGGAAGTTGTACTCCCAGCGGTAGATTGTGATGTCAGCCATCAGGGGCAGGACCTGGGGTAAAATGCCGTGGAGGATGACCTGCATGGGCGTGGCGCCCGTGGCGCGAACAGCTTCCACCGCACGCTTATCGCAATGCTCCACCGCCTCGGCGAAGAACTTGCCCACCATGCCCACGGAGTGCAGGCCCAGAGCCAGCACACCCGGCAAAGCGCCAAACCCGACCGCTGCCACGAACACGATGCCCATGACCAGCTCTGGCACAGAGCGCAAGATGTTGAGTATGCCCCTGGCCAGACGCTGCACCAATGGATGTGGCGAGGAGTTAGACGCCGCAAGAAAACCAAGAGGCACGGACAGGAGCACTGCCAGGAAGGTGCCGGCCACGCTCATGGCCAGTGTGTCGATGAGGGGCTTGCCCCAGCTGACCAGGTTGCTGAAGTCCGGGGGGGTCATCTCCCCCAGCAGCCCAAGCAGGGCAGGTCCGCCCTCAATCAGCCTCTCAGCATCAAAGAGGCCAGCGTGAGCCAGACAAATGCCAATGGCCAGCAGGGCCACCCCAGTCCTGGCGAGGTTTGCCTGGTAGCCCCGCCTCAGCTCGAAGATTGTCGTCTCGTACGCAGCGGACATGTCAACTACATCTTGGCCAGGTCGAGGTTGAGGATCTTGGCCAGGTCACGCACCACGTCATAGTCCTTGTCTGCAATGGGTGCGAACCCGTCAGCCTTGAAAGGCTTGAGCACTGCAGAGTCTTTCATGCCCAGGAAGGCGGCCTTGATCTTCTCTTTGAGGGCCGGGTTCAAGTTGGAGCGCATAACCCAGGGATACTCTGGGAATTCACTGGACGCGGCCAGCACCTTGACCTTGGACAGGGAGATGGTGCCTTTCTCCACGAGCATATTGAAGATGGACTCGGAGAGCCCGCCCGCCTGGGCATTGTTGTTCTGCACGTTGAGGGCCACGGCATCGTGGTTGCCTACGAAGTGCTCCTCGTAGTCGCGCTTGGGCTCCAATCCCTTGGCCTTGAGCATGGACTTGGGGATCAGGTGCGAGGACGTGGAGGCGGTGTCGCCATAGGCCATCTTCTTGCCCTTGATGTCTTCGATACGGTTGATGCCGGACGCCACGCTAGCAATGACCACTCCGCGATAGGTGGTCTTGCCCTTCTTCAGCATGGCCGCAAAGGGTTCAATGTCACTCTTGGATTTGGCCAGAACATACGACAGGGGCCCGAAGAAACCCAGATCCAGTCTGCCGTGACGCATGGCCTCAATCATGGAAGAGTAGTCAGTGGTGACAACCAACTCCACCTTCTTGCCGAGGGTTTTCTCAAGGTAGTCCTTGAGGGCCCGATTGTTTTTGATGACGGTGCTGGGACTCTCGTCCGGCAAAAGGGCCACCTTGAGCGTGTCCGGATCAGGGTTTGCGGCAAAGGCATGGGTGCCAAGGATAATACTCAAGAACACCAGAAGAAGCGTTGCAATGCGTTTCATGGATCCCCCTAGGGTACGTTTTGGGTTTCGGATGGAGATTCAGGCGGCCTTGGCTTCAAGAACGGCAAGCACGTCTTCACCGGTCTCTTCCTTGGGCCGTGACGAGACATCAACGCCAGAGGAGTAAATTTCATCGAGAGCGCTTTCACTCAATTCGCATGGTGGAGCATCGAAGACGACTCGCCCGTCCTTGAGGGCAATGACCCTGTCGGCGAATTTTCGAGCCAGTTCGACCTGATGCAGGCTCACCACCGTGCAGATACCGTCCTCACGGCAGATATTCAGGAGCAGGTCGAGTATCTCTTCTGACTTGGTGGGATCCAGGCTGGCCACGGGCTCATCGGCCAGGATGATGCGCGGGTTCTGCGCCAGGGCGCGGGCAATGCCCACACGTTGCTGTTGGCCGCCTGAGAGCCTGCCGGCGCGAATGAGGGCGAAATCCAGCAGCCCCACGCGCTCAAGGCAACCGAGGGCCTCAGTGACATCCTTGCGCGACCAGGGGAGCAGGCTCCTCCAAAGCGGCGTGCAGCCAAGGCGCCCGTTGAGCACATTGGCTAAGGCTGTCTGGCGCAAGATGAGCTGATGCTGTTGGAACACGAACCCCGTCATGCAGCGCAGGGCATGGCGCTTGGCAGCAGTATCGACAATCCCCAGATCCTCGACTTCCACGGTCCCGCCAGTCGGGACAGTCAATTGATTCAGGCAATGCAGTAATGTTGACTTCCCTGCTCCGGAGGGCCCGAGAAGAACGCTGAATTGGCCTGCTTTAAAGGCCAAGTCAGTAGGATGCAGCGCTGTACGTGTTTGGTATTGTTTCGTGAGGCCATGGATTGTGAACATAGAGAAATCCTCCCTTACTAGGAGGTACATTATTACAAAGGTGAAGTGGCATTGTCCCAGGGGCGTCACGAGCATGTGACAAATGGAGGGATAGTGGCGCTGACCTGCCCCCTACTGAACTCAGCCCTATACCTAACGTACCTGGGGACAGTTGGCTTTGTCGCACCGGCGTGGGGTGTCAGGAAGGCAGAGGTGCTACGGGGGAGTACAAAATGCCACTGGAATGAGAGACGTTCAGCTGCGAATATCTCATTCACATGTGGAGATCACTCTCATAATGGTGCGCAGGCTTGAGACTGGCCCTTTCCTGTTCCATTTGGTGAGATGAATGGAGCAAGATTGGAACAAATGTGATGAGACAGATATAGAGTAACCAGATATGGAGGCTAAACTAAATAATTCTATTGGTGCCCAGGGCGGGGCTCGAAGCCGCATAACCTGAAGGATGAGGGATTATAAAACGCTATTTTGATGATGTAATTACTACATGGAGTAATGGCGAAGCTAATAATTTCTGACGGTTGCGTACGCATGCGCATTGACGAATGCTCACGGGTTTGCACTCGCAGTGGAGCAAAATTGGAGCAAGGTCATTAGCCTTCTCCGTTTGCCTGACGGTTTCGGGTTGCCCGGGGGAGACTCCCAACTCGGCCCAACTCTGCTGCGGGCGATGGCGGAGTGACCTGCCGGGTTTCTTCGGACCACTCAATTCTTGAGGGTGGCCTCCCGGTTGGTGTTGGCCTGGGCGATGCGGCTATATGCCGCTGGCGTCATGTTGCCCAGGCTTGAATGTGGCCGCA
>Ga0180007_10004767_pt1 | contig 14181 bp, 23 predicted proteins | sample MM_PC_MetaG_FD_121122 | JGI IMG/M metagenome (GOLD analysis project Ga0180007, IMG submission 121122) | Groundwater microbial communities from the Aspo Hard Rock Laboratory (HRL) deep subsurface site, Sweden - MM_PC_MetaG | ecosystem: Environmental > Aquatic > Deep subsurface > Groundwater... | reverse complement strand
TTCTTCTTTTGTTTCTTCTTTTGTTTCTTCTTTTGTTTCTTCTTTAACTAGTTCTTCTTCTTTAGTTGATTCTTCTTTCTTAGCTTTTTTTTCTGTATCTTTTGGCATTTTATGCACCTAAAACCTTAGTTTTTACTTCTTCGAATTTTTTAGTATCAAAATTTTTGATGTGTTTTCCGTTTATCCTATCCCCTGAAGGAAGAATCTCTTTTGAATGTGGAATAACCACGCCGCTGTCAATACATCCTTTCAATAAAGAATATACTCTTGAGCCTTTTATTGACTTCTGGGATCCCAGGTCTAATATCATTTCTTTTATGTTTTTCTTTTTTGATTTGCTGCCTATCAAAAGCCCAACAAGATATGCTGAAGGGATATTGCCGCAATTTTTATCCCAGCTGTATTTCTTCAATTCCGCTGAATGTGAGGAAACTATGACCCTGTCTCCCTTTTCATCATACTCAACAACCTGAGCAAGTATATTATTAAGGCTTTTTCTTACAACTAATCTTGGCTTATTGGCTGATAAGATTGCTAATCTTTTTCTATAATCTGTCTTACCCATCCTTTTTCTTTTGAAACCAACTGAATAATTCTTTCTCATTTTTTAACTCTCTCCTCTAAATGAATCTTGATGTGCCTTTTGCTTCTGAAAAAACCACCTTTTGATTTTAAATAAAGTTCCCTATAAAGTTTTTTATCGATTGTTTTTCCCTTTAGGGCGTTCAAAAGCTGCCTTTGGGCCCTTACCTTATTTATCCATGCCCTCTTAGAGGTTAATCTTGCCCCCCTGCTTCCTTTTCTTGCGCCTGGCCCTTTCTGTTTTCCCTTTCTTCTTTGAACAAGCCTTTTTCTGGCCCTTACTCTTGAAACTCCCCTTTTGTTAAGCTTGGTGATTGCGTTGTCGTTTATCAGACCCCTTATATCGACTTTAGTGATTGCCTCTTTTATATCCTCTAACCTATCCTCATCGAATCTTATTCTCTTTGGTGAACATTTGCATAAGTCTGCTGCAAGCCTTTTTTGATTAGATAAGTCCATTATATTTCCCTCTTAGTAAGCAATTTGTCTTTTTCTTTCTTTTCCTGTTCTTTTTTCTCTTCGTCAGTAAGTTTCTCTTCAAGCTTATCTGTTTTTACTTCCTTAGCTGATTCTTTCTTTGCTTTTTTCTCTTGTTTTTTCTTCTTTTTTTCAAATCTCTTATTCAGCTCTTCTTCTTTATTGGTTAAGTATTTGTCAACATTAAGGTTAAGAACTTTTATTCCATTTTCCTTTGCTTTTTTCAATAAAGCTATCTTGTTTTTTAGGCTTACATTGCCTGCAATGATTATTCCTTCTTTTGACTTATCGATTGAGTTTAGATCTGACTCGTTCATTATTATCTTCATGACTAAACCTGACCTATGCAATCCCCTTGTTTCCTTAGGTGAACCATATCCGTCCTGAACTTTATTAGGGTGGCCTGATTTTTTTAATCTTACCTTGGAGTGAAGCCCCCTTGGATTAACCCATTTCTTCTTAAGGCGCTTATGATTGTTGTAATCCTGCCTAATAAAAGCCGGCTTCTTTTTCCTCATCTGAATCGCTAAATCTAATAATTTCATTTTAATAATTTACCATCCTTTTCAATTATCCATATTCCATCCTGGAAAATCCTAAGATCATATTGTGTCCTTTTTGTCAATTTTTCAATATCTGCTGCAACCTGTGAAGATAATTCTTTATCTGGAGATTCAACTGTTATTAAATCGCCTTCTACAGTTACTTTAGCTCCTGTTTTCAGTTTTATCGCTCTTGGAATCTTTTCACCAAAAAAGTTCTTTACTGTAAACTCATTTCCTTTGATAGAAACATTCATAGGGAAATGGCCTGAGCATATCTTTAATACGCATCTTGAACCTTCTTCTGCACTCTTGAACATATTTTTTGCATGAGCGCTGAATGTTTCGACTAATTTTCTTTGCCTTTTGCTTTTTTTCAGTGCCTGTATGATAAACTGAGTTCCTTCTTTCCTGATAGTTATATTAGGATCAGACATCTTTTTAGCTACTTCGCCTGATTTGCCTTTAACCTTAACTATAGGGCCAACTAGTTCAACGTTAACCCCCTGAGGGATTTCCAGCACAACCTTGATCTCTTTCTTTGATTTTCCCATTTTAGTAACAATAAGCCAATAATTTTCCGCCTATATTTTTCTTCTTTGCATCTGTGTGAGTCATAATACCCTGAGGGGTTGAAACGAAGATTATTCCAAAATCTTTTGCAGGAAGATATCTCTTTTCAATCTTTTCATAACCATCTTTTTTTACGCTGAACCTGGGCTTTATCGCTCCGCATTTATTGATGTTTCCCAAAAGATTAAGCTTCAAAACAGCCTTATTATTATGAACCATCTCTTCAAATGAGCCTATATACCCATTTTCATCCATTATCTTAAATACTGCCTTGATTATATTAGAGCATGGCGAAATAGTACATTCTTTTTTGCCTATCTTTTCATTGTTTAATATTACCGATAATGCATTTGCCAAAGTGTCATTTAACATTTTAAACCTCAATTGTATTTCTTGAATCCGATATCATGCGCTACGTCTCTAAAGCACCTTCTGCACAAGTCTAGACCATATTTTCCGATATGGGCCCTGGGATTTCCACAAAGCCTGCAACTATGCGCTTTTGATCCAAACTTACGTTCTTTTGGTGCATTGTGCTTTAAAAACCTATTAAGCTTGACTGGTTTTGATTTCAGCTGCTTGAAAACTTTTTTATGATCTGAATAACTCATTCTTCTTCACCTATTTTAACATTAAATTTTTTCGTAATAAATTCTATTGCTTCTTCTTTTGTTATCTTTTGTTTAGCAGGTATCTTTTTTCTAAGAATTCTTCTTCTTTTTATCCTGAAGCCTGGCCTTTCAAGAGTTATGCAAACTTCTAAGCCCATCATGCCTATCTTAGGGTCATATTTTGCCCCAGGGATATCCATATATTCATGAATGCCAAATGCTATGTTACCCTCTTTATCAAATTGATGAGGATTTAACCTGTTTTCCTTTGCCTCGAAAAGCCTTTTTAATATCTCTTCTGCTTTCTTTTTTCTCAAAGTAAGCTTGCAACCAATAGGCAAGCCGGGCCTTAGGCCCCATGAAGGTATTCTCTTTTGAGTGAATGTTTTAACTGGATCTATACCTGTGATGCTTTTCAAGAGAACAATCCCTTTTTCAAGCTTAGACTGCTCTTTACCTGCACCCACATTCAGGGTTATTTTCTCTATCCTTATTGATTTCATCGGATTCATTTTATTTGGTTGTTAATGAAAATAATGGCTTGTCTTTGCCAATCACAAAGACGTATCTTTTCAATGTTTCAACTAAGTCTCCATTTTCTCTTTTGTAAGTAATCTTATTTGCGATTATGTCCTCTACTTTGCCTGTATCGCCCATATGCTTACCGCCGATAAGGCAGATTGTGCTCCCTTTTTCTAATTTGAAATGATCTTTTATCTCTTGTTTAGGCAATGTTATGACTAATGTGTCTCCTGTCTTGTATTCGTCTTTATCGACTAAGATGTTTTTTCCATCATAAAGATTGATCTGAGTTTTGCCATTTACCATGTGCTTGCCCATTATCTTACATGGCTTTATCTCTGCATCTTTCTTTTCTATGCTTAATACGCTTATCTTGCCTTTGATCAACACTACCCTAAAATATTGATTTGTTTTTTTGATCTCAATAACGTCCATTATGCCTACAGGGAATTTTGATTCTTTTCTTCTTATGCCATCAACAAGTATCTCATTGTTATAAAGAATCTTTACAACTTCTTTTGAGGTTTTGGCTAATTTAAGCATGTCCCTCAATAATACCTTTAAAGGTAAACCTAAACTGAATGAATGAGGACCTGGATTAGGCCTTGTTATAAAAGTGATATTTCTTCTTTTCACTGGCCATGCCTTACTAATAGCGGGCCTTTTAAGGTGTCTTTTCATTTTCCTTTCCTCTCAATTATCTTTTGCCTGTTCTTATCATCAAGGCTTAATTCAGTTATTATCAAATTTGATGGGTGAATCGGATAAGTTGATTTTGTTCCGTCTTTTCTGGTTATTTCTATCCCTGTAAGGTAAACGCGTGTTTTCTTAAGGTCAATCCTGTCTACTGTGCCCTGGTGTTTTTTGAATTGGCCCCTTACTACAGTTACCTTATCGCCTTTTTTCAAGCCCAGGTTCCTTTTTTTATATTTCTTGAGCAGCTCTTTTGATAAATGAACATGCACGAATTTCTGCTTTATATGAAGAGGAGCATTATGCCTGTATTTTCTCTGCTTTCTCTTCTGGCTGCTTGATTTCCATGCTGTTGAAAATAATTTTTTCATTTTACACCACTATCTTTGCTACTTTTGCAATACCTGGCCATCTTTCAGTAGCTTCTTTTGCAATAGCCCCCTTAAAGATTGTACCCTTGGGATTTCCCTTATCATCCTTTAATACTACAGCTGCATTGTCTTCGAATTTTACCCTCATGCCGTCAGGCCTTCTGAATTCTCTTCTTTGCCTTACAATAACTGCCAAGACTGTCTGTTTTCTCATATCAGGCCTGCCTCTTTTTACAGCTGTCATGACTAAGTCACCAACACCTGCTGCCTGCCTTCTTCCCTTTACAGTCTTGTTTCTATATACGCTGAATATCTTGAGTGATTTGGCCCCTGAATTATCACAGGTGTCAATTATTGAACCTACAGGTAATGCCCTAGTTACTCTTGCTTTGACTGCCTGCATCTTTTTCCTCCTGAACTTCTTCTTTTTCCTTTTTCCTTGTTTTTCCTTCTTCGAGAGCTTCCATTCTCTCTTTGAATCCTTTTTCTCTTCCAAGATTTTCTATAACTACAAAATTTTTAGTCTTGCTCAATGGCCTGCATTCAGAGATTCTTACAATATCTCCTTCTCTTGCACCTAAGCATTCTGGGTTATGAGCTTTTATCTTTGTCCTTCTTTTTTCGTATCTTTCATATTTAGGAATAACAGCCTGCCTTTCGAACTCCACTGTTGCTGTTTTCTGCATCTTTGTAGAGCTTATTGTGCCTGTAAATATCTTGCCCCTGCATTTTAGACTGCCATGAAAGGGGCAATTAGGATCATTACAACTATTGCTATTGGATTTTACCTTTATGCCTATGTTTTTGCTAGTTTCTTTCATTTTTTTACCTTTTATCTCACTTCGATTGTCTCTGGCGCGAAACCGGATTGAATCAATATTCCCTTTACTTTCTGCTTATGGTCGCCCTGAAGCTCTATCCTTCCTTCTTTTGCTGTACCGCCACAAGCAAATTTACTTTTTAACCTCTTGGCCAAATCCTTAAGGTTAATCTCTTTTTCATCAATGCCTTCAATTATTGTGCTTACTTTGTTGAATTTCTTCTTCACTATTTTTACTATAATCTTTTGGCTTTCTTTTGCTATTGTTTCGCAAACGCAAAGCTCTTTTGGCAACCCGCATCTTGTGCAAATTTCACTCATGTTTTGTTATCAACCTCTTTTGATTTTTCAGTTAAAATTGTCAATATCCTTGCGATGTTCTTTTTTACTTCTCTAACCTGACCAGGGCTTTTAGGAGTTGTACCTGTGGAAATCTGGGCGTTAAGCTTGATGCGCTCTTTCTTAAGCTCTTCCAACTTTACATTAAGGTCTTCCTTACTCAGCGACCTTATTTCCTTGGCTTTCATCTTTTTCCTCCTTTACTTTCTTTTTTCTTGTTCTTTTCTTTGCAGGCTTTTTTTCTTCTGATTTTTTTTCAGCTATTTCTTCTGCCTTTTCTTCTTTTTTCTCTTCTGATTTTTCTTTCTTTTCTGATTCTGCTAATTCTTCTTCGCTTGTAAAACTGATCACATCAGGAAGCTTGATATCAGGAGGCATTATTGATACTTTAATTCCTACAATACCTGCTTTCAACTGAGCAGCAGCATAAGCCCTATCTACCCCTTCTAACGAAACGTCTCCGCATTTTCTTAAATAACCAGAGTAAAATCTCCATGATTTTGCCCTTGAACTTGGGATCTTTCCGCTTAATATCACTTCTATGCCTAATGCTCCTGAGCGCATTACTTCTGTCATTATCTTATGACCAACGCCTTTAAAATTTTTTGTTCCGAAACGCTCTAATGCACCTGCAATCTTTTCAGCCATTATTGAAGCGTTGAGCCCTGTGTTTTGGACTTCTGCAATCTCTATCTGAGGATTTTCCAATTCGAATTCTTTTTTTAATAATTTTGTCAACTGTTTTATGTTTTCTCCTTTTCTTCCGACTACAAGACCCGGCCTTGATGTATGCACAATTATCTTTTCACCCAATGGAGTTTTCTGTATCTTGATGTGGCTAAGGCCTGCATTCCTGAGGCTATCTCTAACATATCTTTGAATCTGAAATTCCTTTATCTTTTCCTTAACCAGTTTTCTTTCTATCATTTTTCTTTTCTTCCTTTGGTTTTTCTTCTACTTTGGTTTTTTTCTCTTCGACTATGATTTCTATATGCGTCCTTTTAGATTTTCTTCTTCTCTGCCTGCCATAACGCCATGGCCTACTAGCCAAATGAGCACATATATGTGTGATTGTCAAGTCTGATGTGTTTAATCCCTTAAATTGAGCATTTGACTCTGCGGATTCAAGCAGTTCTATGATCTTTAATGCAGCATTTTTTGGGAATCTGCCTGGCCCAATCTTTGTCTTATGGCTTAAATCTTTGTTGAATATCTTGAATGGGACTGCCCTAGTACGATCAACAACGCACTGCAGCATCTTTTTTGCCTGGGTAAGTTTTTTATTTCTTATGAAGTGACATATCTCTACACTAAACTTAGTTGAGATTGGCAGTGAACTGCCAACTACTCTAGCCATTGTTTCTTTATTATAGTTTTGTGTTGAGTATTTATGTACCATTTTATTTCACTGATAGTGCTGCTGAGCTCTTTGTAGCGCCAATTCCTGGTGCAGAGTGCTCTACTCTTTTCCTAGTCATTGCAAATTCCCCAAGGTAATGGCCTAACATCTCATCCTGGATTATAGTAGAGACAAATTCCTTGCCGTTATGGATTCTTATGGTCATGCCGATCATCTCTGGCAGGATAACCATATCCTTGCAGTGAGTTTCAATATTATTTTTTTTTGATCTTATTCTTTTTAACAGGATTTTCTGCTGGTCTGTGAATCCTCTTTTTATGCTTCTCCTCTGTCTTGAAGGTAGCAATAGGATAAAATCAGTAATGCTAAGATCCTTTAATTCCCCTAATGTCTTTCCCTTATATGTGAATTCTTTTTTTACCATCTCTATCTCCTCTTCCAGCCTGTTCTTCTTGCCGCTACTTTACCTACTTTTGCTCCAGGAGGAGCGTCTCTTGATACAGTAGAAGCTTTCCCTTTAGCGCAAGTGCTTCTTCCGCCAAATGGATGTGAAACAGCGTTCATTGCAAGGGCAGCTGACCTTGGCCACATCTTGTTTCTTGCCCTCATAGCATGAAACTTAAATCCTGCTTTAAGGAATGGTTTTTCTGTCCTTCCTGCACCTGCTATTATCCCTATTGTTGCCCTGCAGGACGAGTTAAATTCTTTTTCTTTTTTTGAAGGAAGCATTACAGTAACTTTATCTTTAATCTTGTTTAGGACTTTTGCTGAGGTTCCTGAGCATCTTACGAACTTTCCACCGTCTCCAGGTGCACCTTCTATGTTATATATAAGTGTTCCTTCTGGAATACTTTTCAATGGAAGGATATTTCCTGGGCTGACTGGCGCTTCTTCGCCGTGCATTATCTTGTCTCCCACTTTAATGCCTTCTGAAGCCTGTAAAAGAGATGTTTCTCCGTTATCATAGACTACATCAACTAAAGGAGCTGAATGGCCTGAGCAATGTATGATATCTTTTATCTCTCCACCAATAAGGTTTTTTGTGTATGAGTTATAGGCTGTTTTGCCTTCATACCTAAAGCTAGGTGCTCTGTATGTTGGCGAGCCTTTTCCACGTTTTTGCTGAATTAAATTTTTTCCCATTGTTTCAAACCTTTTGTTTGTAACATGCCAAAAAGCTTTGCTTTTTGAGCATTACATCAAACCTAGTTGAGTTGCAATATCTATAGCAGGATTTTCTGCTGAAAATTTTACATATGCTTTTTTATTGCCGTCTGGACCTATAAACGAGTTTACTTTTATCACTTTTACCTTGAACATCTTTTCGATTGATTCTTTTATTTCCTTATTTGTAGATTTTCTATCTACTACGAACAATAATTTATTCTCGCTTTCCATCATCCTAATCGCCTTTTCTGTCGATAAGGGGTTTTTTATTATGTGGTATGGGTCCATTTTAGTTGAATAATTTTTCTTTTGATAGTAATTCTACTGCGTCTTTGCTCCATAGTGTGAGCCTGCCTGGAACTGCGCCAGGGGCCAATAACCTTACGTTTAAGTTTTTAACTTCGCAAACGTCAATGCCTGGAATGTTAGCTGCTGATTTTGTCAGGTTACAGTCTTTTGAAACTACTAACAATGGGCCTTTTCTTTTAATGTATTTTCTTCCTCTTTTTGTTCCTGCGCCTGATCTTATCTTCTTTTTTTCACATCTTTCTAATTCTTTTTCCAGACCTAGTTTGATCAAGGTTTCTTTTACCTTGCTGGTCTTGTCTAAAGATTCGATTGATGAGTCAATTATAAATGGGTAATTAGGGCTTAGCTTGTGGCCCCTTTTCTCGACTAATTCTGTCTTTAATGTAGCTGAGATAGCAGACCTTATTGCTAATTTTCTTTCTTTCTTGTTGATTTTCTGCCACCAGATTCTTTCTGATTTTGGAGGATGGGCTTGTCTTCCGCCTACTGTTCCAGGAGCAAATGCGCCCTGCCAGTTCATCCTTGTGCCTCTTCTGGACATTATTTTTCTAGGGACTCTGGAGATACCATGACCATAAGATCCCCTGTAATCGTGCCTTCGTTTTGAGATTTCTACAGACTGCCTTTTTCCTGCTTCGGGAGATGTACCATAAGCCTGCCTCAAGTGAGACATGATAGCTAAAAATGCTCTTTTCAGCAAGTCTGGCCTTATATCTTCCTGAAACTGTTCAGGCAGTTTCATCTTGCCTGTTTCCTTGCTTTCTAAGTCTAGTATTTTAAGTTCTTTCATTTTAGGTTAATATCTCTTTTATCTGAGGAGCTTCTTTTTGTATAAATTTGCTTGGCCTTATTGCAGTATTGAATCTTATCAATCTTTTTGTTGGGCCTGGAGCAGAGCCTTTTATTATAATATATGGGTTTTTGATTAATCCATATCTTAAGAAACCGCTTTTTGGGTTGACTTCTTCGGGTTTATCACTTATCTTTAACAGCCATTTGTTGTGTTCTAATCTCTGGTAATAACCCATCTGACCTGCGTGAGGAACTCTCCACATAACCTTTCCCTGGCCTTGCCATCCCCCTAAAGAGCCTGGATTTCTCCTGCTTTTTTCAGATTTATGACTTCTTAAGGATATTCCAAATCTTTTTACAGGACCCTGCAGCCCTTTTCCTTTTGTTATTGCGTGAATATCAAGCTGAGCGCCTTCTTTGAATATGTCTGAGACGTTAATTATTTTTCCTAAGACTGATTTTGCATAAGCTAGTTTTTCTTCTTTTTTTCCGCCTATGCCCATCTCAAAAAGCTCTGGCCTTTTTTTTCCGATGGTCGTAAGTTTTGGCTGAGTGTAAACTGTTAGCTGTATATCATCAAAATCTTTTATGTCATCAATCTTAATCTTCTTGTTTTTTGGAAAAATTATCTTTCTTTCGAGTTCCTTATCCAGCTCATCAGCGAAAACATCAGAAACAACTTTTAAACCATCACCGGTTTTTTTGTAGAAACGAACAGAAGCAACTTTTAAAGGAGGACATTCAATGAGCGTAACCGGGTAAGATATTATCTTGCCTTTTGTCATTGAGTTAGGGCCATTGTCCAAAAGCATCACGTGAGCCATTCCCACTTTGTAGCCGGCAAATCCTAAAAGTTTTGCTTCTTTTGTCTTTGCCCAGCAGCCAATACTTGCTACTGGCTTTTTAGTCCTTTTTCTAGGATAATAAGCCATACTTCCGAATCTTGGTCTTCTTACGGTTGGCATTTTGTGTTATAGCAATATCTCTTATTGTAATTTTTGTGAGTAAAATTGCCTTTTATTGAAACCTTTAGTAGAATTAATCTGTACTGAAAAGGCTCCTTTTCAGGCTGTTTTTTACAATGTACATAATGAACTTAAGTACACATTTCTATTCAGAAGTAGTGTGAATAAGGGGGGCTTTATAAAGGTTATGGAAATTTGGAATTTCTTTGAAAAAAATAATCGAAACATTTATATATGTATCTATCTTGTATCTAAAATGTGGTTAAAGTTATATATTAATGTATTAAACAAAGAGGTATGCAAAGGGGGATGGTAACTGCTATATCATTATTGAAATCTAGTGAATATCGCTTAAAGATAGTAAAAGCTATAGGAAAAGATACAGTAACTCCTTCTGAAATTGCGGAAAAAATAGGAATACGTTTAAATCATGTAAGTACGTTTTTAAAAGAATTAAAAGAGAATAATTTAGTAAAATGCTTAAATGAAGATACAAGAAAAGGCAGATTATATGAATTGACAGAATTAGGACAAAATGCAATCGACAAGCTTACAAATGGAAAATAGAATAAAATTTAAGGATGAAAGCTGGGACTTTCGCAATGATTTTACTAAGTATAGTAATCATGGCTTTCATACTTACCCAGCTATGATGATTCCCCAAGTGGCAAGAAGATTAATCCAAATGTATGGAAAAGATAAAGAGGTTCTCTTAGATCCTTTTATGGGTTCAGGAACAGCGCTTTTAGAAGCAAAACTACATAAAAATTTCAAAAAAGCTTATGGTATAGACATAAATCCTCTTGCTCTTTTAATTTCAAAAGTAAAAACTACGCCAATTAATCCAGAAATTCTAAAAGAAGAGTATCATCAATTAATTTCTAGGTGTAATACAGATAAAAAAGCAGTTAATTTCAGAGAGAAAGAAATTAAAAAACCAGATTTCTATAATCTTGAATTCTGGTTTAAACCAGAAGTGATAATTGATTTAGCAATAATCAAAGAAAGTATAAATAGAATTGAAGATAAAGATATAAAAGATTTTTTTCTGGTTGTTTTCTCTGAAACTGTAAGAAATGTATCCAACACTAGAAATGGGGAATATAAACTTTATAGGATGAATCGATCGATGATGGATAAACATAAACCTAATACTTTTGAAGTATTTAAAGGCAAAGCATCAAAGAATATTGTTGGAATGGAAGAATATTTTAAAATATATAATCCAAAGTGTCAAGTTAATATTCTAGCAGAAGATACGAGAAATTTGACATCTATTCCCACGAATAGTGTTGATTTAATTGTAACCTCCCCACCCTATGGAGATAGTCGAACAACAGTAGCTTATGGTCAGTTTTCAAGATTAGGTTTACAATGGTTAGATTATGGTAAAGATGAAGTTTCGAATATTGATAAAGTAAGTTTGGGCGGTATACCTACTAAAGATTTGCATAATTGGTTAGATTCTCCAACTTTAAAGAAAACATTGGATGAAATTTCTAAAATTGATACTTGCAGGGCAAAAGATGTTTTAAGCTTTTATGTGGATTTTAATAAGTGTGTTCGGGAATTACATAGAGTTACTAAAAAAGGTGCATTTATGTGCTTGGTGGTAGGTAATAGAACTGTAAAAGGCGTTCAAATTCCAACAGATGAAATAATATTAGAATTATTCCAATCAAAAAATCATTATAAGCACCACAATACATTTATTAGAAATATACCCCATAAAAGAATGCCCAAATTAAATTCTCCTACTAACATAGTCGGTAATCATGCTGTAACTATGAATGAAGAATGGATAGTTATTATAGAGAAACAATAATCAAATTTCTTCAACTTTGAACACTTTAGGAATGTTGTTTTTTAAAACTCTGAAACCCGAACCATGGTCGTGTGTTTTTCCTTTACTTGAACCAGTACCATACACCCCTATTCTTATATCGTAAACAATTAATCCTTCTTTTACAAATTGAATGAATTTTTGAAAAGATAACTCTTTTAACAAAGTAGCTTCTTTAAAATGGAATAACTCTTTTCCATTTTCTACTTTTGCATCTGCATTTATGAAAGCAATATGTTCGCATTTGGTTTCAATAATAGATTTTAGGTCTGCAAAGGTGTAATAAATTGAGTTGTCAATTATTTTATCTGTCGTTAGATTTTTTACCAAGATAACTATTCTTTCCGCCTTTTCATCAACTTCTAGCTTAAATCCTATCTTTGAAAAGAATGTGTTGAACTTTGTAGCTGAGATTGTAGTATGTAGTATCTTCATATTATTTTTATCTGGATGGCCATAAGTTTCTCTGAGATAGGAATTTGCACCTTGAGGATTTGATGGGGATTTTGTAAATAATGTTAGCATACTTTTTGATAAATCCCTTTTTGATTTGATTTCTAAGATTCCTTGATAATCTGCTAAAGAACTATTGTTTTCTACTATGCCGATTACATCTTCAAAAGTTTTACCTATCCCAGTATTATGTGTTCTATGAGATTCAATAAATCCTTTTGATTTTATAATAGAAAAATCTTTTTTAAAACCTTGTAATACTTTAGCATCCATGTGCTATTGTCAAGATACAAATTTTATATAACGATACCACAAGATAGATATAGTTTAGATACAACAATAATTGTTGTTGTGTTTTTATTTTGTTTCTGATTGTTTGATTTGTTCTTTATTCATTTCTTTATTTGTTGTTTTAACTTCTTTCTTGGGTTTCTTTTCCTTGTTTAAGTATCTTGTCTTTATCCTTGAGTAATTCACAGGGTTTTTTATCTTCTGGCAGAGGTTATCAGGGATGCAGAACCTTAGGTCATGATAATACATCTTGTTGCCGCAGTTTGGAGGAAGGATCTTTTTGTTTTTTTGTTTGTGGTATCTTACCTGGCCCTGAATCAAAACTTCTCTTAAGGGTTCTGTGTTTTGTTTGTTCCATTCATCTAATCTTTTTTCTATCTGATCATAGCCCCAGCCGACTGATGTTAAGAAGTTTGATAAGATGAATAAAGAACGCTTTCTTCCGTCTGTTATCCCTTTCAAGATATTCTGTATACATGGAGGGAAGAATTGTTCTGGAACTGCTTCTTCAGGTATAAGATATTTTTTTTTGTCTTTTTTTACTGTTGTGTCTTCTATGTTTGGCTTAAAGTCAAATGCCTGCACTAAAAGTTTTTTTGCTTCATTTGGAATTGCTTTCTTCTTGTCTAAGAATCTATATTTAGATACTTTTACATTTTCTGAAATTGCTATCTCTTTTGTGAAGTCCATAACCTTATCTGGATTTATGGGAACTGAAACTAAACCTGATTTTTCATTAAAGCTGTAAGGCATCCTGTAAAGGTGTCTTGATGATATCAAGATGGTGTCTATGCCGACTATTGAGAATGGATTAAATATCTTGTTTTTAACTATTTCATTAAATGGTTTTCCTGTCTTTTTCATTATTAAATCTATACTTTCTGATTTTAGCATCTCATTTATCAGAGGAGGATGTATCATCTCCTTGAGATAGAGTGCTATTTTCCTTGCTCCATCTGGAAACCATAATTTTGTTTCCTTGTCGTATACTTTAGCTGGGAAGGATTCAAAAGGAACTCCAATATGAAAGCCAGAGCCTCCTGAGAATTTGCAAGAAACTGATTCAATGCCCTGGAACTTTAATGCTTTTATCAGTAGGTTGGCTGTTATTTTTGAATATTCAATGAATTTGCAGTCAATGTCTAAAACTAGATCCCATCCCTGCCTTAGGTCGTCTGCATCTATCTTTTTCATCATAGGATCTAATTGTAATGGGCTCTTCCATAGCTCTTCTGAAGCGTGGAAAGAAGTTGCGCCTTGTTTGGCCAGCTCTAATATATCTTTGGGGTATTTTAGGATATCCGGCCTTTTTCCGAAGCCTTTGTCGCCGAACTTTATAGCTATCTCCCTGTCTTTTGCATTTTCGACTATTTCTGCTTGTATGTCTTCTCTTTTGTAATGCTTTAGAAGCTGGCTTGTTGTTATCATAAAATCCCCATTGAACAGTATATTTTTATACTTTATATGCTTT
>Ga0180007_10004766_pt1 | contig 14181 bp, 8 predicted proteins | sample MM_PC_MetaG_FD_121122 | JGI IMG/M metagenome (GOLD analysis project Ga0180007, IMG submission 121122) | Groundwater microbial communities from the Aspo Hard Rock Laboratory (HRL) deep subsurface site, Sweden - MM_PC_MetaG | ecosystem: Environmental > Aquatic > Deep subsurface > Groundwater... | reverse complement strand
CTCCGCTTCGTCCAATTTCAAGCTGATGAGACGCGAAATGCCGTCGCCCTGCATGGTAATGCCGTAAAGCACATTGGCGCGCGACATAATCGCTCGATTGTGGGTAATGATGATAAATTGCGTCTGGTGCGCCAATTCCTCAATGATGCCGCTGAATTTGGCGGAGTTGCTTTCATCCAAAGCGGCGTCCACTTCATCAAATAAAATAAAGGGTGAAGGATTATTGGAAATGATGGCGCAAATCAAAGCCAGAGCCGTCATGGTTTTTTCGCCGCCGGACAAGACATTGATATTTTTGATTTTTTTGCCGGGCGGTGTCGCCTCAATATCAATGCCTAAATTAGCCAGAAATGATTTGTCTTCGGGGTAAATTATCAGGGGAGCGGTTTTTATTTCTACCGCTGGCAACGCCGAATTTTCTTCACGTGGCAAATCAATATTATCCGCTTCAATTATTTCCGCCCGAATTTTTTCCGCCTCGGTCTGCTCGGCCTGCTGCTGGGTTAAAATCAATTTAGCGTTGCCGCCGTCAAATAATTGCTTAAAATAACGGGAAAAATCCCGATTAATTTTGACAAATTCATCTTCAAATTGCTTTTTAATCAATTTATCCAGCTCGCCGACAATTTTTTCCAAATCGCCGATGGCTTGCTGCAAATCGCCGCTCTCCCGGCTTAAAAATTCAAATCGGTCTTTGACTTCGCTGTATTCTTTATCCGTCTCCGGATCAATACCGCCGATGAGTTCCAATTGCTTTTTTAATTTATCAATTTTTACTTTCGCTTCGGCTAAATCAATCTCGGTGGCTGGGCTGATTTTTTTTGACGGCTGGTAATCTTCGCCCAAGTCCGAACGCATGGCATAAATCGTATCTTCTTTCTTGGTTTCAATCTTCGCCAGCTCGATTTTGATATTGTTCAAATCAGTAATGATTGAATTTAATTCATTCTGTAATTGGTGCGTCTGGGCCTGCCAACTAAAAACCGCTTGTTTCTTGGTTTCTTCCTCTTGGTTGAACTGATTAATGGTTGCCCGCGCTAATAGCAGCTGCTGTTCCAAATCGGCCAAGTCCTGTTCCAAAACTTCCCGGCGTTTTTTTAAATCCTTGAAATAATCATCTTGCTCTTGGGGCAACAGTTCTCCGGCTTTAATTTCCGCCAAAATTTTATTTTTTTCTTTGTTTAAATTTTCTACTTCGCCGTCAGCTTGTTTTAAATTACCTTCGGCCACTTGCCGAGAAATTTTAATTTTATTGATTTCGGCGGTCAGCTCTTCGCGGCTGCGGAGTTCCCCGTCAATTTTAATTTTTAAATCGGAAATTTGGCGGATTTTTTCTCCTTGGCTGAAAGCGCCATTATCAGCCCAAGCCCGCCAGACAAATTGTTCCCGCGGTTTGAAGCCGCTGTTTATAATCCCGCTCTTTTCCCATAAATCGCCGTCCAAGGAAACTAAACGCTCCTGGCCCAAACCGATATTTTGAGCGCTAATAAAATCTTTAACCACTATCGTAGTGCCAAAAATCTGCTCAAAAACCGCCCGGTATTTAGGACTAAAATCAACTAAGTCAATCGCCAAGCCAATCACGCCTGGCGCTTTGGCTAAAATTCCGGCTTCGGCGCCGGGTAAAAAATTTTTCAATTTATTTAAAGGGAAAAAAGTCGCCGCGCCTAGCCGCTCTTGTTTTAAATAATTAATACAGCTGACTGCCGTGTCTTCGGTGTCAACCACGACCGCCATTAAGTGGCTGCCAGCGGCCACGGTTAAAGCCATTTCTTGGACCGGTTTTATTTTCCCTAAATCCCTAACCGCGCCTATGATTCCTTTAATAGCGCCGGCTTCCTTTAGTTTCAAAATCGCCTGGACCGGTTCCCAACCGTGATTGACCCGGCCACCGTTTTTAAAGCGGTAAAACTCTTCCTGCGCCAGCTGTAGATTATTCTGCCAGACCGTTAATTCGGCATTAAGACGATTTAAAATTTTTTCTTTGTCCTGAATCAGTTGCTGGTCGCTTTTCGCCTTAGCTTGGCTGGTTAGCAATGTTTGGCTGATGGCGTTTAAACGGCTGTCTATTTCTTGACGGCGATTTTCCAGCCAGGATAAATTCTGTTTACCGAGTTTAGCATAAGTCGAATCCAATTTGCCATTAATTAGCGCCCAATCTTTCAATAAATCATTTTTATCGGCTAATAATTTGTCAGAAGCCGCTTGCAAACGATTGAACTCATCGCTGCGGCTCGCGGCGGCGCTTAAATCCTTCAGTTTTTCTTGGATCTCAAAAATTAATTTTTCATTCTTAATTTTTTTCTTGTCTAAGAGGGTGTGATTTAAAGCAAAGTGATCGTAATTATCCGACAATTCCCGCCACAACTTGCCGTAATATTTTATCTGATGGTCTTTTAATTCGGCTTCCAGCGCCTGGCGCTGGCGCAATTTATTGACCTGGCGCGTCAATGATTTAAGCCGCGGCTCTAATTCCTGAATTAAAATTTTTGCTTGGGCGATATTTTCCCGCGACCGCTTCAATTTATTGACTGATTTTTCCCTTTTAATTTGGAATTGCTTGACGCCGGTCGCCTCGTCAAAAAAATCTTTCCGGTCTATCGCGGAATAATTGACAATTTTATCCACCAGACCTTGGCCGATAATACTGTAAGTATTCTGGCCGAAATTGGCCTTGGCGAGCAGCATCACGATATCAAATAAGCGCGCTTCTTTTTTATTCAAGAGGTACTCGGAGACGCCGTCGCGATAAAGCTTTCGAGTAATTGCCACCTCGCTGTAATCAATCGGCAAAACGCCGTCTTCATTGTTTAAAAACAAAGACACCTCGGCCAGTCCTAGTTGCGCTTTTTGCGTTGAGCCGGAAAAAATCACGTCGGTCGCTTTTTTCCCGCGCAACAATTTTAAACTTTGCTCGCCTAAAACCCAGCGCACGGCGTCAACGACATTGGATTTGCCCGAACCGTTTGGGCCGACAATGGCGGTAATGCCGCGAAGGTTATTTTTTCTACTAGGCGCGGGAAATTCTAAAATCGTCTTACTGGCGAAAGATTTAAAACCGGAAAGTTCGATTCGTTGTAAATACATATAATAATCATTAAAACACAAAAAATATTAAAACAATATGACAATCAAATATTAAAACAAGAGAATAAAAATTATTTTATTTTTGTGTTTTCTTGATTATTATTTTAACAAATTATTCAAAAATTAACAAAAAAAGAGAGGAAACAGTTCCTCTCTGAATACTAAATGAAAGATTTAATTTCTCACCGTCCCTAACGTATATTCGCGCCGCGGCAAGCAAACCGTGGCAAAATTCTTGTGATCTCGGGCGTCGCCGGGATTAATGAAAGTGTAGCTGTCTGTCTCTTGCAAAATAGTGCCGGGAGCCAAACCGGCGACGATAAAATCAATGTGCTTATAGGTTTCAAAAATCCAACCAAAGGCGGCATGGCGCTGAATTTCCGAAAAGTCAGCGTGCTCCGGGCCGATTTTATGCTGGACATAAAAGCGATGTGCGCAAATCTCCACCACTGGATTTTCCGGCAGAAGCTGATGCCAGTTAGCCGGCACATTTTGTCCATTACTATACTCCGGCAAGAGATAATAATAGACCTCTAAGCCATCAAATTCCGGCCGGCCGATATCTTCCGGCCGAAAATGACCGCAACAAATAACTTGGCTGACGTCGCGCAATTCAAATTCTTTCCGTAGACGCTGCCAAAAAGTTGCGTCAATCTGATCAATATTGCCGGGGTCGGAAACAATTCCGACCGTAACCGGACTAACTTTGGCTTCCGGACCGCTTAATCGGCCTAAAACCACTTCTTTGGTTCGCGTATTAATCACAGCAAACTCGTGCGTCTGATTCATGGCTTCAGTCACCGCGCCCGGATTTATCCAAGTAATCGGACCGTAGCGAAAGACAAATTGATGATGCGTGTGGCCGGTCACCGCCAAATTGACGCCGTCATAAACCTGATTAATTTCAGTAAAAAAATCGCGAACTTTTTGCGCATTTCTAAAGGCATCAAAACTGCGCGCATGGCCGCAATAAACAACGAGACGCTCGCCATTAGGTGAAGTGATTGGCACTAATCGGGCATAAATGCGCTGTTTCATACAGAATTCTTTCAGTTCTTCAATATATTTATTGGCTTCCGGATCACTGCAATGTCCCATAAAATCCGGCATATCTTGTGGAAAGGCCGGCCGGACAAAACGCCAATTTTGCGGCGAAACGGAAAAACGGAAATTAAAAGCTTGCTCTTTAGTTAAAACACAAACAGTCGAAAAATTACCAAATAATTCAGCGCTGACATGTTTGGCAATAATATCACCGGTGTGGATGATAACTTCCACCTTGCGGGGACGAAATTCTTTTTCCACTATCTCATTAATGACAGTTTCCTCAATGTCGTGGGTGTCGCCGAAACAGCCGATAATCATGATTTAACCCTCCTTTTTTGCCTCGCCATAACTTAATAGCGCCGGCAGGTTTGATTGTTAAATTTTTAAGGTTCTAAAACTAAAATTCCTTATTTCATCACAATATACTGCTAAAATTATTATTTGTCAAGATAATAAAAAATATTAAAATAACCTAAATTTAGACAATTTTAATCGAAAAACTAATAAATAAATGTGTCTGTTGATAAATGCTTGACAAAAAAAACAATAACTGCTAAGATAAACTGTTATTCTGATCTTTAACAATTTAAAGAATATAGTCAATAACCTAGAAAAAACCTAAAAAGCAGACCAAAAAAAGAGAAACTAATGAAAACGCTATTTGCTGGACTATGACATGAAAAAACTGAAACTTTGATTAAAATCCGACAAACGATACGCGTCTATTAGCAATAGCAACTAATCGCCCGCGCGAAATTAAATAGAACCAGTAGCCAAGCAAACCCCCGTTAGAAATAAATTTCTAACGGTGTAAATATTAATTAAAACAACCAACCACCAAAAGGAGGGTAAAAAAAATGAAGCGAGGATATCGGCTCAAACTGACGCTGGCGCCGCAAATGAATAAAGTAATTTTGGTAAAATTGATCATGGTATTTTTGTTGAGTCTTTCTATCATTTTCGGCAACGGCTGCGCTACGACAGCCAGAATACTGCATAGTAAAAAAATGGAACCCTTAAAACACCCCGGACAGGAAATTTTCCGCAGTAATCAAAAAAAGAACAAGGAACAATTTCCTGTCAATAACCAAATTGATTACAGCGAGTATGACAAGCAATTCCAGTATGATGTTTTAGGCGATCGAGCTTACCTTAACAAAGAAAAACCGCCCCAAGCCAGCGCGCAAAAAGAAGGCGTGATTATTGAGCCGGCGGTCCCGAAGCTGGTCGATCTGCCGGCCACGGAAGAAATTCTGATTCCCGAATTGGGAGCTAAGGGTTTTAAGGACGGTCAAGGTAATGTGGTCGTGATTTATCCGGCCAGAAACCCCGCCCCCGACTTAAAGCTTCTTTTGGAAAAATTCCTAACTGGCGCTGAAGTCAGTGAATTTCCCAACCAGAATAAATTGTTAATCAAGATCCCTGAAAGTAAGTTGGCTGACCCCGAATTCAGAAAACAATTAGGAGCCACCATTGATCATTTGGATCAGCCGGCCGTCATGGTGATGGTGAAATTCAGCGCCTTTTATCTCTGGTTGGATAACACCTACAACCGAGAAATGATTCTTGATACCTTAAAGAACGGCATCAAGGCCTTTCACTTCAATCTGCCCAGCAGTTATGACCCGAGCCAGAGATTGACTACGGGCGTCACGGTTAATCCTTTTTACAATATCCAGCATTGGAAAGATTTTACTTTTGAGGGTTCAATCGGTTTTTTGGACAGTGTCGGCGATGTTGAGAATCTGATAGCCGTGGATGCTTTAATAGCCAACACTAAAACTTTCACTTATGTTGACCAGCTGAAAGTTCCCTATCCTAATTATATTTTAAGCGGGACATCGGTAGTGGCAGTAACGGCTTTTGAAAAGGTTGGCCCGGATCTGAAGATTACGCCCTTTGCCGGTGATAATGGCTATATAACCATCAAAGTCGAGCAAGCCAAATCCGGAGAATTGGCGGCGCTTCTGGAAATAACCCAGAAACAAGCTTTCAAGGAGGGGGACTTTACTTCTGAATTCACTGTCAGAAACGGCGTGCCTTATGTAGCTGTAATCGCTAAGTCCAATCGTTTCCATTCGGTTAACAGGGGCCTGCCGGGTGTTAATAAAATACCATTCTTAAAATCCTTAGCCAGTTCAAAAGTGATGGAAAAAAATCAAAGCGAGTTGATTATCTTAATTGAGGCCAGAATCATGCCTCGCGACAGTTTGTTGAGAACGACTATTTCCCAACCCATCAAAAAATACTGATTTTCTTACATTTGTAATATCCCAATCAAATAGATTGGGATTTATTTTTGATTAAATAATTAAAAGAAAAAATAAAAAAGCCTCGACGCTCTTAAAAGCAGCCAAGATTTTTAAATTGAATTTATGCCTCAAAAAGATTATAATTAAGTCATAATTATTATTGGATTCCGGATATTTTGATGATTACATCGCAATTCCGGGATGACGAATTTATGAGCCAAAAAAAACAGAAATTAGTCATTATTGACGCCAACGCCTTGGTGCACCGCGCTTTCCACGCTTTGCCGCCGACCTTGACCGACGACCATGGCCGGCCGACCAATGCCGTCTACGGCTTTACCACGATTTTTTTAAAAGCCATCAAGGACTTAAAGCCCGACTATCTCGCGGCTTGTTTTGACCGCAAGGAAAAAACCTTCCGCCACGACGAATATGAGGCCTACAAAGCGACCAGAGTTAAAGCGCCGGACGAACTTTATGGACAAATCCCCTTGGTAAAAAAAGTGCTGACAGCTTTCGGCGTGCCGATCTATGAATTGGCCGGCTTTGAGGCCGATGATTTAATCGGTACCATCTGCGAATTAAAATCCGTCAATCGACCGGACATTGAATCGATTGTTCTAACCGGTGATCAGGACTGTCTGCAACTGGTTGATTACAACACCAAGGTCTTTTCGCCGCATAAAGGACTGTCCGAAACAATCCTTTATAATGAAGAAGAAGTCAAAGAAAAATTCGGCGGACTCACACCGAAGCAACTGATTGATTACAAGGGTTTGCGTGGCGACCCATCAGACAATATCCCGGGCGTCAAAGGTATCGGCGAAAAAGGCGCGATTGAATTGCTGTTGAATTTCCAGACGTTGGAAAATATTTATAAACATATCAACTCGGCTAAAATTAAAGACCGCGTCAGGGAATTGTTAAAAAATCAAGAAAAAGAAGCGCTGATGTCCAAAAAATTGGCGACGATTATTAAAAAAGCGCCGATTGATTTTAAATTGCTTGATTGCCGCTTTAGCGGCTTTAATCAGAACGCCGTGGTGGATGTTTTTCAGGAATTAAGTTTCAAGCGCTTGATGACGCAGGTGGCGGCGCTGGCCAAATCCGGCCTGATTATTCCTACCGAGCAAGGCAATTTGTTTGAACAAAAAAACATGGAACATGGAACACATAACATAGAACATAAAAATCAAAAAATAAATAAAAAAGAAACAAAAACCAGCCGGCTTGGCCAACAAAATTATAAACTAATAACCACTAAAAATTTAAAGGGGTTCTTATCTGATCTAAAAAAACAGGAAGAATTTTGTTTTGACACCGAAACCACCGGCCTGGATCCGTTCAGCGCCAAACTGGTCGGCATCGCTTTTTGCTGGATTGCGGGCGAGGCGTATTATCTGCCGGTTGACTTGGCTAATAAAATAAAACCGGAGCTATTGAAAATTTTTGCCAGCGACAAGATAAAAAAAATCGGCCATAATCTGAAATTTGACATTGAAATCATGAGGAATTATTTTAATGATGTCATCCCCACTACCGTCATTGCGACCCCGCCAGGGCGGGGGAAGCAATCTCTAAAAAATGAGGGATTGCCGCGGTCGGCCGGGGACGGCCTCCCTCGCAATGACATTAAAGTTTACGGAATTTATTTTGACACCATGGTCGCCTCTTATCTCTTAAACCCCGGCCATCGCCAGCACAACTTGGACACCTTGGCCTTCGTGGAATTCGGCTATCAAATGCAGCCGATCGAGGACTTGATCGGCTTGCCTAGTGGAATACCGCGAAGCGGTAGCGCCAAAGGCGCTATTCCACAGGATAAAGGCAAAGACCAGCTGAATATGGCGACGGTGCCAATAGAAAAAGTCAGCTGGTATGCTGGCGAAGACGCCGATTTGACTTTCCGTTTGTATCAAAAATTCCAAGCCGAACTAACCAAAGAAAATCTTTTCAATTTTTTTGAAAAATTGGAAATGCCACTGGTGAAGGTCCTGGCCGAAATCGAAAGGAACGGTGTCAAAATCAATGCTAAGTTCTTAAAAAAATTAAGCGCGAATTTCGGCCGCCGGCTCAAAGAAATAGAAAAGAAGGTCTGGAAACTGGCGGGCGAGGAATTTAATTTGGCCAGCCCCAAACAGCTCAAAAAAATTTTATTTGATAAACTTAAAATCTCCACCGCCGGCATCGGCAAAACCAAAACCGGACTGTCCACGGCTGCCGGCGAACTGGACAAACTGGCCGGCCAGCATAAAATCATTGATTTGATTATAGAATTCCGCGAACTGTCAAAATTAAAATCCACTTACTTGGACGCTTTGCCGGCCTTGGTCAGTCCGCTGGACGGCCGCGTCCATACCTCCTTCAACCAGACCGTTACCGCGACCGGCCGACTGTCGTCATCAGAGCCCAATCTGCAGAATATTCCCATTCGCACCGAGACGGGCGGTCAAATCCGCAAGGCCTTCATCGCCGAAAAGGGCTTTAAAATCGTCAAAGCCGATTACTCGCAAATTGAATTGCGCATTATCGCCTCGCTGGCCAATGACGCGAATATGCTAAAAATTTTCCGCACTCACGGCGATATCCACACCATGACTGCGGCGATTATCCATGGCATCAAACCGAGCGAAGTGACCAAAGAAATCCGCCGGACGGCCAAAGAAGTCAATTTCGGCGTCATCTATGGCATGGGCGCTTGGGGATTATCTTCTCGTACCGGTATCAGCAACGTGGAGGCACAAAAATTCATTTATAAATATTTTAAGACCTTTAGCGGCGTCAAAAAATGGCTGGAAGAAACCGTGGAAATTGCCAAAGACAAGGGTTATGTGGAAACGCTTTATGGCCGGCGGAGATATTTACCGGAAATTAATTCCAGTATTTCCCAGGTCAGCAATTCAGCCGAGCGCATGGCCGTCAATATGCCGATCCAAGGCGGGGCCGCCGACCTAATTAAACTGGCGATGATTGAAATCCAAAAAGAACTACCGCAAGTCAGTCCCAAAACCAGAATGATCCTGCAGGTCCACGACGAATTGGTTTTTGAAGCGCCGGAACAGGAGGTTAAAAAAGTCGCCAAATTCGTTGAAGAAAAAATGACGACGGTGATGAAACTTCGCGCGCCGATTGAAGCGAAAGTTTCTAGCGGCGATAATTGGGGGGAGACGGAAGAATTAAGAATTACGAATTAAAAATTAAGAATTACGAATTGAAAAACCGCCATCCCGATTTGCCGGGAAAGGCGGTTTTATGAATGTACGAATCAAATCTTAATATCAAATAGAGACGGCTATAAATAAAACTATTAAAATAATAACTAATGCTAATAGCCACTCATAGTAGCTTTGCGGAAGAATGGGAAATAAAAGATTTTGAAAATTCCTGTGTGTTCCCAACCAAAAATGTTTCATTCCACCAACTTGAGAATATTTCTTGACTTTTTTCAACGCTTGTTCATAATCCTCACCCGAAACCCCCAAGTAGTGAAGAAAGGGATATAAATATTCAGGATCAATCCCGCTTAGAGCTTCTGCCGCTTCTTTCTTTATTTGATAAAATGCATCTTCCAACCAAAGACCGGAACAACGCCAGCCGCGCATCAAATCAGAAATATAAGACTGAATGGTTTCATCACTAATCCTCTGAGTTTGAAGTAGTTCATTTGCCATCTTATCACTCCTTTCTTTCCGTTGTTGGTTGGTTTTTCAAAGAACTTAAGTTATTGACAAGATTATCTTAGAGTAAAAGACAAAATTTGTCAAGAGCTGGTAAATCAGTTAAAATTAACTCGTAAAATTCCTACCTACAACCTACCAGTTACAAATTACCAGCTATAATTTAATTATGTTTTTCCTAATTTACGGCAACGACCATTTTCGCTGCCGAGAACAATTAACTGAATTAAAAAAGCAATTCCAGCAAAAACGGGACCAAGCCGGCTTAAATATTGTCGAGCTGGACGGCGCCAATATTAATTTTGATATTTTTAAGCAGGAAATTATGACCGTGCCTTTTTTGGGCGAGAAAAAACTGCTGGTGATTAAAAATCTGACTAAAAATAAAGATAAAAAAATCAGCGGTGAAATCCTGTCTTGGCTTAAAAAACATGATGCCAATCCGGACCACGCTATTATTTTCTGCGAATGGCTGGAATCTAAAAAGCAATTAACCGACGAACTTTTCACTTACCTAAAAAATAAAAAATTCCCCTACCAGCATATTTGGGAATTAGATCTGCTAACTCCTTATGCCGCGGAAAAATGGCTGAAAAATTATCTTAATAATCAAAAAATAAAAATCGAGGCCTCGGCCCTAAAAGAACTGGTGGCCCTGGTCGGCAATGACTTAGGCCAGTTGATTTTAGAAATAAAAAAATTGGCCGCTTACAGCCAAAATAATATCGCTAAAAATGACGTTCATTTATTAGTCAAAGCCAATTTTGACGATGATATTTTCGCTTTAATCGACGCCATTGGCTACGGCAATAAAAAACTGGCTCTGAAATTATTAGCCGAGCAGCTGAAAAACGGCAGCCATCCTTTGGTAATTTTGTCCTTGATTGCCCGGCAATTTAAAATCATTATTCAGGTTAAAAGCCAATTGGACCAAGGTGTTAATAACCAATACGCCTTAGCCAAGAAATTGGGGCTGGCGCCGTTTATTATCAGTAAAGCCATTGGTCAGGCCAAAAATTTCAGTTTAAAAAAACTGCTGGCGATTTATCGTCAATTGCCAGCGCTGGATTACCGCTTGAAATCCGGCTCGAAAAATCCGGAATTATTATTAGATTTATTTATTACTCAAGCGATTGATCGCTAAACCGCCCAAAATATCCGCGCTTAAAAAAATGTGATTTTGCTTTCCGCTTCAGTTCGCCGAAAATGAGCTAAATTTATTTAATCAGTAAATTTAATTTATTCATCAACCGCGATTTTTTTCTCGCGCCAGTACGGGGTTTTAACACCTTCTGTTGCAACGCCTTGTCAATCGCCTGAAGCGCCGCTTTGACTTCCTTAACGGCTTCAGCTGTTTTTTTCGCCTCAATAAATTTTTGAGAATTTTTAATTAAATTTTTAAGCTTTTTTTTGGCTTGAAAATTTTTTAAAGCTTTTTTGGAGGATTGTTTTAACGCCTTGATGGCGGCTTTTTTAATCGGCATAATTTAACAGCAATTATTATTAATAGTTGTTTCCACTATAGCAAAAAAAAACTTTTTTGACAAGCCGGCTTGAAATCAGTTAAAATAAAGCTAGGAAAATCAAGCTTAAAATTAAGAAATAATCATTAAAATCATATGTTTAAAGAAAGCACCAATCCTAATGAAGTGGACACTATTATCGGCCCGTCAGTCAAGCTGGAAGGTGATTTTATCACCGAAGGCAATATGGTGGTGGAGGGCACAATTTGTGGCAGCATTAAAACTCAAAAAAATCTGAAAGTCGGGCCGCAAGCGAAAATTTTTGCCAGTGTTGCCGCCGAGAACGCGCTCATCGCCGGCGAGATTCAGGGCAATGTCCATGTGCCGGGAAAAATCGAACTAACCGCCACCGCTAAAATTTACGGCGATATAAAAGTAGGAAATTTAACCGTCGCCAGCGGCGCCTTAATCAACGGCAAGTGCCAGATGAACGACAATAAAAGCCGAACCACTAAGCCGGAATTTTCCAAGCAAAAAAAGTTGGACTTAAAAACTGAAATTGAAGACAATAAAGAAATAAAAAAATAAACCGCGGGACGCCATAAAATAATTTTATAATCAGCTTATTTTCAGCCGGCTGAATCAAACCAAAATTTTAATAATTTTTATGTATTATTATATTTATGATTCTTACCTTAAAAGTAAAAAATACCAATCAATTCTGTCTCAGGCCGAGACAAAACTGACAGATTTAGGCATTAACGGCAAGATCAATTATCTGTCTTTTTTAAAAAATATCGAACAAATTCTTCAGGAAGAAATTAAGCAAGGTGTTAATACTATTATTGTCGCCGGCAACGACTGCACCTTAAATCAAATTATTAATTTTGTCGCCGATTTAAATATTACTCTTGGTTTTATTCCCATCGGACCGAATAACCGCATCGCTAAACTGCTGGGTATTGACGAGGGCGAAGCGGCCTGCGATATTATTTCCGCTAGAATAATTAAAAAAATTGATTTAGGGCAAATTAATAATAATTATTATTTTCTGACTTCTTTAGAGACCAGCGGCAATGATTTAAATTTAAATTGCGATGATAATTATTTCGTCAGTTTAAAAGACCGAAATAACATTATCAGTATTAATAATCTTTTTTATCTGCCGGAACTGCCGCTGCCCATTAACCGGGGTTATTTAAATTTAGTGATAAAAAATATTACCCAAATTTTATGGCTGAAGAAAAAAATCAATTACAGTTATTTTAAAGGCTGGAAAATATCATTAACTTCTAATACTAATAAATCTCTGTCGATTTTATTAGTTGACGAAAACCGCATTATCAAGACGCCGCTAGAAATTAAAATTGTCCCGCAAAAAATAAAAATGATTGTCGGCAAGAACCGCCTAATTGAATAAGAATATAAAAATATTCACCCTGTTAAATACCGCTTTACTGCCCCGCCTTTGGCGGGATTTAACAGGGTAAAAATATTAAAAAAATTCCCTTAATTGGGAATTTTTTTAATTGTTAATTTAATTTTTAACTATTTTCCTCTTCCTGCCGAATCGGCATAATCAAATAAAGATAATTCTCGCCTGTCTCCGGCCGCAAAATACATAAACTATTTTTATCATTGGCCTCAATAATTATTTTTTCGCTGTTTAGATTCTGCAAACCTTCCAAAAGGTAACGATAATTCAAAACAATATAATTATTGGCGCCGCTAATTTCCGCCATTAATTGAGAAATATTCTCGCCGGTTTGCGAAGAGGAAGAAGTAATAATTAATTGATTTTCCTGGCGGCTGGAAAAATCCAATTTAATATCATAAACCCCGCTTTTTGCGAATAAACTGGAAGTTTTAACGGCATTAATTAGTTCGGAATTATTAATTTTTATTTTAGTTTTAAATTCCTGGGGAATAATCTGGTTATAAGGCGGATATTGGCCTTCAATTAAGCGGGAAATTAAATCGACGCCATTAAAAGAAAACATAATTTGATTTTCATTAATATAAATTTCAATATTTTCCTCTTCTTTTAAAGATATATCTTCTTTAAAAATACCTAAAATACGCCATAATTCCTGCAGGGTCTTGACCGGCAGAATTATTTTATTGGCCTGATTTTTATTATTAATTAAATTAATTTTCTTTTCCGCCAGGCGATAACTGTCAGTCGCCGCTAAAATTAATTGCTGATTGGAAAAATTCATCAGCACGCCGGAAATTTCCGGCCGGATTTCCGAATTGGCGGCGGCAAAAATTACTTCCGGAATGCTATTTTTTAATTCCGATAGAGAAATTAAATAAGGATTTTCTTTAGTTATTTTAGGAATTAAAGGCCAATCAACCGCCGGTTGAATTTTAATTTTGGTTTTTTGATTAAAACATTCAATTTTTAAATTTTCCCCGCTTAATTCCAAATTAATTCTTTCTTTCGGCAGTAAAGCGATATAATTAGCTAATAATTTAGCATCAATAATAAATTCGCCTTCCTGCTCGATTTTTCCCCGAATATCAACTGTGACGCCGATTTCCAAATTAGTCGCCGCCAGCGTGATAATTTTATTATTCACTTTAATTAATAAATTACTCAAAATCGGCAAAGTGGAATTCCGGCCGGCTAAATGCGAGACGATATTCAATCCT
>Ga0180007_10004765_pt1 | contig 14183 bp, 7 predicted proteins | sample MM_PC_MetaG_FD_121122 | JGI IMG/M metagenome (GOLD analysis project Ga0180007, IMG submission 121122) | Groundwater microbial communities from the Aspo Hard Rock Laboratory (HRL) deep subsurface site, Sweden - MM_PC_MetaG | ecosystem: Environmental > Aquatic > Deep subsurface > Groundwater... | reverse complement strand
ATCCAAAAAGTGAAATTTTTTCTCCGATTGGTCGATATATATTTGAATGGAATAATAATGCTACCCCGAATAGGTAGTAGTACGTTAAAAACCAGGAGGAAAAAATGAGTTTATTAATTGCTAGAGCACTTTATCAAAGTGGGAGAAACTATGTTTCAAATCAAATAGAAAGAGGCGAACGAAAAGTAGCCGAAGTAATTGCGGATGGAAAAGAAGTTTTAGCTGAAGTATTGGATGCCGGAAAAGAAATTGTGGCAGATGGTTTTCGTGCAGACGGACCTGCCGCTCATCTTGAAGGTAGAGCAGTTTTACTTGGTTGTGATCAAGTAGAAGTAGAAGAACCTACCTGCGAAGATTTAGAAGGATTTGAAACTTGTTTATCACACGAAGAATGGTTTAGAAATGATCGTCCTGAAACTGATGTGAATGAAGTAGTAACCGTTAGTGTTCCCAAGGGAATGATTAATGATGCTGACGTTTGGGAATATATAGTACCGCAAGCTTTTCCCGGGGCTTCATTAGACGAAGCCGAAGTTGCAAAATTTGCTGATACTCTAAGAGATACTCAAAGAGCAGTTAATCCTCAGGACGGGAAAGGATTACCTATTGAGAATATGTATGTTGAAGATAATAGTGCTTATTGGGGTTTAAAAGGCAGAGCGGCCCATCCCCGTTTTAGCATTAATGTTCCCAGCGCACTTGCTATGGCAACTGATGTAAACAGTTTAGAAATCGCAAAAAATGCTTGTGAAACGTGGATTGATAAATTGGCGCCTCGAAAAGATGATGAAAGAATTTCAGCTGCTTATGAGAAATTACTTGAAAGATTTGAAATAGTGGAGCAGGAAGATTCTCGCAGTTTAAGCCACGTTAAATTAATTACTAATCAAAGATTGAGATATGAAACGCTGATTGCCGAAGCAAAACGACTGCACGGGATTTTGTTTCCGGCAAAAGTAGACACTGAAGAAGTAGCAGAAGCTATAACTCCAGCTCCAGTTGATACTACGCCTAGACTTACCGCTATCACACTTGATCCATCCACAATTAACAGTGGCCAAAGTAAACAGATTACGGTAATTCCAAATCGTGGGATAAGCTTTGATGCTTCAACTACGGCCGGGGTTCAGGACGGACCTGGAACTGTGGTTGGCGACCTAACTGTTTCAAACGGAAGATTAATCATTACGGTTCAGGCTAATACCGTTACTGAATCTGGGCAGAGAATCAGAATTAGTGTTAGACACGATGACAGAAAAGTACTTCAGTATATTAATGTAAACCCGGAAGTGAGAGCAGTGGAACCGCAGACACCACCACCGCCAGCCGTGGATACAACTCACGTTTGTAATCCGTTTAGAGGTGATGAGACACTATATTTAATTCCGAATAGTTATAGTTATAAAGCTCCGGGACAAACAACTACAACTAAGTTTAATTTCTGCGATAACATCGCAGAGTGCGATGCGGCACAGAGTTTTATGCAGAAAACCTGTCTCTCTGCAACCAAAAGTCTGGTGCGACCAGACTAGTAAATTTGCTAGAAAAATTTGATGAGGAGGATTGCTTGTGACAAGTCCGTATTTAAAACCAATGGGGCAACTGTCTCGATCGTTGGATTTTGTTGATTATGTTTTCTTTTCTCAAGTGCCGGCGATAGATAGTGTTGATCCTGCTGATACTGCCAGGGCAACGGTTGATCCTCAGGATGCGATTGATAAGTTATTGAATGATTTGCCAACTGAAGCTACACGGGTTAAGGCAATTCGAGAAGCTATTGGTTTAGATGCTTCGGCAACGGGCCCGATTACCCAGGAGGAATTTAGTAGGCTACTTGGAGAAGCCGGTTCACAAAGAGATTGTATTGCATTAATAAATACAATTCATACTAGCTCTTTATCTACAAATATCAAGAAAACACTTTCTCAATTGGCCCGTGTGATGGACTTTGTTAATTATGTTTTCTTTTATCAAATTCCGGAGATAGATAGAGTTGATCCTAGTGACACTGCCCGAGCAACAGTTGATCCCCAGGATGCGATTGATAAATTATTAAATGATCTGCCTACCGATGCTGCTTTTGTTCGAGGGGTCAGAGAGGCTCTTGGATTAGATGCTTCGGTAGCGGGACCGATTACCCAAGAAGACATGGCTAAAGTTTTATTTCTTAAAAATTCTCCCTTGGATGTTTATCGTGTTTTTTGTGCCTTAGGTGATGATGCCTATGCTAGTGAGTTTGGGGCCATCAATTTTGATGCGGGAATTAGTCCGGCGGTAGGTGATAAATTAGTTGCAGCTAATTTAGAAATTGTGGATGTCGCTGGCGAGCCATATGCAGTTAGAGTTCAAATTAAAAATTCGAGTAAAAGTGGTGAGCCAGTAGTTGCAACCTTCTCTTTAAGACCTTCGGATGAACTTGAGTTTTTGTTGAAACAAGGTGACGTTAATCCTGGTGATCTTGAATTTGAATATTCATTTAACAGTGGCACTGATTGGACTAATGATTTTTCTACTTTTGTTACTTCAGCAGGTGAAAAGGAAGTATTAGTGCGCATTAAGATGCGAAAAGTAGTGGTTTTAAAGAGTGCTGCAGCCACACCATTTAAGATTACGGTTGGTGGCGGGCCTCGACAAATTGCATTATTTGAGGATACTCGCCCACATCCTGCCCAATTATTTGGTAAAGAGCTGTGGGAAACTCAACATGGGGATGAAGTTCCATATTTATATGTAGATGATCCAACTTTTAGGTTAAGATCTCCAAGGGATCAGTTTCCATCGGTGTTTACAAGCCCGCACGGAACTAGTATTAGCGCCGAATTCGATTTTTGTAATCGTACGGTTGGTTCAAATCCGGAAAATTTTGCTGAATATTCACGAACCCAGCATTTACCTAGCGGGACTCAATTTGGCAAAGATCCAGAAACAGATAGTGTTTCTGGGTTGCGTGCAAACGGAGTGCCAAATGGAGCAATTCAATTAGGATTAACTTTACCATTTAGATCATTTGCGAATGCAGTGGCACCAAATGTTCCACGAGGATATTTTGGCCTGGAAGGATTTAATGAGCACGATCACAGCGGACATCATCGTGGTCTTATCCTTGAAGGTGGTTTACACGATTTATTTGTGTTACGAGAGGCTTCGGGTAGATTTACGATTGCCAATATTGATCAAGTATTTGATCCGACGGCTGCGTATCCAAGCTTTAATGTTAACCCAACCGATTCACTAACTAGAGAAATTCCAGTAGATAGAGATGATATTTCAGAAGATGCTGAAAATATTACCCATAAAATTGGTGGGGTAGATATTCAGGCTCGTTTTGGTGATTTCACGGATATTATTTCAATCGGTCCTCGTTACCGCTGGATTTCAGGAATGCAGCGCCGCGCAGATGGTGCCGAAGTAGAAACCTTTACCCGACACATTCCGGCGATAGCTTTGCGCTTTAGACCACATAAAATATTTGGTTTGCAGCTTGCTTTTGGTACCGAAACCAGAAACCGAAGCTGGAATGCAGCCTTTGATATGGGTGGACTTACTGGTTCATCTGGAGATCATTATGCTTCGGGTGCGCTTTCCGAAAGCAACCACTTTTTAAGTTGGGATTTAAAGTTTATTCCGGGTCAAGTATTTAATTCTTACGTTGGATTTGCCGGACATTTAGGATTTAATAACGATAATGTTGCTCCAAACAATGATAACGGTTTGCGTTCTTATTGGTTAGGAGCTTATGGCCGATATAACGGTGGCATGCACGGACGCCCAGTATCGTTAGATGCTCGGTTAAGTGCAGAAATTTCACATACCGATCCGACGGATGCCGAACAGTTAAATGCTAGGGTTAGAGCCCAACTTGGTTTAAATATCCGTGGCGGAAGTACTGAATTTGGTGTTGCACCGGATGGAGGGGACCTCCGAAGACTGGATGGTGGTACCATCAATCCATATATATTTGTAGAAGCAAACTCTGATCGTATGACCATCGATGGGCAGGATACAGTTGGTACCCGTACTAACTTAGTATTTGGTGGCGGGGTCCGAGTTAGTATGGAAAGTCAAAGAACTATGAAGAAACCAGTTGCGATTAGCACGCCGGGGGCAGCTCGAGATCGAGCGCCCAAAAAACCGGGGGGGTCGGAAAGAACCAAGAAAGCCGGTAGTAGTAGGGCAGCGGCGGATACTACTTTTAGAAAAAGAATTATCATAACTACTGATCGTCCGGGTAACATAGTTTTACGTGAAAAGCATCTTGACGGGATTAGTGATCTCTCAATGCTTCAACTTAGATTTACGCCAATGTCACCAGATGAAAAAGAAAATGTTACCTACACTTTGACGCCGGTCAGCGGTAAGCGTGAAATAAAAATTGATTTTGCTGCTAACCGTGGATTATTGGTGCCGGTAGACGAAAATAATTTACAATCGGTTTACAAAGTTTACGATCCAAATTTAAGCAAAGTTATCGGAGAAATTACGGTAGTAGTTGATAAGCCAAGAGCACAGAAGCGTGCTGATCGACTAACTGGAATTGCAGAAAAAAAGGCAAAAGCTAGTGGAGCGGAAGATGTAATTTACACTGACGAAGGTGAGGTTCGCGCTTTCCGACACAAGGGAGGAAAAGATGTTCATCTTGAATTCTTTTATGATGATGGGCATACCTTATCTCAGTTGCCACCAGAAGCAGCGGCTGCTTTCGAAGTACTTAATAGTGGTCCGGGATGGATCCGCGTGAGATATGCCCCAACGGTTCAGAGCTTACATGGTTTTGCTAGATACATCGGAGATAATGGATCGCTAACGATTGTTGCGAAGGCAGTACATGATGCTGTTCCCGGTGCAACCGGAGCAACTGAAAAAGTTTATAATGTAACCGTGTATGAAGGAGACCGATTGGCGGCAGCCAGAGCAGATATGCGTACTAATCAAAGAGAAATGACTACTTGGGTTGCAACTCCATGTTCAGAAATAGTTAATCCTATGCCGCGCACAATTTCTACTTATGATGTTTCTTCATCGTTTGTTATGCTTGAAAGAGTACATCATTATAATGATTTAAATTTTAGACCTTTCTTTAAGAAACTGGCTCCTGATTCTACAGACCCAGCGATTTATTATGAAACAAATGGCGGAGGGAGAATAAGTGCGATTGTATGGAATGGCGCAAATTTCAAATTGACTCTAACCAATCCAAATGTAATTGGAATTGAAACCCAGGATCAGATGGCCGAATATTTACGCGACGTTTTTGATGATCCGGAGCTTATGCCGTTTTTAGTTGATGTAGATAATGCCGGTCAATTACGAATTATTACTCGACCAGATTCCCGTACTAATTTTGTGAGCGATGGAAGATTGTATTTTGAATTGGAATATCGACCAGATCAGGATCCAGACCGTTCAGGTCAACCACCAAGACAACACCTGGAATTTGATCTTCTAATTGCCGATTAAAGAATAAAAGGTGCTGAATTGATTAGAGTGAGCGGATCACCGCTGGCAATTAAGTTTTTTACCGCTGATGGTGGGAGGGGGGGATCTTCATCTGATACAAATGCTTTTTCTATGGCCTCCATGTTAAGCCAGGTTACTTCTAGAACTGGTGACTATCAACAAAAAAGGAAAATTATCTTAAGCCGCATTAATTCCATGAATCTTACCCGCGAAGATAGACGCGCTCTCCAGGACTTTTCGATTAGCTATATTAAAAACGGTGGAAATCAGCACGAACAAGCAATTTATACTGCCGTCATGAATCAAGACTTACTGTATGAGGCACCGATGGCCGATTTATTGAGTGTCATAAAATTGGGCGAAAGCGCAAAATATCAAGTGATTATAAAAATTATCATCAAAAGAATCGAAAATCGAAGTTTAAACCCGCAAGAAGTAGAGTTATTAAGGGAGTTTGCTAAAAAATATCTGGCGGATGGTGGAAATTCATTGGAAGAAGCGGTTTATTATGCTTTAGATGAAGAAGGATTACTGGTTGCGGTGGAAACCGGTGAAGATGCACTGATGGGCTTGGAGGAGCTAACCTTACTGCCGTCTAATTCGTATGATCCGGATGCAATGTCTTCTGCTCCGGAAGAGAATTATTCCGGTTTAGATATGGCATCTTTACTGGAGTTAATTGACCACGACTCGGGAGCGATGATCCCAAAAAGAGAAATTATTAGTCGAATTGAGAGAGGTAATCTTTCTGCTGAAGAAAAACAAGCTCTTCAACGTTTTGCCAGGTACCATTTTATGGATGGTGGAAATTTCATAGAAGAAGAGGTTTATGCAGCAATTATTAATAATGGATTGCTGCAAGAAGTTGCGGTTGATGAGCTATTATATTTAATGAGTTTAGGTGAGGGCAGAAAACATCGACAACTTATGGAAATTATTTTGAATAAAATTCGTACTGATCAACTTATCGATGATGATCGGCAGGTTTTATTACAGTTTACCAATAAATATAACGATCGGGGTGGGAATAGCTTGGAAGCAGAAGTGTATGATGTGGCGGTAAGAAAGTTACTCAGGCTAGAATTTTTTGCAGAAAAATACGAACGAGGAGATCTTACGGAATGGTTAATGGATGATTTATTGGAACTAATGTCTCTGGGGGTAGAGGATAAACATCGACAAATGCAGAACGCGGTTCTTACAAAGATTCGTGGTGGTAATCTTGGGCAAGATGATGTAGCGGCCTTAAAGGATTTTGCGGCTCATTATTTTGCTGAGGGGGGCAATGAGTTAGAACAGGAAGTATATGACTTACTAGTTGATTTCGGATTGTTTGATGATATGTCGATTGAACGACTGTTAGGTTTAATGCAGTTAGGAACGGATGAAAAGCATCAGCTGGTTAGGGATATTTTAATTAAAAAGATTAATAATGGTAATGGTATTACAGAAGAAGACCGGGAAGTTTCCAGAAGATTTACTTCTCGTTATTTTAACGAAGGTGGAAATGAATTTGAATCTCCGGTATATGATGCAATGGTAGGGCATGGACTGGTGACGATGGTGAATTTATTGAAATTAATGCGACGTGGTAATGATAGTGATCGTCAACAGATAAAAACGGTTATTATTAGCAATATCGAAAACAATAATGTTACTGGTGGAGATATTATGGTTTTAGATGAATTTGCTGAGCAGTTTCGTGAATCTAGCGGTAATGAGCTTGAGCAAGCAGTTTATGATGCGGTCGTAAGTAATGATTTACTCATCGAATAAACCTTCCAAATCAACCCCGTTAAAAATCAAGTTTCCCCAAAAAAGTTGGAAGTTTAAGCGAAAATATCCCCTTCATTCCAAAAGATATTCTTAAGTTTAATTGACCTATTTAGTGTGTATTGTTGGAAATATGAAAAGTGCCCGAAAATAAAATTAGAGCCGAAATGATATTTTTGTACAAATTTGTCGATGTAATAGTAGAGGGGTACGAGAGGGGTTGAATGCGAAAGCGAAGCCCGAAGCTTATGTTCTATTATGTAGGGTGTAAATGAAATATGGCTGAAATTAGATTAAATGGCTTAGTATACGCCTATGAAAATTTCTTCAGAGAAGATGATAACTTTTCTATTGAAAGAGACAAGGCACAGGAAAACGTAAGATATAACAATTTAGAATCTTCCGACTTGAATGAAGATGGCAAAATTCCTTTAGATGAATACCTGGAATATTTAGAACAAAGTCATCCCCAGGAGTATGTTGTTACCGCTGGACAAAAGATATTGGCAAGTTGCTTTTTCCATGGTTTGTTCCAAAAAGTGCAAATCATAATAGATGCATATGGTATTGAACTTGTGCTTTCTTTTGTAGAAGAAGCAGAAAGTATTGAAAAAGATGCCGGAGAAACATTTGTTGGATGCTTAATTTTAACTGAATATTTAATTGATTCTAGAGAGGACTTAAATTTTATTGCAGATAAACTTCTTTGGTATATAAAAAATACAAAGTTAGGCCATTTTTTATTTTATTTTCAACTGGAGTTAATAATTGGAATAATAAAGACTAAAGAAGATTTGGGGCATAAACTTGAAGAACTGCTTACTATAGTAAACCATGGAATTACAAATTATGGAAATGATATGTGGCAATTTTTTTGGATGGATGACGTATTTGATCTAGAAGAATTGATCAATGAATATGGCTTAACTCCTTTTGTTAGTATTTCTGAATCGGTTGATTCGAATTATGTTCGTCTTACTTTATCTAAATTTGGAGACCCGCAAATCAAGTTGTTAATAGAACAATATGGCATGGAACCTTTTGTTGAATTTGCCAAAATAGCCGGGGATGGGACGGGCGGTCTGCTGCGTGGATTAATAAACATGAAAGAACAAGTAGATTTATTTGGTTTAAGAATATATTTAGAAATAGCACGTGATGCCAAAGAATATTCAGGTAGGCTGATTGGTTCTGATTTGCCCGCTTTAAAAAATTATATCAAGTCCGATGAGGGTTTGATTTATTTAAGTACCGAACTTATTAGTTTGGATAGAGCTGATGGATCTATCCAACCATTTCTTGTTACATATGACGATGCGAATTTAATTGATGATGATAGTAGCAGTTTCATTGACAAATATGGGTTTGAAGCATTAATCAGGCTTGCTCGAGCTGCCGGAGATCAAAGTTCAAATGTAGCTGCATGTTTTTTAGAGTGTGTTCGCGCAGGGTTGGTTGAAAAATATGGCATAGACCTTTTTATTTCCATTGTTGAAGAAGCTAAAAGTAATCTAAACTTGGAAGATTGTGGTTTTAGCCTTTTTCGAGAAGCTTGGCCTAGCATATTTCACTTAATCCAGTTGGAAGAAGATTTTAGTGCCATAGGAGATATGCTTATTTCTTATGGAAATGAAGTCAATAGTAAATCCAGAGATAGGTTTTTTGCTGGGATTTCACACTTAAGGCACATTATTCATTCTAAAGAAGATCTAGTTTTTGTTTGCGAAAGATTGCTTGCTCTTTCCCAAGAAGCTGGCGACAATTACTTTATCTTGGTTAATATACTTAAATCTGAATTAATTCAATCCCAAGAAGATCTAAACCAAAATGCAGTTTACTACTACCTGAAAGCATCCGAGGTTTCCAATGATAGGCTAGTTTTATCTCAATTAACCGAACTTTATATAAAAGAGCAGAACTATTCCCAAGCATTTGATACTCTCAAAAGACTTGAATCATTTGAGCCAGATGTTGAGAAAATATCAAAACTAAAGTTTAAGCTTGGCATAGCTCTTCTTGTTCAAAATGACAGACCGCAAACGAACTTTGACAGGCGCGAACATGCGATTTCCATTTTTGTTGATATTGTTGAACGTAATTCTGAATCTCACTTAGCGCAATGTGCTCTTTTGTTAAAAGAGGCATTATTGTTTTTAGATTTGATCCCTAAAGTAATTACGATTCATGATAGCCAAAATATTTGCGTTCAAAGATTTGAAAATATTGACGGCTTGTTTCTTGTTTTTTTACAAGATGAATTAATTCCGGAAGTAATACCATGTAAAGATGTTAGTGTAGTAACATCGGGAGACCAAGTAGAAGTCCAGGTTTTAAGATTTTATGGTAAATTTGAAGTAATTTATAAGAAAGCTGAACAAACCCTTTTTAATAACGATGCTTTAATGAGGGCTTATCAGATCTTGCCAAACGAATTTTTTGATAATTTTGAAAGAATGATTTTTACTGGAGAGGAAAAAGAACTTGCGGGACAGTATTCGCTAAACGAAGTAAGTGTACACCAGTCGGATCCCCTCAATACAATTGTCCATGAACTTGCTCATCACTGGGATCTAAGCGTTGCTTTGGGGATGGAGGGGGAAGACCTTGGCTTAGGGGATCCAAGCAAGCTGTTTTATGATATTAATTGGACACCCGATAAAATTGAGAGGGAAATTTGGGGTGGCGATTTTGATGAATTAAAGGCCACTTGGGACCGTCACGATTTTGACCAGGATGATTTTGCTAGAGATTATGGATTATGTAACCGGAAAGAGGACCTAGCCACAATGGTTGAGCGTTATGTTACACTCGGATCGTATCTTCGACAAACCATTCGATCACAAATGGAAAATGGAAACTTTGAACTTGCTGCAAAGTACCTTTTTGTGAAATATATCATGCCTTTTCGTGGAAGAGAATATGGGTTAAATAATGACGTCTTGGGGCTTGAGGAGGTTGAAGAAAAGATAGCAGGGTGGTTATCTAAAAATTCCGACACAGTTAATCCTAAAACCGTTGAAATAATAAATAAGATTAAGCAGAAGCATGTGGATATTATTTACAAGTAGTAAGTTTGTCAAAGTGGTTGCAACCTCTAAGGAAAATTTTTTGGACTTTCCCCAAAAAAACCTCCCCAAAAGTGAAATTTTTTCACCAAAGTGACGACAATAATACGGTGGATAAGGTGTGAAAATATCACCGGAGGAATAAAATAACATGGGCATTGATTTTTCAGCGATTCCGTCAACTTATACCGGCTATAAACGTGACTTTTCTATATCACGCTTAACTAGTACTTCTCAACTCAAGTTAGAAAGTTCAGGATTACATACTTATAATGTTTTTATCCGTGGCGCGTTAACCGAACCGCGAGATATTGAAGCGATTGACGTTGAACAGTACGTAGAAAAAGAACCGTCAATTGGCGTAGAAAAAAAAGCAGTTGATGGTGAAGCTACTGTGGAAATAGCGGTAGATACTCCAATTGGAGCGATCGGAGGAACCGGAGAGTTTGCCACTATCCATGACCCATTAGGATCGCAAACTGGAGGAGCGGGTGGATTTTTTCTTGAAAATTCTTTAGTCGGGGCCAGACTTATGTTTGCGGGATGGAATCGTAGACCAACTTACCCACGCATGGCACTGCCTTACGAAGATGTAAACTTAGATGTTAATTTTCAAGCCAATTTTCACCTCTTAGGCAATAATGCGTTTATTCCTGAACCGTTGGATAATGTAGATTTATTCTTAGGATTACACGTTGGTGGGCATAGTAAAGATTTAGCAACCATTGATCCTATTCCGCGTCCCAATGCGGAATCGCGATTAACCGAACCTACTAATCCAATTGAACAAAGGGTAACCAGATTTGGCCCGACGTTATATACGAATTTAAGACCTACACCTGGACTTGAAATATCTATCGGTCTTGGTTTAGAAGGAACTTTTACTGGGCTTTATGGGATGGATAAATTTGATTTAGGTGGGATCATCGGTAATCCAGATGAACAAGGTAATACGCTGCCAAATGTAAGTACATATCAATCCGCTGAACTACACCCTTCAATCGGAGTTAAATTATTTGAAGGAAAGAAAGCATTGAAAGTTGGTTTTAGCTGGAATGCAGAGGTTGGATCAACTGAAGCCAGTGGCTTTCAGCATCGACCAGCTTCATTTGCACTTAGTATCCTACCTCCCAATGGATGGGGTTTTGGTATGCTTCCGGATGTCGAATATACTACGGGCCATGTAGATCCGTATCATCCCAATTATCGGGAAAATCGTGTAACCTTTACTTTTGATAATATTATTTATAATATTTTGAACTTTGCTACTCCAAGTCGTAATTATCCGTTTAAAAGCGTTTTCTATGATTGGAAGCAAACGCCAAGTACCCCGCACCAAAGACCACACCCCCACTTAAAGTTTTTTGCTCAAACTGGCTTTTTTGATGCGGGCGAATACGTAGATGGTGAAAAAATCGGTAATCCAATTCGTGGCGGATTTGTTACGTTAGGGTTAAGATTTGCGGGTGGTGGAGTAGAAGGCGGCCGTGCCGAAGATGACGGCAGATTCATTATTAGTCCGTAAAATAATCGGTCCAATCCCGCAAGATTTTTACTCTAAAGAGTGCGTCATCTGCTTTTATCTCCTCACTATGTATTCATATTCTTGACTATTGTTATGGATGGATATATTATTTGAAAGAGATTGAGCGACTAAGAGACTAAGCGATTAAGTAACTAAGTGTTTTCACTTAGTCTCTTAGTCACTTAGTTACTTAGTTGCTAATTATTACAAAAAGGAGGCCCAATGGCTGAAAGCGGACAAGTATCCAGCGGCGGCGTCCATCCCGGAAAACCCATTATTTGGCCTTCCGGTAAAAGCAGTGCTAAGCAAACCTCGCAGGTTACTTCACAAGAAGTAGCTGAAACGGGTGGTGCCAAAGCTAATGTTTCTACGGCTAAAAGTGCGGCTTCGCAGGCTGCTACCCAGGCTTCGTCAGCACAAGCAGCAGCAACTACTACACCCAGTGCAAAACCCACGGCGCAAATTTCTCGGCCTCAAACCTTGCAAGACATTGCTGCACTTTTATTAGCCAACAATATTCCGGATACGGCGGCTAATAAAAATATTGCGATGCAGATGTTAAACCGGGGATTCGAACTTTCCCGCGCAAACTTTCTGAACGTTCTTTCAAATTTAGATGGAACCGATAAAGGCCAGGCGGCGTTAGATGCGGCTTTAGTAATGTTAGGTAAAGATATTGATTCGGCTCCGGGCATGAAGCTTTTACATCAACACATTCAAAATAATCCGCAAATGACCCAGCAACTCGGAGCACTGGCTCAGGAAATGGCCACTACTTTAGGTGTCATCAAAGCTTCCACTTCATCTGGCGTAACTGGGAAATTAGCCGAAATTTTATCCGAATTTGAAAAGCAAATTAACAGTCTAGCCGATAAATATAAATTTACCGGTGACGGTACTTTATCCCGCGAAGAATTAATTAATAATTTGCGGGCCATCAAAGCCTTAGCGCAGGGTATGCAGGAGCAAATGGCCGAAACCCAATCGGCGCAAACCAGTCAGCAAAATGCCGCACTGCAATCTTCATTGGAAAATATAGTTAAGCAAACTACGGCTGCTTTAGAAAATTTAACTTCTCAGGCAATTTTAAGTAAAGCTACCGATCGCGCCGACAGTAATTATGTGGTTTACAATGTTCCTAATCCAAACGTGACCGGGGAGGATGTGGTGATTCAGGTCAGACGCGACGGGGCCGGAGTTAAAGCCGAAATCGATGATAAAAAAACTCAAGTAGCGCTTTCGATGGGCACTAAAAATTTAGGGAAGCTGCACATTGTATTATCAGTACGCGAAATTAATGACAAAAAAAATGTGGCGGCCATTTTTAGTACCGAAACCAACGATGCTAAAGAAGTTATTGCCGAAAATTCAAGCGAATTTTTAAAAGCCATGGCCGAAAAAGAATGTATTGTAACTTCATTCCATACCGTAAAAAATCCGGATGCCTGTATATTAGATTATTATTTGCCCAAAATTGGCTTAGACGATTTAATGAAGATCGACGTAGAGGCTTAGCAGGGGAGTAAAATGGCCGAAGCAGAAAAAAAGATATTTGGCGAAGGGGCTCCGGAAGAAAAAGAGCCCGCCGAGTCCAAACGCCAGGCGATTGCCTTAAGATATAATGTAGATAAGGATAAAGCGCCGCTGGTTTTAGCGACCGGCCGCGGTCCCATCGCCGACGAAATTGTCAGGGTTGCCGAAGATAATAAAATCCCGCTTTACGAAGATCCCGAACTCACCGCATTACTGGGGAAAATTGAACTCGATTCCAATATTCCATCCGAACTTTACATAATGGTTGCCGAAGTTTTGTTTTTTGTTTATAAATTGGATCGCATGGCCGAAAAACGACAGAAATTAATCAAAAAAATCAGAGAAGAACAAAAAGCCAAGAAAGAAATCTAAAAAATCCCCTCGGCATAAGCATCAAATTACTCTTGTTCTGCAATTCAAACACCTTGACCCTGCTCGCTTGCTCATAAACTCGCCCCGATATTTCAAAGCAAAGCCAAAACCACTACAGGCTCAAACAGTATGAGTCTAATTCGCAATTTGCGTTTTGCTACGCATTATTCTATGGGCTAATGTAAAAACACAAATTGCTCCCGCTCTTCGGGGGTATTTGAATTGCTGAATACCGATTATTTTGCATATGATTTTTGTGGATTTTTTCTATTAATTTCATAAGGACGAAAAAACATATTATTTATGAAAAATTAGCGTAAGTAATAGTGCTAAAAAATATTTTGTACAGCCAGTACCCTGAAGCAAATCCTCTGGCGCCCGAGCGGGCACGGTTCTCCCGATGAAATCGGGAGGGAGCGAGGGCGACAGGGAGCTAAAAAGTCACGCTGGGGCTTTTT
>Ga0180007_10004764_pt1 | contig 14184 bp, 17 predicted proteins | sample MM_PC_MetaG_FD_121122 | JGI IMG/M metagenome (GOLD analysis project Ga0180007, IMG submission 121122) | Groundwater microbial communities from the Aspo Hard Rock Laboratory (HRL) deep subsurface site, Sweden - MM_PC_MetaG | ecosystem: Environmental > Aquatic > Deep subsurface > Groundwater... | reverse complement strand
ATTGAGAACATAAAAGGAAGTGAAGGCCGGTACAAAGATTTTGATAAGCATTTTCTGCCAAAACAGTCTTCCACCAAATCCCGATGGATCAATGTAGGAGCTGCCCATTACAAGAATATTGAGCTTCCCGCCATTCAGGTCTATAAGATCGGGGATGTCTATTTTGTCCGTGACGGTAATCACAGGGTTTCTGTGGCAAAAGAGAAGGGTAAGAAGTACATCGATGCCGAGATAATAGAACTTAAATCCAAAGTGCCTTTGGAAAAAGATATTGATTATGAACAATTGGTTTTAAAAGAAGAATATTTAAGATTTATTGAAAAAACCAATGTGGATAAGCTTATTCCGGGAGAGCGGTTTGAAATATCAAGGGCCGGAAGGCATGATATTCTGCTGGAGCAGATCAAGGGACATCAGCAGTTATTATCCAGTTTGTCCGGGAAAAAAGTGGGTTGGGAAGAAGCTGTTCAATCCTGGTATAAGACGATCTATTCCCCGGTGATCAGTATGATCAAGAAGCACCATATCATGAAGCATTTTCATAATTTGTATATTACAGACCTATATGTCTGGATCATCGGGCATTGGAATTACCTGAGGGAAAGGTATGATACAACCGTTAAATCTGAAGAAGCAGCTATTGATCTGAAAGAGAAATACAGCGAAAAATTGCTGTACAGATGGATCAAGAGGATAAAAGGGATCTTTAAAAAAAAACCGGGGCATCATAGTTCCAGGTGATTTTATGAAAAGCATAATAATATTTGTTTTTTCATTAATTATGAACTTCTCTTTATTCGGTGATACGAATTTCAATATTGGTGAACCAAAAGTACCGGAAGTGAAGATCACAGGGGAGACCGCTGAAAATGGATCATTTAAAACAGGCAAGAACGAACCGGAGAAAGAGACACAAAGGTATGTTTTTAATGTGTCCGTGATTTTTAAGGATAATACAATTTTAACAGGGATCACTTCTTTTCCTGAAAGATCACTGAGTGTAAAACATAAAAATAAGGGTTTTATTTTTGAAAAAGTGATAAAATGGGAAGATGTAAAAAGCCTTAAATTACTGGAGTGGAAACCGCGTTTAATGTCCAAGAATACGAATAATTCCGCGTTACTTTATTATTTTTATCCATCCAAATATCAATTTATTATGAAAAAGGATAAAAGTTATGAATATAATAGAAATATTCCATATTTGAACAGCCTTCTTTTAACAAATGATGACGGCAGTACCCAGATATACTCTTTTTTCGTGGATTATTGGAAGGTAACCGGAAAAAACACCGGTTTCTGGAAAAATTCAGCTTCAAGCTATTTTTATTATCCGTTTAAAATCCCGCATAAAAAAAATTTTATTATAATTAATTTCAGATGAAGCCCGTATATTATTCAATCATAAAAACAGCCTGGGGGAAATGCCGGATCATTTTTAATAAGGATCATATTATATCATTTCATCTTCCCTCTCGGATTCCTGAATTTAAAAAGAGAGACGGGCTCTATCAGGGAGGATTGCAGTGGGTGGATAAACTGATCACTAAAGTTCAGCATTATTTTAATGGAGAAAAAGTGGAGTTTGATCTAAAACATGTAAATTTATCTCTGTATTCTTGTTTTTTAAAGTCAGTTTATCAAACCCTGTCGCATGTAAAATTCGGTCAGTTGATAAGCTACCAGGAGCTTTCCCTTAAAGCAGGATTTCCGACTGCCAGCCGTGCTGCAGGGAATGCCATGGCAGGGAATCCGATCCCGCTTATTATTCCCTGTCATCGCGTAATACGGTCTGACGGAAATACCGGAAATTTCGGTTACGGCCGGCAATATAAAATAAAAATGCTTCAGTTAGAAAAAAGTATTTGAAATTTTGTTTTAATTCTTTATGTTCTAGTTCGGATTCTGGAGGCTGTGTCGCAACCCCTAATTATATAAAAATGTAGGGGTTCGATTTATCGAACCCGCAGTTGAAGGCTTTAAAATGGGCTTGATAAATCAAGCCCCTACAAAAAAAATTATTACGACACTGCCTCCTGACCCTGAAACATATAAAAATGGAGAGAAGAGATGAAGATTGAATATTCTAAAAAGATCAAACAGTTACCGCCCTATTTGTTTGCTGAGATAGACAGATTAAAAGAAGAGTATAAGAGTAAAGGGAACGAGGTTATCAGTGTCGGAATAGGTGATCCGGACCTTCCTACTCCGGATGTGATCATTGACGCTCTGAATAGTGCTGCCAGAGACAGCAGAAATCATCAATATCCTTCATATGACGGATTACTGGTATTTCGGCAGAAGATCTCTGACTGGTTTATAAAACGATACAATGTTACCCTTTCGCCTCAGGATGAGATCTTATCGCTGATCGGTTCTAAAGAGGGGATCGGCCACTTTCCTTTTGCTTTTGTTGATAGAGATGATCATGTTCTGGTTCCTGATCCGGGGTATCCTGTGTACAGGTCAGGCACGATCTTTGCTGAAGGTATCCCTTATTATATGCCTCTTTTAAAAGAGAACAATTTTTTACCTGATCTGTCTGCTATTCCAAATGATGTAAAGAAAAGCGCAAAGCTTATGTTCCTGAATTATCCGAACAATCCTACATCTGCGGTTGCAGATGAATCTTTCTTTAAAAGTGTAGTAGAATTTGCCAAAGAGAATAATATAATTGTGGCTCATGATGCTGCTTACAATGAACTTTATTTTGATGATAATAAACCTTTATCTTTTTTACAGATCGAGGGTGCCATGGATATCGCCGTTGAATTTCATTCTCTCTCTAAAACGTTTAATATGACCGGGTGGAGGATAGGGTTTGCAGCAGGGAATAAGGATATTATTAAGGGACTGGGACGTATAAAAAGCAATCTGGATTCCGGGATCTTTCAGGCTGTTCAATATGCAGCAATAGCTGCTCTGGAAAACTACGAGCAGTTGAACAGGACGAATAGAGAGATATTTCAAAAGAGGCGTGATTATGCCTGCAAGAGGTTGGATAAGCTGGGATGGAAGTATTTAAAACCGCAAGCTACCTTCTACCTCTGGATCGAGACGATAAAGGGATATGATTCAAAAAAGATGGCAACAAAGTTTTTACAGGATGAAGGGATCGTTGTTACTCCGGGGGTCGGTTTTGGCCAGGCCGGAGAGGGATATATACGGATGGCACTTACAGTGGATGTAAAAATACTTGAAAAGGTTTTTAACAAGATCGAGAATATTAAATGGTAGAAATATCATATTCAGGAGTCTGATCCCGATAAAGATAACTGGCATGAAATATAATACAATATATTTATCCCTGGGAACTAATGTAGGTGATAAAGAAAAAAATCTGACTGATGCATTGTTGGAGCTTTCAAAGAATCATATCAGAATAGTAAATTCTTCTTCCGTATACATAACCGAGCCTGTAGGCCCCTCTAAAGATCAGCCTGAATTTTTGAATATGGTGTTAAAGGCCGAAACAGACCTTTCTCCGGAAGAATTAATAGAGACGATATTGCAGATCGAGGAACACCTGGGACGAAAGAGGACCATTAAAAAGGGACCCAGGTTGATCGATATTGATGTACTTCTTTACGGTTCCAGTGTTATTAAAGATCCTTTACTTACAGTACCCCATCCGGAAATGCATAAAAGGAATTTTGTATTGATACCGCTTCAGGAGATAGAACCGTCCTTGATCCATCCTGTTTTAAAAAAGAGATTAGAGGAATTTATCAGTAATAATACGGAAAAAGTAATTTTAAAAACTTGATATTTTAATATTTATCTATTATATTATTTCTTATATATGAAATATTTAAAACATTTGATCGAAAAGAAGAAAAAACATGATCCTATCATTGCGCTTACTGCTTACGACTATTTTTCCGCACGGATCCTGGAAGAATGCGGAGTGGATATTATCCTGGTCGGTGATTCATATGGTATGGTAAAACTGGGGTATGATACGACTCTTCCGGTTTCCATGGAAGAGATGCTGATCATATCTAAAGCAGTCTCAAAAGCCATAAAAGAGAGCATATTGATCATTGATATGCCGTTTTTATCCTACCAGATATCTATACGAGATGCTCTCTTTAACACGGGCAGGTTCTTTAAAGAAACTAAAGCTCAGGCTGTAAAGATAGAATCACTGGAATCAAATGTAAAATTAATTGAAAAGATGGTAAAAATGGATGTGCCTGTAATGGGTCATATCGGATTAACTCCTCAATCTGTCTATAAGTTGGGTGGTTATAAGATCCAGGGTAATGATTCCATCAGCGCAGAAAAACTGGTCAGATTGGCACTGGCTCTTGAGGATGCAGGTATCTGTTCGCTGGTGGTTGAGGGAGTAAGCGCTCAATGCGCCGGAAAAATAACCCGGAAACTGAAAATACCGGTTATTGGCATCGGGTCAGGGCCTTTCTGTGACGGCCAGATCCTTGTCCTGGATGATATATTGGGATTAAATCCGGATTTTACTCCCAGGCATGCTAAAAAATATATTGATCTGTTCAGTATCATTAAGAAAGCAGTCAGGGAATATTCTGATAATGTTAGAACAGGGAAATTCCCGCAAAAAAAATATTTTGTGAGTATGGATCAGAAGGAACAAAAGAGATTCGATAAAAGGACGGAGAGGTTTTAAGTGGAGATCATTTCAAATCCTGAAAAAGTTTTTAGAAAAATACAGGGGTATAAATTAAAAAGGAAGCAGGTCGGGTTTATCCCTACAATGGGCGCTCTGCATGAGGGACATTTGTCGCTGATCAGAAAAGCCAGAAAAGAGAATGACATTGTGGTTGTCAGTATCTTTGTTAATCCCATTCAGTTCGGCCAGGGGGAAGATTATAATGCTTATCCCCGAGTTAAAAATGCAGATAGTGCAAAGTGTAAAAAAGAGAAAGTAGATATGATCTTTTATCCCAAAGCCAGGGATATATATCCTGATGGATACTTAACTTATGTAGAGGTGGAGCGATTATCAAATTGTTTATGCGGAAGATACCGCGAGGGCCATTTTAAAGGGGTAACTACGGTTGTTTTAAAACTATTAAATATTGTTCATCCTGATACGGCTTATTTTGGTTTGAAAGATTATCAGCAGTTCATTATTATCAGAAAGATGGTGCGGGATCTGAATTTGAATGTAAAAATAAAACCCATGCCTCTGATCCGGGAAACGGATGGGTTGGCCATGAGTTCAAGAAATAAATATCTGGATAATGATCAGCGTAAAGAAGCGCTCCTTTTATCCCGATCGCTTTTTTCCGTGAAAAAAATGATCCAAAACGGGGAGAAGCGTGCTGTAAAATTGAAAAAAGAGGTTTACAGGATTTTATTATCCGGCCGATTGTTAAAGAAAAGGTATATTGATTATATCTCTATTGCAGATCCTGATAATTTGGATGATTTAAAAATTATTCATGGGCATTGTGTCATTTTAATTGCAGTCTGGATCGGTAAAGCCAGATTGATAGATAATATTATCATATAGGTATTTATATGAAAAAATTGTTTATTATAATATTGATATTATTCAGCATCCCGCTGTATTCCCTGAGTGGACAGATAAAGAATAATTATTTCGGTATAGATCTGATCTATAACAGCGTTACTCTGATCGATACGGAAGAGGCCGGGAACGGATATGGATTTGATCTGTATTACCAATCCTTTATTTCTGATTCCTTTTCTTATAAGGTGCTTTTAGGATTTCTGTATAATTCATTTACTTATGATAAATCAGAGCAGATCTATAATCCTCTACTTGGAGAGTATCAGACTCTGCTGTATACTAAAAACGAGGATTTTTATAATTTATCCTGGGCTTTTTTATTTAATTATAATATTTTTTCAGGTGATTTATCCCCCTATCTCTCCTCAGGTTTGGTCTATTCTTTTATATATAAAAATTTAGATTACAGTTATAAAAGTGCGCCCATAGATTTTATCAGCACACAGGAGAAAGGAAGATGGCTTCCTGCAACCCTTGGGTTCCCGATAGGTGCCGGCTGTAATTTAAAGATAGGAAAAAAAAGCGTGATAAATTTTGAGTTTACTTATATTATCCTCTTTTTCGATCCTACCAGTGAAAATTACGGATATAAGGATCTCATGAACATCAAGCTGGGCTACATGCATGCTACCGGCTTTAAAATGTAATCTATACTGTTTTATTAGCTTCAATACCGGTATATTTTAAAAAGATCAGTATTTAAATAAAAAAAATTTGCTTTTCAAAATAAAATATTATACTATATAAATTGCATAAGCGCCGAAATGGCGGAATTGGTAGACGCGCTGCGTTCAGGTCGCAGTGGGAGCAATCCTGTGGGGGTTCGAGTCCCCCTTTCGGCAAATTATAATACCATCCATCCTAAAGCTTTCTATGAAAAAAAACAAATTTGATATCATTATCTTCCTGGGAAGGCCTGCAGCGGGAAAATCAGAAGTTATTGATTTTTTTAAAAACATCAGCCTGGCCGAACGAAAAAAAATATTCCATATTCATGATATTGTAGAGATCGATGATTTTAGATTTTTATGGGATCGGGGAGAAAATGATAATAGAAGGGAAAAGAAGAAGAAAAAAAGGGTGGATACAAGAAGAATTAAAACAGGCAGTTATGTAGTAAGATCCAGAGAGATCTATAAAAAACTGATAGAAGATATTAACCGGTTTTATTTAAAAAACTATAATGATCCTGGTTTTATTGATAAGCATACAATATTTATTGAGTTCTCCCGTTGCGGTGCTGAGGGGTATAGCGATTCCCTTCAAATGCTTCATAAAGATATTTTAGAACATGCGGTTATCTACTATATTAATGTTTCATTCAAAGAAGCGGTCAGGAAGAATAAAAGACGGTATGATCCGGATAAGCCTGAGAGTATTCTATATCATACTGTTCCTTTTGAGGTCATGAGGAAATATAAGACGGATGATTGGAAAGATCTCTCCTCTCAGCAAAAGGAGCGTATTCAGGCTGGATTGATCAAGGTCCCTTTTGCGGTTTTTAACAATGAACCTGAAAAAACAGATAACCGTTATAAGATCAAAAAGGAACTATTGAAAAGTATCCATAGATTGTATGATCTTTATGTGGAATGAGATCAGGGATCATCATGATTTTAAAAAAGAGGGTATGCAATATGAATTTAAATGTATTAATAGAAAAAGGATGGCAGGAAACAAAAACACATTTCTGGTTATATGCCGCTGTATTGCTGATATCATTCAGTCTCTTGTTCGGCCTTTCCACTTTATTGCAATTACTTCATCTTTCCAGGTTTTTTATTCAGGTCATATTGTATATTCTTCAGGTTTGGCTCGCTGTCGGATGGACCATTATTTTTCTGAAAAGAGCAAATGATAAGCCTGCCCGTATCCAGGACCTGTTCATGGGTGGACCATATCTGGCTTCTTCCATGGGAGCTACTCTCTGTTATTTTGTAATGATCTTTGTCGGATTTTTTTTATTGATATTTCCCGCCTGTATATGGGGCATCCAGTTCATGTTTTATCAGTATTTAATTGTGGATAAGAACATGACAGCTTTTCAGTCTTTAAAAGAAAGCAGTAAAATGACAAAAGGCCTGAAATGGAAGCTCTTTCCCATAGTAATTGTCCTTGAAATTGTGGCTTATGCGGGTCTTTTGATGTTTGTTATGGGGATCTTTTGGACTTTGCCGGTCTCCTATATGGCAATGACTTTTTTATATATAAGCCTGAAAAAAAAATAGGGGTTGGGTCTTGAAAATGTTTAGTATCGGGGGTCAAACCTTGAAATGTGAAAATCGAGAAGCAATTTTCACATTTCAAGGTTTGACCCCAAATCATATATAATCCCAAGAACCAGCCCCTGTTTTTTTTTCATTAAATAGCTTGACATATAAAAAAATTTTATTACTTTATCAAGACATTTTGTTTAAAGGCAGATATCTTTAAATAATGTACCTAAATGCACAGGTATGCAGGTATGGAGGCCCTTATGGCAGTAAGAAGAAGTGGAAATTTCGGTACTTATTTCTTTGTCGGATTTATTGGGATGCTGATAGGTTCTGTAATTGGCCGTACTCTGGTCAATTTACTCAGGAGTCGGGTTATTACGGACATTATTTATTTATATGGATTTGCTAATAATTTTAAAATTGTTGCAGGATATGTCTTTAACTTTAATTTAATTGCTATAATCGGTATTGTTCTGGCAATTTATATTTATAGAAGAATATAATATTCCATTTCTAAGGAGGTACTTGAATTTGGGAGCTATTTCGATGAAAGATTTACTTGAAGCAGGAGTTCATTTTGGCCATCAAACAAAAAGATGGAATCCAAAAATGAAGAAATTTATTTTTACAAAGAGAAAGGGTATACACATAATAGATCTTCAGAAGACAGTTGAAGCAGCTGAAAATGCGTATGAATTTGTAAAATCAGGAGTATCCAAAGGAAAAACAGTATTGTTTGTAGGGACAAAAAAGCAGGCACAGGAAGAAGTGAAAAGGGCAGCTGAAAAATGCGGTATGCCGTATATCATATTGCGCTGGTTAGGCGGTATGCTTACAAATTTTGTGACTGTTCGGAACAGTATCAATCGGCTTAAGAGTATTGAGAAGATACTTGAGAGCGATGATAAAGGGAATCTGACAAAAAGAGAGATCCTGACCCTGACCAGGGAAAGAGAGAAATTGAATAATGTTTTCTCAGGGATCAAAGATATGAACAGTCTTCCTGATATCATGTTTATTATTGATACTGAAAAAGAGGATATTGGTGTTAAAGAAGCGCTTCATCTGGGGATCCCTATTGTCGGTGTGGTTGATACCAATGGCGATCCGGACCATATTGATTATCCTATTCCCGGAAATGATGATGCTATCAGGGCGATAAATCTTTTTGCCAATTTAATAGCTGATGCTGTTCTTGAAGGGAAGAAGAATTTACAGATGGAAAAAGAGGGCGAGGATCAGAAGGCAGGGGGAGCTGAAGATTCAGGCGAACCGGAAAGCATAAAGGAAAAATATGCAGAATATGAGATCGACGACGATGAGAAAAAGATCATGAGCTTTGAAAAATTTGAAAAGACAGAAGATTCCGGGGAGAGTGAAGAAGAAAAAGAGGAAGAAACAGAGGAAACTAAAAAAAATGATTCTAAAGTGAAAGAGACTGCAAAAAAAGGGATTGCTTTAAAAAGTAAAGCAGTAAAAAAAGAGAAAACCGTTAAGACCGAGAAGACTAAAGAGAAAAAAGCAGCTGCTCCTAAGGAAAAAGCCAAGGAAAAGAAGGAAACAGCTTCACCTAAGAAGAAAGAAGTTAGAAAAGATAATAAAGAGAAGACAAAAAAAGAAAAAGTCAAAGAAAAAAAATAATCAGTTCATTTCATCAGTAAAAGAGAATATACCAGAATATATTAGATCTATAAACCAAGATGGAGGTTCACTAGAGTGCAGATTACGGCAGAAATGGTGAAAAACTTACGGGATATGACTAATGCGGGAATGATGGATTGTAAAAAGGCATTAGTTGAAACAGGCGGTAATATTGACGAAGCGATCAAGTATTTAAGGGAAAAAGGCATTGCTAAAGCCGCTAAAAAAGCAGATCGAATTACAAGTGAAGGGATCATTTATTCCTATATACATGCGGGAAATAAGATCGGTGTTCTGGTGGAGTTGAATTGTGAAACTGATTTTGTAGCAAAGACAGATGTTTTTAACGATCTTGCTAAAGATATTGCCATGCAGATCGCTGCTACTGATCCTCAATATATTACAAGGGATGATGTTACTGAGGATGTTATTAATTCTGAGAAGGATATCTATTTACAGCAGGCAAAGGATTCGGGGAAACCGGCAAATGTAGCGGAAAAAATGGCGGAAGGAAAACTGAATAAATTTTTCAGTGAGGCATGCCTTATTGAGCAGCCTTTTATAAAAGACGCTGAGCAGTCCGTTCAGGATATTATAAAACTGGCGATTTCCAAAATAGGTGAAAATATTACTGTAGGAAGATTTATCAGATATCAGGTGGGAGTAAGGTAATATTTGAGTCCGAATATTAAATATAAGCATGTTCTGCTGAAATTCAGCGGTGAATTTTTAGGTGACTCAAATGGTCAGAATATTAACATTAATTCTCTTTTAAATATCATAAAGGAGATCAAGCCTTTAATTGATTTAAAGGTGCAGATCGGTATCGTACTGGGTGCAGGTAATATTTTTCGTGGTTCTGTGATCAGGCAGAAGGAAAAATTTGCCAGGACCTTTACTCAAACCGAAGCTGACAAAGCAGGAATGCTTGGAACTGTAATAAACAGTCTTCTCTTCTCTGATATGCTTTCCCAGGAAAAGATAAAGAACAGGATCTTTTCTACTTTATTTATTGATTCCTTACCGTTTTTTAATGCTAAAGATGCTATTGACTCTTTAAAAAACGGGTATGTAAATATATATGCAGGCGGAACTTCCAATCCTTTCGTAACAACGGACACTTCCGCAGTCCTGAAAGCTTTAGAGACCAATGCGGATATTTTGATCAAAGCGACTAAAGTTGACGGTGTTTTTGATAAAGATCCTGTAAAATATAAGGATGCTGAATTTTTTAAAGATATTTCCTATATAAGTGTTATTGAGAAGAAATTAAAAGTAATGGATCTTACATCGCTTTCAATGGCTATGGAGAATGATCTACCGATAACTGTAATGAATTTTTTTAAAAAAGGTAATATATTAAAACTTGTTCAGGGACATACTATAGGCACTTTTATTCATTAAAGTTGATAAATGATCAAGTTTAAAAACTGTCCATTCTTATGTTATAAACCAGGAAGAGGAGGATTTTATTATGTTGGAAAATATAAACAAACAGACAAATGAGAAGATGGAGAAATCTTTACACCACTTGATGGAAGATTTTAAGACTGTTCGGAGCGGAAGAGCGAACCCTTCGCTGGTTGAGAATATTGTAGTTGAGTATTACGGGAATAAAACACCGTTAAAGCAGATGTCTTCGATCACATCACCGGAGAGCAAGCTGATCGTAATACAGCCCTGGGACCAGTCAGTAATGGGTGATGTAGAAAAAGCAATATTAAGTTCTGATATCGGGGTAACTCCTTCAAATGACGGCAGGGTCATACGACTGGCTTTTCCGGCCCTGAACGAAGAACAGAGGAATAATTTGGCAAAGATCGTACATAAAAAAGGAGAAGATTCAAAAGTGTCTGTAAGAAATATCAGAAGGGATTCCATTCAGGATATAGATAAAGCCGAGAAAGATAAAAACATAAGTGAAGATGAAGCTGAAAGAGGAAAGAAAGAGATACAGAAATTTACGGATGATTATATAAAAAAAATAGATGACATTATAAAGAGAAAATCAGAAGAAATAATGGAAGTATAGATGGCGAATAATAAGATACAACATATAGCCATTATCATGGATGGTAATGGCAGATGGGCTGAAAAAAGAGGATTAACAAGGACAGAAGGCCATTATGCAGGTTCCAGTAATGTTAAGAAGATCGTAAAAGCTTCCATAAAGTACAAAGTTAAATATTTATCATTATATGCATTTTCAACTGAAAACTGGAAACGCCCTAAAACAGAGATCAATATTCTGATGAAGCTGCTTTCCCGCTTTATAAAGAAGGAGACAGAGGAATTCCACAGGAATAATATCAGACTGCTGGTCAGCGGGGATATTACCGTGATGCCGACAGGAATTAGAAATGAGATCAACAGAGTAATTGAGCTTACCAGGAATAATACAAAATTCATCTTGAATGTCTGTTTGAATTACGGTTCACGGGATGAGATATTAAATGCAGTACGGAGTATTTTGAAGGATTTTAAAAAGGGGAAAATAAAAGAAGAACGGATAGATGAAAAATTATTTCAAAAGTATCTTTATAACGGAGAACTGCTTCCTGATCCTGACCTGTTGATCAGAACAAGCGGTGAGCTTCGAATCAGCAATTTTTTGTTGTGGCAGATCGCGTACAGCGAGTTTTATTTTACACAAACATTATGGCCGGATTTTAATGAACAAGAGCTGGAAAAAGCAATTGAGGTCTATAAAAAGCGGAACAGACGTTTTGGGGGATTGTGATCAACATGAAGAATCGGATCATCATTGGGGTTATCGGTATTCCCATAATACTCTTTATAATACTGAGTAATATAGTTTGGCATATCCCTTTTTTAATATTTTTGATCATATTTAATTTTCTGGCAATAAATGAGATGCATCATATGTTTTCTCTGAAGGGTATTCAAATACAAAAAGAAATACTCCTGGTAGCAGGCCTTTTAATGATCCTGGGCATGTACGTGAATATCTCTTTTCCGGAGATAAGGTTGGACCTGCGTCAGGCAATATTTATTCTGGCGATCATTTTATATCTGGTCCTGATGATATTTAAGAAAGATTATAAAGCAGTGATCCCGGTGATCTCAGCTTACTGTTTCATCCTTTTTTATATTCCATATTTAAGTTCATACTTTTTATTGTTGAGGAGCCTTCCTCTGGGGAAATACTATCTCTTTCTGATCGTCCTTTTGATCTGGTGCAATGATTCAGCTGCTTATTTCAGCGGTATGTGGCTTGGCAGGAAAAAGTTAAATATTAAAGCTTCGCCTAACAAGACCTATGCCGGTGTATATGGCGGGCTCATCGCCTCTGTAATAGCCGTAATTACTGCCGGATTCATCTTCAGGGAATATATCATAATGTCATTTTTCCAGAAAATTATTATTGGGGTTGTATTCGGATTTATCGTTATCGGATCTGATCTGGTCGAGTCGATCCTGAAAAGGAGCGTAAATATTAAGGATTCAAAAGGATTACTTCCCGGACATGGCGGGATCCTGGATGTATTTGACGGGTGGCTGGTAACAATACCGTTATTTTATTTCTATATCACTATTAGCGGGTTGGTAAAAATATGAAAAATATAGTGATCTTAGGTTCAACCGGTTCTATCGGTAAAAACAGCCTGGAGATAATTGATAAATTTAAAGACAAATTCAATGTACTTGCTTTATCTGCCAATAAGAATATTAATCTGCTGGAAAAACAGATCAAAAAATTTAAAGTGGGCATGGCAGCTGTTTATGATGAAACGCTGGCTAAACAGCTCCAGAAAAAATGCAGGAATACAGAAATATATTCGGGAACAGACGGAATAAAAAAACTATGCGCCTTTAAAAAATGTGATCTGATCTTAAATGCAATAATCGGAAGTTCCGGATTAAAATATACGGTAGAGTCCATATATAATAGAAAAAATATTGCACTGGCCAATAAAGAGTCTTATGTAATGGCCGGTCCCATCTTGAACGATCTTATCAGAAAATATAAAGTAGATATCATTCCGGTGGATAGTGAGCACAGTGCTATCTTTCATTTGATCAAGAATCTTGATTCTAGGAAAGATATTGAAAAGATCTATCTGACCGCTTCCGGAGGTCCGTTTTTAAATAAACCTATCCAGGAATTTGTGCAGATTACGATAGAAGATGCTTTAAAACATCCGGTATGGAGTATGGGCGGGAAGATAACAGTAGACAGTGCTACTTTGATCAATAAAGGATTTGAGGTGATCGAAGCGGTCCATCTTTTTAAGATCGGCTATCAGGATATTGATGTTGTTATACATCCGCAGAGCATTATCCATTCTATGGTAAAAGTAATAGACGGTGAGATCTATGCCCAGCTTTCTCCTCCGGATATGAAGTTTCCGATCTTAAATGCATTATCGTATCCGGAGAAGTTGAAAAATCCTTTTCAGTCCCTGGATCTGTATAAACTTAAAAATTTATCTTTTCAAAAGCCTGATAATAATAAATTTCCGTTATTAAAGTATTCTTATGATATTGGCAAAAAGGGCGGTAACCTTCCGGCAGCTTTAAGTATTGCAGATGATATAGTTGTCAGTCAGTTTCTGGAAAGGAAGATCCGGTTCAATGACATTTTTCCCGGGATTAAAAATATTGTGGAAAATGTAAAATATATGGAAACTCCAGATTTAGATGATATATTAAGGCTCGAAAAGGAGATCAATTATCGATTTGAAATATACTAATATACCGAAGCATAAGGTATGATTTTTTATTAGAATAATAGGGAGGAGAAAAAAATAATGGATATGATGCTTAAAATTGTATACGGATTGATATCTT
>Ga0180007_10004762_pt1 | contig 14187 bp, 7 predicted proteins | sample MM_PC_MetaG_FD_121122 | JGI IMG/M metagenome (GOLD analysis project Ga0180007, IMG submission 121122) | Groundwater microbial communities from the Aspo Hard Rock Laboratory (HRL) deep subsurface site, Sweden - MM_PC_MetaG | ecosystem: Environmental > Aquatic > Deep subsurface > Groundwater... | reverse complement strand
CCTTGTTTCCGGCGGAGAACCCAAAGCTCTTCAAGCTGCCCGCCAAGCATCTATTTGGGCAATACTGGGTATTGTTTTTATGATTGCTGCCTGGTTGATCTTGCAACTGATTGCAAGCTTCACTGGACTGGAAATTACTACATTCAATATAAAAACCCTTTTATAACACCGCCGCTACAATTACAGGCAAATCTATGCGCCAAGCACCAAACTTAAACTTGCAAAGAAAGACTGATTTGTTTTACTGTTAAGGTATGACTGCCGTATTTGAGTTTACAGTTTACAGTTTACGATCTGCAATTAAACTATTCTTAATTCTTCTTGTATTTATTTTTACATTTTATATTTTACATTTTACATTTCTTAACTCTGCTTATGCCCAAACCAACACATCCACCTCAAATGAATCTCTGCCAGCTACGCTCAAGACAAGCAATTCCGCTTTTGAAGTATCTCAGTATCCAGTCTCCACTCTCCCTCCTGTTATCTCTCCTACTTCTCCGCTCTATACTGATCTTTTGGTAAATAACATGTTTCACACCTTTAGTTGTTTGGCTATCGGGCAATCCCTGATAAACCAACCGTGTTTGACATATCAGACTACTAGAGATACTCAAGGCGTAATCCAAAATGTTCCAGTTTTATCCCAAGTTAATTTATCAGGTGGAGCTCTCGGTGCAGTTACATCAGCAATAGAAGCTCTATATATAAATCCGCCGGTTAAAACAACTGATTATCTAGCCAGTGTTGGACAGGGCTTAGGAGTTGTCAAAGAAGCTTATGCTGTAAAAGGAGAACCATCAGGAGCAGCAGTCTTAAGCCCAATCATGAAACTTTGGCAGGTCTCAAGAAATTTTTCATACATCATCATGATCATAGTTTTTTTAATAATAGGACTAATGATTATGTTTAGAAATAAAATAAACCCACAAACAGTCATTACAGCTCAGGCCGCTTTGCCAGGACTAGTTATTGGTCTAATTTTAATCACTTTTTCCTATTTTCTAGCAGGATTAATCTCTGATGTGGCCTTTGTAGGAACAAATGTGGTCGGTTATTATTTTCAAGCTGCCCAGGACACAACCACAACCACAACTTTAGTACAAAAAACACAAGATCAAAACGTTCTAAGTATATTCAGTAAGTTTACAGGAATGATGACATCAGATGATATAGCAACTGCAATAGATTCTATCTTTAATAGTTTCACTACAGAAGTACAAAATCAGCTAAGAATTTTCGCAGGAATTATTGCATTTCAATTCTCTTCCCAGCTAGGAGGAGCGCTACCTATTTATGGATCAATTTTCGGCCCCTTTGTAGGTATAGTATCAGCGATAACCATTCAAACCGCTGTAAGTCCTATTTTAGGATTCTTCTTTAGTTTTATAGCTATCGCTATTTTAATTTATACCATGCTTAGATTGTTCCTGCGTTTAGTAACCAGCTACTTAAACATTATTTTTTTAACTTTAACAGCTCCTTTCCAGTTCCTGGTAGCATCATTACCAGGCAGACAAGGCATAGCCGCTGGTTGGTTTCTCAATATGCTCAGTCATGTACTTGCTTTTCCAGCTATTATGGCAGTCTTTTATTTTGTGAATTATCTTTTAGGTAGTAATGCCGTTACCGATTCTCCTTTTACAGTCAACTCGCAAGCAGTCATAACAGAATCAGCGATTTTCCCTCTTCTTGGAGGAATGAAGCTATCCTTTTTACGAGTAGTGGTAGCGTTTGGAGCTTTACTAGCAACTCCAGCCATACCTGATATTATTTGCAAGGCTATTGGACAAACCAGCCAAGCTGGCCAATTAATCGGTCAGCAGATTAGCGGAGGAATTAGCGGAGGCAGAGGATACGCCAACCAATTAACAACTGCAAGTGAAAAAGGGATGTATGCTGTAGGTACAGGCATAGCAGGAGAAACGGTATGGTCGATAGATAAAGAAGGTAAAGCAAGCAAACACAAAACGAAACCTGGAATCCGTGAATTATGGAGCAAAGAAGGTCTACTAGGAAGATTTCGAGGGGGAGCAGGCAGAGGAATACCGCAAAGAAATGTATCAGAGAGAGCCTAGAACAGCCAGATACATCAAATATGTTAGCTGGTATGCTTTGGCTTTGCTTTATCGCGTGTAACTGTTTTCCTAGGAGAAATTTGCCCTTCTAGTATACCTTTATAGTCCTTTTTTGCCTGATCTCCCTCTTGATAATAATTTGCACAAGTCTCTGGAAAATTTGATGATAAACCAAACGGCAACATGAAATCCCCTCTTGGTATCCTCTTAACTTCCTTACCGTCACTATTCAACACCACCAGATCCCCTCCCTTTATGATTTCTTCTCTTAGATCTCCAGGAAAAGCATCTATCAATCCTTCATATATCGAACCCACCACTATTTTACTTATATCAATCATTCTCCCTTCGGAATCTACATAATTGCCTTGTGCGATCTTCGTAAATACGGTATCTCCGTTACTATTTATTATATCTCCTTTGCTATCTTCTCCATATAGAATATTCGTTCTCCCCCTACCATCTACTTCATATGTATTCCCCCTACCATCTACTTCATACCTCACAGCTTTGGTCCCATCTTGTTTAAGAACGTATCCCAACATTATCTCATCCCATTCCTGATCAGAATATATTAAGCCCCCGTTACCATATTCCATCAAATAAGCATGCATAAAATACCTGGCCATAAATAAATTTGCATCAATTGAATAACCAGGTTTGCTCCTAAATTCCAAACTCGTATCCATCCATTTACTGACATTGTACCAAAGCAAAGTATTTAAAAATCTAGCAGAGCCAGGATTCTTCCCAAAAGTACTATCAACCGTATTCTTCATTACCCGAATCAAAGGCGCTACGACCTTCCCTGCTAACTCAATACCAGCCCTGTATGCTGGTTCTTTCATATATTCTAAAGCTCTTAATGGTGTATCTATAGCGTAATGCTCCTTACCAGTCATATCGCCACTATACTTATCTGCTATATTAGAAAGATCAAAATCACGCCAAAGATAACCACCTGAAAGAGGACCATCGTTTAACAAAGCAAAACCGTCTTTGTCGCCTCTGGCATATACCTTTTGTTGCTCAACAACAATTGCAAGCCTTTTTACCCAAGCCTCCATATCTCTGGGGCTTTCTATTAAACCCGCATAACCACTTTGCCTAAAAATTACCTCATCTGAACCCTTAACTGCACCCACATATTGAACAAATGATTTTGAAAAACCATAATCTTGAAGAAAATCCCTTTCGCCGAAAATTACTGCATTAATTAAACCACTCAACCAAACAGTATCTCTTGAGATGCCGTACAAAGGATTGAGAAGATTTCTCGCATCTTTCACTCCTGCTCCTGGTGTGTCATGACCAGGAAAATTAAAATATTTACTAAGCACAGGATGCTGTTTAACTACCAGCTCCATTAAAATCTGCATCCTGCGTTCATTCTCTGCCCACCTAACCGTGGTATTTTTCTCATCTAGGCCTAATGCTTTATCTGGCATAACGTATTTTAGGCCTCCTGGATCAGCATCCTTATCGACATATCGAAGGGTAATTGATGACCTAAAAGTATCGTGAGATCCTAAATACCAAGCAGCATATACAGGAATATCTAAATCTAGACCTAATTTTTCTGTCAATAGATAATGAAATTTAAACATTCTTCTCGCCGGATCTTTCTCTTTATCCTCAGCCAAACAAGCCTTCATCATTGCCCTAAATAATGTTTTATGCGGAAGAGTATCTCCAAATTCAATCTGTCTCATGCCAGCTCTTTCTAACCATCTATTTACTTCATCAACCGCTTCTGGAGAGTCAAAATAATGCCAAGCTAATGCTGCCACAGAATCCTGCATGAATACCCTTGATATTCTTTCTGCTTTTTCCCGAGCACTTCTGACTTTTCTTCTTTTTGTAGATTCATACCATCTATCTTGCTTTACTTGCACATCCTCTTCATACATATCAATAAATTCACCTTCTTTAAAAGCTCTTGCTAAAGGATGTTGAAATATTACTCGTCCAGCTTCTCTGGGATCCCCGAATTCGCCTGTCCTTTCCCAGAGTAACGCTTTTTCGCAATATTCCTGCCAACGAGTAAACTCAGTGGGTTCTCCATCAGCGTCTCGGATGTATCCATATTTTTCTGGCTTTTGATCTTGTTCATCCAACTCATTGAATTTCTGTTTTAATCTTTGAAAAGCTGGGTGAGTATCCAGTAAGATCTGCATCGGCTTAAGTTTGTGGTTCAATAAAAATTCTTCGATTTCTCTTCTTCTGCGTTCCTGCCATCTCAACAAGTCTGTCATATCAACAGAAAGGTCTGTATTGATATCATCTCGTTTTTCACCGTACCTCCAAAATATTCCATCTTCTTGGCTAAATTGATCCAAAGCTAACATAGTTAAACCTTCTTTATCCAAAAATAGAGAATCAACTAAATGATCTTGAATTTCAGTATCCTGCGTCCCTGTTGCCAATAAACCCAAATAGGATAAGTACGGACCCCAATCGTCGCGCACCTTCTCTGAAAAATAATACGCTCCCATTAAATTATGATTAGCAGCTAGGGTTGATTTCAATCTTCTAAATTGACGTTCCGATTCTATCAAACGTTCGGGGAAAGCAGCTAGTGCACCATCCTGCTTCTCTTTTTCCTGCTCGAGTTTTTGTGAAAGTTTATCCGGCTGACCTGTTCCTAGTTTTTTTCTAACTTTTTCAACAATATAAGGAATCATTTCCTCTAGTTCTTCTATGTCATCTGCTACATATCTGATATAAGTTTCATAATCCCGCCTGTTGGGGACCCAGGGCTCCCGCCTTCTTGCTTCTTCAATTGCTTCCCTAAAATCAGAAAAGTCTTCCGCCATCTCCTCCTTTAATGCATGACCTACACTATCTCTTATAAAACCCTTCCAAAGACTATATATACCATCTTTGGGCGGTTCTTTGTGAGTACTATGTTGCAGTGTATAAATTTTCCGATCTCTTACTACATCCAAAATCAGATCTGTGCTCTTTTGGTTAAAATAATCAACAACCCCTCTTAATTCTGATTCCAAAGCTTTTCTTTCTGGATGTGCAGGATCGTCCCAAAATCCAGGTATTCTTGCTCCTGTACGTCTTCTTGCTCCTGTACGAGCATCTACTAATTCTTCTTCTTGTTCTGTTTCCAAAGAAAACTGAGGATTGTAGGCCATTCTTTGCATCCTTTCTAACTCCTGCAGCTTCCCACGACCTTCATATTCTTCTCCTCTACCTTCCTTTTGGTCATTGGTCACCATCACCCTTGAGCCATAATAAATTCCGGATAATCGCGCTATAGGATCAACAAAAAGTCCTTCTGCCTCTGCCTTCTGCAACAAAACATCTCGTCTCTCTGTGACTGCCTTTAAATCATCAGGGCTCTGTATATTATCACTGAAAATCAGAACCTCCTCAAAGGAAGCATTCTGCAATAAATCATTTCTACGAATTTCAGCTTGTTGTCGATGAGTCTGTTGTTCGGGTGACAACGCCTGCCCAGATTGTATTTGCGCATCTAAATTACTAGTGAAAACTCTGATCTGATCAAGCTCTCTAACCTTCCCTATAGCTACTTCTCTTCGCTCTGCGGCTGGATCTTCTGGTGCCCCTTCTTGCGAAGCCACAGGATGCTCTACGGGTACTTCTGACATATTTTTTCCTTCAGTTTCACCAAATCTGCCTTGGTCTTGCTCATGATTATAACTTTCTTTTGCCATAAATTTCTTTTTCCAGGAAATTCTATGACATCAATCCTTCAGTTTCACCAAATCTGCCTTGGTCTTGCTCAGGACTATAGTTTAAGCATAGAATTTCCCAAACTTGATGTCAATGTTTCTAAAAATAGTCATTAGTTTTCAACCTTCAGTTATAAACGAAGATTGCGAGCTAACCGCCCTTTAAACTAATCTGTGAAATATAATAACCGCCGTAAAAGTTTTGTGCTTGATAAAATTCTTATGAAATCCTGACAAATCTAAGATTAAATTCGTAATTATTCCAACTTTATTTACAAACAACTATCCAAAGAATTACCGTACCTGGTAATACTTAAAGCGAATCTTTGAAACCTGTCAAACTTTCTTTCTAAAATCAACAATCTGTAGCCCTTTGTTTTTTAGCGCGTTAATGTCGTAATTCAAAATAATTGGCATGCTAAAACTGCATCATAACTAGCACTTAGCGCCTTTTCGTAGTACAAGCAATAAGGAATTAATTGCTCTTTTTGGCCCCTAACGGTTGTTAGCATTCACCACCTATCCACATCTTTTAATTTCTCCGCAGTTTGGGCAACTCCCACCAATTCTAACAATACAATTTATTTCTTTGCCACATACAGGACAACTCCTGCAATAATCAGGATCACTAGTCTCTATTCCTCCACCTATTAATAAGGAATTCTCTGAAAATACCTGAAAAGCTGTCTTAAAAAGAACCGGACAGCTACCTGGTCCTTCTCCCAATATCCGCACAACAGCCGCCCTAACACTATCCAAGTCGTCTGACCCGGAAACTGCAAAAAGGGTTTGTTGAACTATTGTAGCCTGCTTAATGGCTTCTTTTTTAGCGCTTTGATCTTCTCCATTTCTAATGCTTTCCCATAAAATCGGATCATTTATGAACTTTTGCAAAATATAAATCCAGGAATTACCGTGGGTATTTAAAATAAGCGGCGTAGCCCTAACTTGATCAAGATGTAACAGCAGCGGCCGGTTCTGACTCAACTGCGCCAGATCTTGAGCGAATCGAAGACATCCTTTCTCGTCAAAATCCAAAATTATAGCTCTATTAAATAATCTTTTAGCTCCATCCTGATATTCGATCTGGCTAACAACAATCTTTGATGTTGGATAAATTCCTGAATAAGGCGGGCTAACCCAAACAACTGATCCTTCATTACTGTCAGCCGCCCATCTTTCAATAGCAAGCACTGCCTGATACTCAAGCTGTCCCAAGTGGCCTGTTTTATCCTCCACCACGTCTTTCACCCTGCAACGCGCAGTCGGAGAAATTAATTCTCCATTTGCTGCAACCACAAAAGAGTAGGGATCAGGAATTCGATTAGTTTCAAGCTGTAAAGAAGCAATTTCTTGAACAACTTGCAATGGTTCGCCTTGTCGCCAAGTGTTGATAAAAGAGGATATTTCTGGTCGTTCTAGTCTTGTTGGCATATTGCTCCTGCTCGGGACTAAACCACGTTCATATAAACTGAACGCGAGTGTGGTCGGTCTCCTGACTTTACAGTTGCGGCACAGTTCCCGAAATTCTCGGGATTCCCTTTTTTATCTCTTAGCCGAAATATCGACTTAAGATACCACCCTGTTAAAATAGCAATAAAATAATCAATTCTCAAGTATCAAAATAATTTAGACTTAAATTACAGCACATTTTTAAGTTACATCCAAGCATTATTATTCTTAAAAAGAAGGGACAAAATAGTAAAAAAGCTCTTAAATTTCAAATTTTTACTATTTTTAACTATAAATTTTTCACTTTTATACTGATTGCCACACAATGATCTGTTTTGTAGTCCTTGCCATCATTTTTTTCACGATGTATATAGATAGTACCAATGGAAGAAGTACATCCAATTCCGCAAAACGTTACAAGTTTCCAATTTAAGCTGGTTGGAGATATGACCTTAAAACAGTTTGGCTATCTGAGCACTGGCGCAGGTTTTGCTTATCTAATTTTTGTCCTTTTTTCATATGATTATCCAATCATAACCTGGCCGATTGTTATTCTTTCAATCCTTTTAGGTGTTGCTTTTGCTTTTGTGCCTATTGGATCACGTGCCCTTGATCACTGGTTAGTGGCTTTTTTAAAAACAATTTATTCGCCCACTAAAAGAGTTTGGGTGAAAAACGGAAAAACCTATAAAGAAAATCCGTTGTTTGGCAACCGTTTGATAATGTATCATGCGGGTATCCAAAATGCTCCCCAAGCAAAAGCAGTTATTGCAGCTGCTCCCCAAGTTGTCCGCCCAACACCCCTGCCAACACAAGAAGAGCTTCATAAAACAGTAGATCTGGCCAGGGAGGCACAACAGCTACAGATGAAGATTATCCAATCAGAGCGGACTTTGTCACAAATTAAACAACAAGCAACACAACCCACGTCTGTGCCTGTTGACTATAGCCAGCAAGTTAATAAGATTTTAACTGATTTAAAAAACCTGATGAATCAGGCTTCCGAAGTAAAACAGCAAATTAAGTCAATCCAGGAACCGGAAATCCAACCTGAAGCTCCTACCGCTGAACCTGTTTTAAGAGAAAAAGTCAAGGTAGTAATATCTACAAAACCAAAACAAGCACAAGTCGCTTTAACCACATTTCCAAATGTGATAAACGGCATTGTTCAAGACAGAAACAATAATTATTTAGAAGGAGTAATAGCAGTTATATATGACAAAGAGGGTTTACCGGTCAGAGCCCTTAAAACAAATAAACTTGGTCAATTTACAGGCTCAACACCACTGCCTAATGAAACTTATACTTTGGAGCTTGAAAAAGACAATTACACTTTTGACGTGCTGCAGATTGAATTAACCGGACAAATGTTGCAACCTTTAACAATTATAGCAAAACAATAAAGGACTGCTTCGGATCTGAACCACAGAGCCGAAGACTTTGCCTTTTCAAAAATATAAAAAGTGAATACAACACAACAACATTTATCTATTTCAGATATTCAGGATGACATGCTCTTGTTGAAAGACGGAGGAGGGGCACTTGTTTTGCATGTCAGCGCTGTTAATTTTGGCTTGCTTTCAGGCCGGGAACAGGTAGCCATCATTTCTGCGTTTGCTCAAATGCTCAACTCCTTATCATTCAGCATCCAAATCGTTATCCATTCGGAAAGACTAAATATCAGTTCTTATCTTAAGATATTGGATGATGCTCGTAAAGCCCAAACCAACCCGCTGCTTTCGCAGATGATTACGAAGTATAGATTATTTATCCAAAATACAATCAAGGAAAATGAAGTATTAGATAAAAAGTTTTATATTGTCATTCCTCTTTTTGCTTTAGAGCTTGGGCTTGCCCCGTCTAAAGAAACTTTGGAGCAAAAAAGGAAAACAATATTAATACCAAGACGGGATCAAATTATCAGACAACTGGGTAGAGTTGGCCTTAAAGCATCTCAAGTAACCAAACAAAAATTAATTGAAGTTTTTTATAATATCTATAATGGTCAAATTGAGGAAAAAACACCAAACCAAATCATTAGTCCTCAAGAATTAGCAGTTAAACTAAACAACCCCATTCAACCTACTAATACTCGCTCAGGACCATCGGGCACGCAACCAACTTTTAATCCCACACCGCAGCAACCTGCGATACAAACCAGCACGCAGCAAACAAATCCGCCAATAACCACTCAAGGCACAAAAACACATCCTTTTGTGGTAGAGGAATTATCAGAATGAAATTATCAAACCCGTTTAAAAAGACAAAGGTTCAAAAAAACCAAACAGATCAAACAGTCCCCCAGTTAACAATTGCTGACGTAATTGCTCCAAGCGAGATAGAGGTGGAGTTTAGTTATCTAAAAGTAGACAGCCGCTTTTTTAGAACTTATTTTGTATCAGCTTATCCCAGATTTGTTGAGTCTAATTGGCTTGAGCCGTTGATCTCTTTTGATCACTCACTCCTTGTTTCAATGTTTATTTATCCATCACAATCACAAGGAGTATTGGACGAGTTAAAACGCAAAGTAGCTGAAATGGAAGCTACAATCCAAACTGATCTTGAACGGGGCAAAGCAGTAGACCCCGCAGTTGAAGTAGCCCTGGAAGATGCCCGGACTCTGCAGGACCAGCTTGTCCGGGGGGTTGAGCGGTTTTTCCAATTTGCCCTCTATATTACTGTACCTGCACAATCCCTGGAAGAACTGCAAAGCACTGCAAAACTGGTTGAATCAACACTTGCTTCTCTTTCAATAACTGCCAAACAAACAACCCTGCAAATGGAAGACGGTTTCAAATCCACTTTGCCGCAAGGAAAAGATTTTCTCAATCTGACTCATAATATGGATACTACATCACTGGCAACAACTTTTCCGTTTGCCTCATCTGAGCTAACTGCCAACGAAGGAATCATGTATGGCATTAATGAACATAATGATTCCCTGATTCTTTTTAACAGGTTTTCCTTGGAAAATGCTAATTCAGTAGTATTTGCCAAATCCGGAGCAGGTAAATCATATCTTGTTAAATTAGAAGCCTTAAGATCACTAATGTTTGGAACAGAAATCATTGTTATTGACCCTGAACAAGAGTATAAAACTTTAGCTGAGGCTGTTGGCGGAGAATATATTAATTTCTCCCCCTCGTCTCCGGTAAAAATCAATCCATTTGATATGTCAGCCAAAATAACTCCGGGTGAAAATGAACTTGGACGTAAAATTTTATCTTTAACCACTTTTTTGAAATTGGTTATGGGAACACTAACTGCTCAAGAAGCTGCTATGCTGGACCGCTCCATAAAGCAAACATACCAGCTGAAAGGAATCACGGATGATCCAAAAACCCAAAACCTGACTCCTCCTTTAATGGAAGACTTGTATAAAGTTTTAATTGGCGCAGAAGAAGCTTCGGCTGCGGAACTTGCAGCCAGGCTGGAGCGGTTTATTAAAGGATCACTTGTTGGTATTTTTTCTGCCCAATCCAATGTTGATATTTCCAACTCATTTACAGTATTTTCGGTCCGTGATCTGCCGGACCAGCTAAGACCGCTGTCCATTCATATGATTTTAGACTATATATGGACCAAAATCAGAGGTAAACTCAAAAAAAGGCTTTTGATTGTTGATGAAGCATGGTATCTGATGCGGAATCAAGATTCAGCAGATTTTTTAGTAGATATGGCTAAACGTGCCAGGAAATATTATTTAGGTTTAACTACTATTACACAGGATATTGAGGATTTCTTAACAAACGAGCGGGGAAAAGAAATCATCTCCAACTCATCGATCCAAATTCTTTTGAAACAGGCGCCCGCCTCAATTGATCTTTTAGCCAATGTTTTTAACTTATCAGAAGGAGAACAGAGGCTTTTGATGTCAGAGGGAATCGGCCAGGGAATATTTTTTGCCGGCAACACACATGTAGCAATGAGGGTCGTAGCTTCTCCGGAAGAACACCAACTAATCACTTCAGATCCTGCTGAAGTTTTGGCAAGGCAAAAAAAGTAGTATTTGCCGCTTTAAACACCCCTGCACACTGCTTTAGCAAAACAAAAGAATATAACAATGCTTTTTAATGTTTTTTCTTTACTCAGGATGGCAAAGAAAGAATAGGATGACAATAAAACAATATTAAGTTAAACTGGTTTTAGTACCCAAATTTTATGGCAGACACCGGTTTCTATAAATACCTAGAAGCAGCTTTTAGACACAGACTATTTGACTCTAAAGGAATGACTGCTACTTTAGATACCCGTTTTAATTACCTTGGCTATAATCTACCCTTTAAACGAATTTTTCACTACGCCAGAAGACTACTGCCTAGCTCATATACCAGCGCATTCCCCAACAATGAAGACGGTAATTTAAGATTGGCTAGAGCAATACTGAAAGAACTGGATAAACAACAGGATCCACAATTAATAAACCATTTTAATCCCTCAACTACTTCCCCAACTGCTCCCCCTGAAGAAAATACCCGTATCGTTGCAGAAGCTGCTCAAGAATCTGCAGCGCAACCTGTGTCAACCGGAGCTGCTGCTGCAGTAGGTTTACCATCAATGCCTGCTCCTCCGAACCTTCCACGCATTCCCTCCTTGCCGCGCATTAGTGCAACTTCCCAAGTCCCCCCACCTGAAGTCACGCCTCCTCCCCAATCAGAACTTATCAGCGCAACCAGCAGTGGAATAGTTAAAGAAACACCAGAACCTTCAAAGCTGGTTACAGCGACCCAAACAGGAGCGGTTATAGAAAAGCCTCAATCTTCCCAGCTTATCACTGCAACCAGTAGTGGGAAAGTTAAAGAAGCACTGCCAAAACAAAAAAAGATATTCGTAGCTGACAAAGGTGGAATAGTAACAGGAGTGCGCAATATAACAGCTCCTAGTTGGCTAAAAACTTTCGGTTCCAATGCCAAAATATTTGCCAAGAAAAATTTAGGCAAAATTGCCAGTGGTCTTAAGGAAATAGTTGGAGGAATTGGCAGAGGAATTACCGGACCAGGACTTAGCAGTGTAGCAAATGCACTAGGAGGAACAGGAAGAAAAAGCCTGGGTATTCTTGATACACTCAGCAAACCAGGAGGATCAGGCGGCGGCGGATTCGGGAAATTATCTCCTAATAAATTTGCCCTGGGTCTTGGAATGCTGTTATTTTTAGTACTGTTTGCAGGCATGCTCGGCGGCATAGGCGGAATCCCTAGCGGCGAAGCTGCGCCTTTACAACCAGGAGCAACAGATATAAGCAGTTGCAAATTCACCAGATCAGGCAACTCTCAGCTCATTAAAAGCTCTATTCTCTCAAGTTGGATTAGCAATGCAGCAGCTTCAGCTGAAATTCCTGCACAAATATTAGCCAGCATTGCTATGCATGAAAACCAAACATTTGTTGCTACTTATGACAACAACCATGATGATATTGTAAATAATCACTACTGCCACCCAGGCGCAGTCTTTTGCGAACAAGGTGGTGTTAAGATCCATTCCGGTGAATGCACCCTTGATGAAATAAAATCAGGAGCAAGAACAGCTAGAGCCATGGGGTTAATGCAGGTTATTGATATTTATAATCCTGGTATTGATTTATGTAATATTCAAGAAAATATTCGAAGTGGAGCTCAAGTATTTAAAAACAAAATTGGGAGTGGCTCCTTTGATAATGAGGAACAGGTCAAAGGAGCTGTTTGTGCCTATTTTGGAGCAGAAACACCCCAGGGTTGTGAATATGGAGCAGGCTTCAATTACGGACAAGAAGCCTGGGATGATTACCAAAATTGTCAAGCGCAACCCGTAGCTCCCCCTGAAGGCAGCGACTTTGCCAACCAGTTAGTTAATAAAATCAAATCATCACCAGCTTGCAATGGAGTTATCAATAGGTCCAACTACAATGAATGTATGAATTCGCTTCCATTTATTCCCGGTTCATCTGTCGACGCAATCTATCATTCGGTACACATCGTACCCGGGGACGTATTACAATGTGTTGGTTTTGTTAAGGCAGTGGATACGGGTTTAACTGGAACATATGGACACGCCATTAATCATGCATCAAATCCTCCTCCAGGTTATGATTTTATTGTCCGAACAGGAAATCAAATTCAGGTAGGCGATTTACCTATTTGGAAAACCAGTTCAGAAAGACCATGGGGGCATATTGCTTACGTAGTTAGTGCTAACATTGATGGATCGTTCCAGGTGGCTGAAGCGAACTTCTGCACCTATGCTTGTGGTAAAGTAGACTTCAGGATAGACAATATAAATAACGTCAAACTTGAGGGGTGGTTAAGAAAAACATGACTAATAAATTAATTGTGCTAATTGTTATAGTTTTAACTTTCGTAGTATTAATCAGTGCTGTTGTTTTTGATAAAAAACCTACCCCTGTCCCCTTGCCAGTACCAATTTTCCAAACACAACCTAGCAGCGCCCCAGAAACCACAATGCCTTCTGTCCAACCAACCGCAGAACCGTTGCAAATAATCTCTTCTGTACCTGAGGACAATGATAAAAATATTCCAACCAACATTACTTTATGGCTTACTTTCAATCAAAATATTAACAAATCTTTGATCAATACAAAACTCACACCTGCGGCTCAACTTAAAATCAGCACGAATCAGAATATGCTCTTTGTAAAACCAATCCAGGAGCTATTGCCTGCTACTAGCTATACCTTAGAGCTCTCTAGCGCAGAAACTTCTTTTTCGCAGAAAATCACCTTTCAAACCGCTGCTCAAAACCCATCAGACTCATCCCTTGATGAAAAATCAATAAAAGCCATTGAAGAGGGCACAAAACAAGCACAACCAGCTGCATACCTTACTAATAAGATGCCTTATTCGTCTGATCAGTTTGAAGTCAACTGGTCGGTCAGACCGTCGCCTAAAACGCTCTACTTTGTAGTTACTTTAAAAGGCTCCGACAAAGCAAATTCTAAAAATGCTTTTGTTTCCTGG
>Ga0180007_10004761_pt1 | contig 14189 bp, 38 predicted proteins | sample MM_PC_MetaG_FD_121122 | JGI IMG/M metagenome (GOLD analysis project Ga0180007, IMG submission 121122) | Groundwater microbial communities from the Aspo Hard Rock Laboratory (HRL) deep subsurface site, Sweden - MM_PC_MetaG | ecosystem: Environmental > Aquatic > Deep subsurface > Groundwater... | reverse complement strand
CATAGAGCCTCCTATTGTCAAGTGTGACGTGTGGGAGCTTGGGGTTGTATAAACATTTTTTCAATCCCTATAATATTCCAAGCCCCATTATCCACCCAACCAAAGTGGATAACCTGGTCACCCTTTACCCACCCAACTCCACTCCTGAGTGACCTTTCGGCACATCACTGAACATGGTGTCCCATAGGCAAGAACCGCAATGTACGCAGCCCTACACCATGTGCCACAGTAGGTTACACGCTAATCCAAGCGACAGGTTTCACCTATCCATAATGAATCAAGGCTTTCCCCTACTGCTTTAAGGGTAGAGTACGTTAGTCACTCATTGGACATAACCTTCTCTACGCATATATATAGTATAGCATAGAATATATAGATTTGTCAAGGCATATTGTAATCTTTCCAATGAAATAAATAGGAGACTAACAATTCTGTTAGTCAAGAGGCATTAACCTATTGATAATAAATAAATGTTTTTTTTACAGCTATCCTGGAGAAAATATCCATAAAAATAAATATATAATTGAATCAATAGCTTAAGTGGGTTTCACTAACAATTCTGTTATTCGGTCTTCCTCTCTCCCCCCATACCCCCCTCTCTCTATCTAATATATATATAAATAAAGGGACTAACAATTTTGTTAGTGAAGAAGGGTTAAGTACCTGATTTTAAATAACATAATTTTTCATGACAATATCCAAGCCATTCTACAGATAAAATATAACAAATGAATTACATAACTTGTTGATTTTAAACTAAAGTGTTTCAATATCTCTAATTGAGAAGAATTACAAAATTAAAAAATATATATAGTAATATCAATGAGTTATCTATGTCTGACTAACAATATTGTTATTCAACGAAGGTTAAGGTATTGTTTTTAAACGAATTAATTTTATCCCTCTGTGAGACCAGCTACTTTAGCCATTCTACAGAGACCACCTGGAGACCAAACTACCCAAAATCAAAATTACGTGTGCCATAGAGGTTTATATAGAGGGTAGGGGGTTATTTTGAGATTCCGACCCCCACCCCCTTCGGCAAATAAGTATTGTTTTTGGTGCTCGGTGCGGAGGGCTGAGGGTGTGTTGATAACTTCAGGGTCACCACGTCATCATCACCAATATCACCCTGTTGATAACCTGTTGATAACCTGTTGGTAACTTGTTAGTAACCTGTTAGTATCTTGTTGGTAACTTGTTAGTAACTAAGTAGGTACTGTCCATTATTATGTAGGTATTATCGCTCCCATGATACCCACTTGTTAACCTAATACATACACGTTAACATAGCTCATGATACTGTACATTGATAAGAAAATCTTATTGGCTCTATAAGTCCAGGTCATAGCCAGCTCATAAGCTCCGCTCATCGGGGTCATAAGGAAAGCTCATAGTTGCACCATGCTCCACAATACACAAGTCACATGCGTAAGGCTATATGCTTTTGTCCCCTTTTCGGGGTATTTCGGGGTCTTGAGGGTAGCAACAGGTCACAATGCACACTATAAGCTACTGTTATATAAGTATAAGTTAATCCTATTATACCCTATTACACTTTATTATACTTCTATTATAATCTATTATAGCTCTATTATATTCTATTATGTTTTTATTATCGGTCATGGTATAATAGATTCAGTGGCTATCAGGGATTTCGGGGCTGCTCCGAGTGTCAAAAAGTGTCAACAGGGTGTCAAGTTCCGTCACCGAGAAATGGTCAAAACCACCAGGGGTTGTGGTCTGGTCACCGATGAACCACAAAATATGGGGTTGGCATAGGCTTTGCATGATATATCTGCAAGGCTTGAAAATTAGTTTTTTGGAGGTCACATTGAAACACCTTGAGCGGTATTACAAGGCTGCATTACAGGTAGAGATTACTGAGGGCTTGCTATGGTATCAGAAAGCTCATGATGTCATGAGGCTGTTAGCTGATAAGTATAAGATACCAATTGACGTATCAATAGCTGTGTGCTCCGCTTTATCTCCACGTTGTATATGGGAGCAAAATATTAAAGACGCTGAGAACGTGTTTAAATATCACATTGGTAAACGTAAGGGCAATGTAAGCGTTACCACTTATGGTCAAAATCTCCGAAAAGCGTTGAATATCCTGGAGTCAAATAATTCCCAGGTTTTCAGTGCTCCGAAAACTTCCAATTTTTTCCAAAACATCTTAGCCCCTACTGATAACAACTATGTGACTATTGACGGTCATGCTATTAATGCATATTATGGCAAGCCTGGCAAGGTCAAAAATAAATATTTTACTCCCAAACACTATGAACGTATAGCCAGGGCTTACAAAAAACTGGCTGCAAAGTATAACCTGTTACCATGTCAAATCCAGGCTATTATATGGCTATCGTTCAAGCGTATACATAACATAAAAGTTAATTGGAGATTCTATCAACAGGAGCTCCCATTTTAACAACGAAAGGTGGTGATAAAGATGGCTGAGGTTATTAGGGAAACAAAATGTTTACGTGCATGTAGAAAGTGCTGGAAAGTTTTCAAGGTGTACCAGGGTCAATCCAGAGCCAGGAGATATTGTCAAGATTGCAGACCGCTGGTAAAGGCTGAAGACGTATTAACTAAGATTCTCGATAGCTAAATCAAGGGAGGATAGCTATGGCAAGATTTATAGGAACTATGGCTAATGGTAAGTCATCAGTAAACAAAATAGGGTACAGTTATGGGCTTGAAGCTCATATTCGGGGATGGAATATCGGGGTACGTGTAGTTATCAGCATCGGTGAAGACGGTAAGGATATTATACACGTGTACCAGACTAAGGGCTCTAATGGTGATATATCAGCAAAAGAACCCTTGCTCCTGGTCATTCGTTAACCTACATTTAAGAAAGGTGGTGTAACATGGGTAAAGCTAAGAAATGGGATGAATTAGGTTTTATCATGGATTTTGAGGGTGGTACAGTCACTGATGAACAGTTAATTGAGGGATTTCAGCACTTAATTAACAACGGTCACGCCTGGAGTCTCCAGGGATTTTATGGCAGAACCGCTAAGGCTCTCATAGATGCAGGTTATTGTCATAGATAGAGCTTAGTATTCACTATACCTTCAGGGCTCTCTGAGGGTATAGATGAGCACTAAGATGCTCAGAAAGGTGGTGATAGTATGCGTGGGCTACATGTCAATATGGCATCTCAGAAATCCTGGGCTATTGTAGAGCTTAGGGGTAAGATAGCACTGTATAGAGAGTATGAATCAAAAGAGCCAGGGCAATGGCTACAGGCTATTGAAAGAAATCAGGCTATCTTAGATAGTATACTTAAAGAGACTAATTAAAGGAGGATAGCATTATGGTAAACTGTGCAAGATGTATCCACCTGGATGAGGATGGATATTGTAAGCGGTTGGACTTTGAGATAGCTGAAATAGACTATAAAGAGCCTTGCCCCTATTATGAGGGATACCAGACAAGGGAGGGATAGGTCATGAAAGAGCTTGTAAATTTAGTACCGTTTGATAAGTTAGAAGGAGTTATAATACTAATCAAAGAAGTGAGAGTGTCTCCGTTCCCATATGTAGAAAGACATTATGAGGATGAAAATGGTAAAAGAGCTGTTGTGTTGGTAAATTTAAAAATAGAGATGCTTGAGGAGGGTAAGTCAAGGTAGCTCCTGGTCATACCAGGTAGAGCCAGGATTACCCAGGGGCTTTACTTTTCACAGCGGGTCGCTTAATTACTAACAATTGCTAACAATAGCTAACGATAGCTTGATGAAGGGAGGATAGGATGAAAATCAAGCGTGATGATAAAAAGTACAGGGAAGCCTGGCACAGTTACAAGCGTATCCCAATTACCGAAGCTAAATTTATAGTAGACTTACTGAACCAGGAGTTTGGTATAAAAGCAGTTTTTAAGTTTAACAACCGAGCCAGGGCATTTGCTAAGTATGGCAGTAACTCCATTACGGTAGGGCTGAATGAACCTGAATGGGTGATAGTGCATGAATTTGCTCACCTATTATCGTTCAGAAGGTATGGCGAAGCTGGTAAACATCATGGTGTACATTTCTACAATAGCTTGAAAGATGTCGCTACTGCATATTACGGTGACATGCATAAGTACCCATTCATCTGTGATTACGCAAGCCTATATTGTAGGTACTACAAGGAATTTCCAGGGAGGTAACATGAAAAGAAGCACTCTTAAACAGTGTGAAGGTTGTCAGTATGATAACAAGCTGGTACTGTTTGTATCTGAGAAGGATAACGACAGAAGTATATTGCAGTGTGATGTGTTTTGTATTAAGTGTTTATTTAACGTGAGGTTATCTGAGCAATTCAGCTCCAGAAATCTCAAAAAAGGGAGGTAGCTATGTTATGCGATAATGCACACGTAAGCGGTAATAACATCGGGCTGCACCAATGTTATAACAACCAGGCTGAGTTTATTGTAACAGTGCGTTACCATGAATTTGAACATGATACCTTGTCTGTATGTAAAGAGTGTAAAAAATATCTGGTCAATAGTGCCAGGGGTCATGGGTATCAAGTCGTTGTCGAAAGATGGTAACATAAAATGGCAACCAGGGTCAAAACTATGAAGTATTATTGCCATAGGTATGGGAAAATTATCAGTCCCAAAAAAGCTATAAAGTGCTGTATTAAAAAGAAAAAGTGCCCACATTGGAGTATCAGGTAGGGAGGATAGCTCAGAGATGGCACAGAATTTGCTTACTAAAATAGGAGGTCGAAAATGAATACACCAAAATTTAAGCCAGGTGACAGGGTCATTGTCAATGGCAATGAGGGAGCGGTCATTATTCAAGAGTACACTGAAGGTATGTATAATGTCAGGCTATGGGATGACTCCAGGCATATAGGTGACATATGCGTAGATGCTCATGACATTAAACCCTTCATCAGAAGGAAGGAGGTATAGTATGGAGCAGTTTAGGTATAGACTATACACTGAGCGTAAGGACAATCTTAAGCAGCTTGTATCTAAATATTTCCAGGGCTTTACGGTTATCCTTGCTGAGGGATATTGGGAGGGAATAGGTGAGCCATCCGCTATTATAGAGCTTGTAATAGAGGGCACTCTTACTCAGGTAATTCACATAGAAGCAGTTATACAGGATATTAAGATTGTTAATGAGCAACAGTCTGTAATGGTCACCAGAGAACCAGTAGAAGTAGAATTTAAGTAGAAAGGAGGAACTATGTATTTTACTCTTTCAGGATATGACATAAAACTAACAGTACATACTGATGGTAGGAAAGATAAGGTCAAAATCATTCATCTACCACAGCATAGGTACGATGTAGTAGAAACCCTTATCCAGGAAAAAAGGAGAATCCAGGCTATTAAATATATCCATGCTGAATACAAAGGTATAGGTTTAATGAACGCTAGAAATATAGTTGACCATATCTCAAAACAAATAAACAGATAAGGGAAGGTACTGTTGAACAAAGAAGAAATTAAAGAGGCTCAAGAGCTTATCAATTCGGGAGATGCCTGGCACTTAGAGGGCTCAGTTGGTAGGTACTGCATGAGTTTAATTAGAGAAGGATACTGTTGTTTGGGGCTAAAGGGTCATAGAGATGCTTACGGTAACTATGTACCCTCCAGGTTTGAAGTTAAATGTGGTACAAAAGGGAGCGTTGCTTTTGTGAAAAAGATGACGCTCCAAAGGGAGAACTAAGCATATGTTTTCAGGAACACAAATAGCAAAGATGAGTAATGATGCTGCCAGGAAAGCAGCCAGGAAAAAAATGTATCCCTATGTTATTGAGAGCCAGGAGGAAATTGAGGCAATGCCTCCATTCCCATTCCCATTTATAGGTAGCTATGTACCAAAAGGCTGGAAAATGGTAGACTCATATTTTGTGGATAGCTCAGGTTTCGGTAATCCTGATGAACCTGCACTTACCGCTGAACAGCTTATTGAAAAGCTCCAGGTAGGTAGAGGTTATGCCATCATTGAGCAAGGTCAATTTCAGGTATACGTAGGAGAATTTGAGAGGTAAATATGAACACAGAAAACAAAGCCATTGATGACCATTTAGAACGCTCTATATGTCAAGCACTGAGTAAGATAACTGAGCACCAGGACATCAATTACTTTGAACCTAAGAAGGTACAGGATTACGAATATAACTGTTGGGGCTTTGTAGCTTATCTATTCAACTGGACATCATATATCAGATGGGTCTATCATGGGGAGATGGAAGATTTTCTTAAGAAGCATACCGTTATAGTCAAAAAACCTCAAGTGGGTGATATAGCGGTATATAGAGAAGGTGGAAAGAAACGTTTCCTAACCCATACTGCTCTTATTACAGATACAGAAGATGAGATGCTCATCCATAAACCAGGCTCTAACACCCTGGAAATTGTTCAGGGTAATGATATGAACGTACTGCACCCATCCTACAAGATGCTTGCAGAATACAGGAGAGTAGCAAATAATAAAGAAGGAGGTTAGTATGAGATGTCAAAGATGTGGTTGTCCAGCAGAGACATGGTACTATGTAGGTGGTTATATACTCTGTGAGAAATGCTTTGATGAGGCTCTGGAGATGCTTACTCTCTGGATTGAACAGTATAAAGATGACACAAACACAGGAGGATAACATGACGGTACTTAACTATGTCGTAAAGGAAAATATCCGAGATATAGTATTTCATATGCTCAGGCAAGATTATCATTCAGCCAGGATAGCAATCAATCACCTGGATAATTTATTGGATACCTCTACAGTCATAGAGAACGAAGTTGGATATAGAGTATGTCTCAGAGCTGAGGAGGAGGATTAATTATGGAAATGGAAGTTGATATACATCGCTTGATTATTGAAAGTCTTGATGATGCTCAGGCTCATTGCTCTTGCGGTCACTGGCACTTTTGCTCTACAGGAGCACAGACCAGGGAATACATTCAGTTTATTTTTACTCAAGACCATCTAATGTCTAAAATCAATAACCTTTTCAGATAAACTCTTAGACATACTTGACAAATGTTTTTGGATATGGTATACTAAATCAAAGGAGGGCTACATGCCAAAGACTTTAGAAGAAAACAAAGAAGCACTTAGAAAAGTTCGGGAAAAGATAGCTTTATGGAATCATAAGCTGGAAAGCTATCAACTTAAGGTAAGGGCACTTAAATTAAGTATATCTATTCTTCAAGGTAGGGAAGCCAAATTAGAAAAGAAGATACATAAGCAAGAGATATATGAAGGGTTTAAGGATAGTCCCTTAGCAAAACCACGTGAGGATATATTCAATATCAATATTTTGGGGAGGAATTATGTGTAATACTTTAAGACAAACACATTTATCTATACCTGCAACAGGGGTAGCCTGGAAGATATTCACAAGACGCTCACTCGGAAGAACTATAGAAGGAGATATATAGCCATGTACGAAGATAAAGTAAAAGATGTTGTTAGCTTTATGAGACAGACAGAAAACTGGAAGATAGTCTTCTGTACTCGTTCAGAAGAAAAGCGTGATAGCTGTCCACACTACGAATCTCTAACAGGTGAGTGTGAAGCAGAAGGTGAGTGTGTCTATGCAAGACAGAGGAGGATGTATGACAGTAGTATTAGATAAGAAGCTCATAGGGAAGTGCAACCATGCATACTATTTAAAATGCAATACCTGGATATTGTGGTATGATTATGTTTCAAACAATCTTATCATGGCTACCAGGAGGGTCAATGCCTAACCTTATAATAATCAGCATAATCATAGTTATACTATGCATCGTACTGAGGGATGATTAGGAATGAAACAGGAACATCAATATAATCAAATGAAATATCTGGTCTTCCCAGATAACTCCCCCCCCACCTTAAACGGATTGCCCCATTTTGTAGTTCGGTCTATAAGAATATCGTAAAATTCCTTCTTACAATGTACTACCTTTGCTCCCATTAATCTTCTCCTTCTTGTGGTAATTTTTTAGGTCGCTGTGGTATAGTTACTTTCAATAGCTCAGCTTCCTGGAGTAATGAGCGTTCCCAGGCAAAGTAATCAATGAAAGGTAATGGTGCGATAGCTTTCTTGCATAAGGCTCTGTATGCCCCAAGTCCCATCTTTATTATAATCCTACTACGTAAACCTTCAGGGTCTTCATCCTTCCTGTACTTGTGGCAATAATAACATAACTTAATTCCATTAGGGGTATACCACCTAACACTTTTCTTCTTTCTACCGAAGATGTGGTGAGCATCCATCTTGCCATCACCATCTTGCTTATTACACCATTGACAACCCCTATCCCTGGTATGAACTATCAGACCCCATAATTGCAATAACCATCTATCCCAAATTTTATTGATAGATTTAGGAATAGAAGTCATTTAAATGTCTCATGAATTTTTAAGAGGTTAAAATCTACATAACTTGTTATGGTTAGAAGCATACCCAATACTATTAAGAAAACAACAAGCGTGAGTAGTATCTTAAGGAAAGCCTTTATGTAAATGCCCTCAAGTCTCATTGTTGCCTTGATGTCTTACCAGCGATTATTTTACGTAACATTACAAAAAGCAATTCCCAAATGTTTTTCTGTTGTCTTAGGAATCCCTTGATACCTCCAGACCTCCATTTTTTCAGCTCAACCTGGTAGTCTTTTGTCTTGGAGTCATAGAGAATATATTTGTAGTTACCAACCTCCAAATCACCAGTACCATCATTCCATATAATAGCAGAGGCTATAGTAACTGGTTTAACGTAATTACCCCCTACCCTACCATCAAGAAGCTCAATGATTACCCTTATCATTGCCTACCTCCCTATCAAAGTGTCTTACGATAGATTTTGCTAACCTGTACAACTTACCTCCCGATATGGTATCTAAATATTTTCCATACCCAGTAGCTTTATTTTGTATACCAAGCCAAAGATAGGTACACTTACCATGATACCATCCACTAATAATAATGTTTTTGTTGTCAGTAGATGTTCTAATTGGAATTGGTCTTATTCTTTTTCTTTTCATAATGCTACATCTCCATCTACAGACCTTGCCAGCTTGTTAAGATATTCAATAGCCTCATCTTCATCATAAAAGATAACGTCTGAGGCTTCCTGGACAAAGGAATGATTATTTAAATTATCCTTTGGAAGTACCACCACTGTATATTTTCTGAGCCAGTGAGCTATTGCCAGCTCCATACAGCAGCCTATACTTATCTTCTTGGATGGAGAGTAATTAACAAACACAACATCAGACTGTTGAATCATCCAGCAATCTCTCTGAAGAATAGCATGGTTCGTAACAAGAGGATGAGAATCGTACCCAAGCGATTTAAAGGCTATCTCTTTTTCCAGGATACCCTTGCCTACCATTGGGTGAAAGGTCTTATACCCATGCAATTTAGCTATTGTCCTCTTGTAATATCTTGTAACTTCCTGGAAGCTCATACCGCTGATATGAGATGCTAAATATATATTAAGCACTGCTGGTCACCCAATTTGAAAATTCAACAATCTTTTCCCATCTATGTTTTTCTTTGTTCCACTTCCAATACTTTCTTTTATCTCCTTCTTCAAAAAAATCCATTGCCCTTATTGCACCTGCCCCTATTCCTGCGTTAGTCATTGCCTCACTTACTGAATCACCTTTGACAATTTGTGCCTCGCCTGTAAGCCAAAATATTGTATATTTCATTAGTCTATCCTCAGTAATTTCTCAAGCTCATCAATCTCATCTTGCTGGAGGTCACTGTTCTGAAGTAGATTAAGTAACCTGAGTTTGTATGCATCGTCTCTGTTCTCCCAATCTACAAATACTTTTGCCAACTCCGCTGTACTGATGTTATAGCCCTTTTTACAATATTTGAGAATACGATAGGTAGAAGATACAGGACAATGAATATTTTTAATACAAATCTCTTTATTCTGTTCATGCTTATCAAATTCCTCCCCAACTAAGCCTTCACTTTTATTGACTATGGCTGCCCTGGCTACGGTAAAGTCAAAGTTATTTAAAATAGTTTCCACATCTCCCTCTGTCACTACATTACCTTCATGTCTCGGTTTGATAAGCTGGATAGGAGGTAAGGCTTTATGTTTATCATCCTTTAGATAAGTAATGCAAGCTGGATTGTCATCTCTTATCTTAAGTTTAATATCAAGCCTTGCCTTTAGCCTACCAAAAACATCCATATTCCAAACGAATATGTCTATATCTGATGGAGCAACGGGGTGAGCCAGCGGAGAAAAAGCCCACCTTGCAAAGCTGCCAGCGATATAACTCCAGCCAGGTATCATAAAATTATCAAATACATAATTTACAATAGGATGTCCCCTTACTATAAGTTTTTTCTTGTACACCTTAGCCCTCCTTTTTTAGTTTGGCTACTTCTTTTTCTATGAGCTTGTAAAGTTTATACAATCTATCACCTGATGTTTGTCCTATCTCCGTAAACATCTCCTCCAAATCTTTTTCTGATTCGGCTATTACGTGAAACGCAATAGGGATGAATCCTTCCTTTTCATATGTTCTTGATACTTTCATGAGCCCTCCTTTCTTTTGTTCCAGGCTTCAATTGCCATTTGTTTTATTCTTTTAGATAATTTTCCGATAGGTGTATTCCAACCCTCATTCTTTGGTAGCTCTAAATTTTGAACATGAGCATTTGGATTTATCCTACAAGATTTAGAACGACATCCAGCGTCCCATGCAACGTATCCAGTATCTCTAATAAAAGTTCGCCTTACCGTTGCCTTACTTCCACAGAATGGACATAGTTTTGTCTCCATACTTCTCCTTTCTTAAAATGGACTTGGTTCTAAAATAGAACCTTGTTGACCAAAATCATCTTCCTCATCTTCCTCATCTGGAAGAACCTTAGTGGTAATCTCTTGAAGAAAATTACCAACCTTTTTTAGGAATATCTTTTTGCCCATGATACCAAATCTCCTATTGGCTGTTATCTTTACCACTGCCTCATCCTCTGTCATAATACCATCGTTTGTACGTCTCCATATATAAAAAACATTGTCTGCCTCTTGCTCTATGAAGGATGAGTCTCTGGTATCTCCTGTATCCAATTCTCTACCAGGAGTAATCTTGCCAGTATGAGCTATAATGAAAACAACTATACCTAACTCAAGTGCCCAGATTTTAAGTGTTCTCATTAACTGTCCAATTTGTAGAGATGGATTCCTGGCAATCATGATGTCTGCAAGGAAATGAAGGTGGTCTATAAATACAGCCTGGATATTGAATTTCAACTTGGCTTCTTTAACCCTTTCATGAATCCAATCAAGGGTTCTATTTTTTAAGGTCTTCGGCATGAAGAAGTGTGGTAGAGGTTGCCCGAACTGAGAAAGAAATTGCAGCACTGGCACTTCATAAGTAAACCACAGGCTGGATTGATTTAATCCTGCAAAACAATTCGTAATGGTTTGAGCCAATAGGGTTTTACCATGCTTAGTTAGTCCGCTAATAACAACCAATTCTCCACCATAGAAACCACTAATCAATTTGGTCATTGTGGGAAATGGCGTATATAGGCGAGTAGGCTGCTCTTTCCTTTTCTGTAAGATTTCATATAAATCTTCAGAAGATACAACCTCATCGTCTCCAGTATACTTACTTAAGTCAATTATATCTAATGGGTCAGCAAGAAATTCTATCACTATACCTCCCAGGGGAATATGGTTTGATTCCCCTTACCTGGTGGTCTACCCACTCCATTTAGTGGTTCATAAATTCTTATAATAGCGTTTAAGCTCCAGATAGATAATCCAAATCGTTTTGCAACATTAATCTTTAGTTTTTCTGGATGTTTCTCTGTAAACTTTTTATATTCTGTATATATCCTAAACTTTTGTTCCTGTGTTCTTCTATGTAAACTCACTAACCATCCCTCCAATCTTTTTTATATTCCAACTGGTCTTTCCACCTTTCGCCTTCAATGAAGTTTACAGGAGATGGAATATATCCTTTTTTCCATTCTTCTGACTTCTTAAAACGCACTACTTGAGAAATAATATGCTCAGCCAATTCTGAGGATGGACAAAGCTTTGTCCACGCTTCCATAGCTTTCTTAAATCCCATCTTACGTGGATAAACTTCATAAAATTTTCTAAACCCCTCAGTATCAAATAGGGGATGCACCTTAACCTCAACGGGTTTGACGGGTTTATGACGGGTTTCTTTAACCTGTCTTTCTACCTGCAAGACCCATTCATTGATATTCGTATTCAGAATAACATAATTACGAAGATTGTCCTTACGTATGATATTCCTATCTTTCAGAATTTTGATGGAACGAAATATAGAATTGTGATGTGTACCTATCTTATTGGCAATATCATTTATGTTAATCTGTCCTTCGGTACACTCTATTGTATGAAGAATAAATAGGAATACCTGCCATGTAGTTGAAGGAATATCCAGCTTTATAATATGCTTTAAAATTGTTTCTGGTATATTCATTCATCTTACTTAGCTGTTATATATCCCCAACATAGTCCTGCAACAATCCAGGGTATGATAGCTCCAAGTGAAATCCGTATAGTAGCTTTTTTGGTAAACGCATAGGCTACTTGAAACACCTGAAGAAATATTAACAAGGTTGTTGGTACAACTACAAACCATGCTAACGTTATAAGTATTTTATCCAACATTATTCCTCCCTATGTAATCAAACGGGACAGTATATCGCTTAAATTTTACGATATTACCCACATCCGATAAACCTTCTTTTGGTGGGTCTTCCTTCGCAAGCTCATGTAGGTATCCCATAGCATTGAAGATAACGCCACACAATGCATCTTTAATGGTTATGCGTTTCCAGCCTGGATGTTTATTTTCTAATTCACTTGTTTGCAAATGCATACGAACCGCTCCATCTGATGTTGTTTCTTCATATACAACATATCCCCGATGGATTGCCCAAAAAATAAAATGATGTCTCCATTCTGATTTTGCATACACATCCAAATCCATTCCATTTTGCCAGTTATCGCTACCCCTATAACTACCATCTGGTTGTAGCCTATGCTTGTCAAGATACTCAGCATATGTAAATACAGCTAAGGGAGAAAAGAAACCCTCAAAGTCAAGCTTTCCTTTTTCTGTGCCCCTGGTAGCTCCAGACTTAAAAGTTCTCATTGCCTGTTCCGTAGAACCTGACGGTAAAAATGGTTCTCTATAACTTTTCTTGCACATCAGTTTCCTCCTCCCTTATTTCTTTAGTAATATCTTCTTCTTTTTTAGGTACGTCTTCGGTAGATTCAATCCTGGAGACCCTTATCTTACCACATACAACACACTGTGACAGTATACCCCATATAGCCTTTGGCTTATTGTCTATAGCAAGTGGCTGCACTTCAGTCCCTATCAAAACCGTAGACACTGGTTCATGATGACAGTGTAGGTGTGGTATTCTTCTTTTAATCTTTTTTGGCATCTGTTTCCTCCTTTCTTTCACCATTTTTTGCTGTTAAGTAAATTTCCATTGCCTTTGACATAGCATCAGCACATGAATATTTGGGTATTCCCTTCGGGGTTTCAGAACACTTAATACCTCTGAGGGAATTAATATATTCCTCCATTGCAATTTCTCCCTGCAAACCTACAGAGATAGACCTTCCTATGCTTTCGCATTGTGCTGAACCGCACCCACCAGCCTTTCCTAATGTAGCAAAAACCTCAAAAGGTTTGTCTTCATATTCATTGATAGTTACATAGAGGTTACCGCAGCCTGTTTTCATAAGCCTGGTATTGCCATATATAACATCGGGTCTTTCTTTTCTATTTTTCATAATCCTCCTATCTATAAGCCCAGGCATTTACATATATAGAAGACACCGTACCTAACGCTGCTCCTGCAACATACAATATTTTATCTTTCCATCCAGGTTTAATTGCTGCGTTGACATTAAACAACCAGCAACAAGAAATGAGAATAGAAGAAAAGAACGCTCCCCTATAATTAGTATGGGCTATGTAAAACATTTGACTACTGATAAAAGCCATTTGCAAAAATGCCATAAGAAATACCATATATCTCCTGGTGGGTGGGGCAGGATTTGAACCTGCGGTGTTCAGCACATAGGCAACAGTTTTACAGACTGTCTCCTTCAGCCTCTCGGACACCCACCCGTATTAAATTATTCTTACGAAACATATAAAGATTAACAATTCTACCTGAGCTATCTTTCCAGGTATTGGAATAATGTCT
>Ga0180007_10004760_pt1 | contig 14189 bp, 15 predicted proteins | sample MM_PC_MetaG_FD_121122 | JGI IMG/M metagenome (GOLD analysis project Ga0180007, IMG submission 121122) | Groundwater microbial communities from the Aspo Hard Rock Laboratory (HRL) deep subsurface site, Sweden - MM_PC_MetaG | ecosystem: Environmental > Aquatic > Deep subsurface > Groundwater... | reverse complement strand
GAAATTGAATCAGGAATCAAGAATTATGAATCAAGGGAATTTTTATTTTTTGCGAAGAAAAAATGACTTAGTCGTTAAAAGAATTCGTAGAGAAAAACAGTCAAAAAACTATTTCCGGAAAGCGAAAATTCTTTGCCAAACTTTAAAGTTAATTCCCTGGATTAAGATGGTCGGGGTGTCCGGCGCTTTGGCCATGGAAAATGCCGGAAAAAGGGATGATATAGATTTATTGATTGTCACAAGCAAAAACCGTTTATGGATCAGCAGATTGTTGGCATTAGGACTACTGTCTCTTGCCGGACAAAGAAGAAAAAGAGGAGAGACGGGTCGGAAAATTGCCGGAAAACTCTGTATTAATATCTTGCTTGAAGAAGATAAATTAGAGCAGAAGAACAAAGATATTTTTGTTGCGCATGAAGTATTACAGATGCGGCCCTTGTGGCGCAGAGACGGAGTTTATTCAAAATATTTAGCAGATAATGAATGGGCTTTTAAATTTTTGCCAAACTGGATTGATAATTCTTCTGATTTGTCATTGCGAGGTCGCCGTGGCGACCGTGGCAATCTTGATTTAATCGGGATTGTTTCGTCGTTTTCGCTCCTCGTAATGACAAGAATAGAGAATTTGGCTAAATGGTTACAGCTAAAAATAATGAGGGAACCTCAGGGTATGGAACGGATAGAAGACGGGGCGCTCTATTTTCTCCCTGAAGATTGCAGGTTGGAAGTTTTATCCAAATACAAATCTAAGATTTTTAGCACCCTTTTACTTAACAATTCACACAATCACAACAACGTTTGACAAAAGTCTTGCTTTGTAATAAAATCCAAGTCTGCTTGCAAACATATAAGAAATACCCTACTTTAATAACATGATTGATATACAAAATCAGAAGGATACTAGACGTGTATCATTAAAGATGGTAGGAATCAAAAATATTGCTTTACCTCTATTAATCCCTACAAAATCCGGTAAATCACAAAATACAACAGGGTTTATTAGTTTTTTTACCGATTTATCTCATCATAGTAGAGGTACTCACATGAGCCGTTTTGTCGAAATATTATATAGAAATTGTCATAATTATTTAACTTTCCAACAACTAAAACATATTGCGAGCGAAGCTAAAAAGGAACTTAAAGCTGAAAATGTCTATTTGGAAATATCTTTTATTTACCTATTAAAGAAGCGGTCTCCTGTGTCGAAAAAATATAGTTTTGTCGATTATCAGTGTAATCTACTCTCTAAAGTTAATTCTCTAGACTATGAACAGAGATTGATGATAAAGATTCCTGTATCATTACTTTGTCCTTGCAGTAAAGCAATTAGCAAATTTAACGCACATAATCAAAGAGCGATTGTCACTGTCAATGTAGATTTTCTAAGGGAATTTTGGATAGAAGACTTAATTAAATTAGTTGAGAAAGAAGGAAGTTGTGAAATTTATTCTTTATTAAAAAGAGCAGATGAAAAATACGTAACCGAAAAATTATACGAGAATCCAAAATTTGTGGAGGACATTGTACGTGATGTTGCATTAAAACTAAAAAAAATTGACGGGATTAAATCCTTTACTGTGGAGTGTGAAAGTTATGAATCAATACACAATCATAATGCATACGCTAAGTTGATAAGCAACAGTACTACGAAGGAATCTGAAAATGTTGATAGCTAAAGAGTTTACTTTTGATGCTGCCCACAAATTACTAAATTATAAAGGTCTTTGCGCCAATCTGCATGGCCATACTTATAAACTTCAGGTTATACTTTCTGGTCCTGTTGGCAATAATGGAATGGTATTTGATTTTGTAGATTTGAAAAAGATTGTTACGGAAAAAATTATATCTAAACTTGATCATACTTTCATCAATAAGATTATTAAACAATCTACCGCTGAAAATATAGTTACTTGGATCTGGAAACAACTGGAGAAAGACTTGCCTCTTTATGAAATTAAATTATGGGAGACTCCTGCCAGTTTTGTTATCTGTAGAGGGACAAAAGGAGAAAATGGTGGAAGAAATGATAGAGATTTATCAACCTACCATTGACGAAAAAACCAGACTAAAAATAAAACCAAACCAATTTAAAGTTTCAGGAGATGGAGTTTTTTTTAGTCTGCAAGGAGAGGGACAGAGTATCGGGAAACCGGCTGTTTTTCTAAGATTACATTTTTGTAATTTACAATGCAGTTGGTGCGATACAAGATATACATGGGACCGCAGTATCTCCCAATTTTGGCAAGAAGCACAAGATTGGAGTATAGAACAAGCTGTGGCAAAGATTACCCGTTTTCCTGTCAGACGTCTGATAGTCACAGGAGGGGAACCACTACTTCAGCAAAGAAATGTTGCAAATCTATTACAACAAATGCCTGATTGGGATGTTGAAATTGAAACAACTGGTACAATAGAACCGTTACCAGAGTTACAAGAACGAGTTCAGTTTAATGTATCACCGAAGCTTGAAAATTCTGGAAACCTAAGGGTAGCTAGATATAGATCGCAAGCTTTGCGAATATTGAACGGACTTCCTGCTACAAGTTTTAAATTTGTGGTACAGAGTCCTGCAGATTTTGGAGAAATTGATGAGGTTGTTCGAGATACGCCCTTAGACCAGTCAAAAATAATCATTATGCCCGAGGGTTCAACCCATGAAGAGGTTAGAAAACACGGACTTGCAGTAGTTGAAGAAGTAAAATCTCGTGGTTGGCGACTTATGCCTAGACTACATGTAGAGTTATGGGGTGCTGAAAGAGGAGTTTGATTATGAATAACATTAGAGTGTTAAAGTATTTCTGATAATTTGTATGTTGCTTCCGACTTCTTGATCCATTTTATGCATAGTACCATAAACTAAAAAATCTACAATTTCGTAGATTTTATATAATTTATCTATTCTTTCTTCAAAAAGAGTAGAGAGCGAATGTACTTCATTATATGTTGCAAGTAAAGGATCTTTAATATTTGGTAATATTTGAAACATTTCCCGGAACGGTTTAGTAAATTCGTACTCATTATGTCCTGCTATAATACTTTCAAAGTCACATAATCCTGTAATTTGCCATTGTCCAGTTAAGCTACGGTCAACTAATATATTTCCAGGACTCAGATCATTATGTACAAAAGAAGGAGGTACTTTATCTGGTAAAATACTGCCCCACCGTTGAATATGTCTTTGAATACTAAGTGCTAATGAACTATCAAGGATTTTATGTTGTAAACACCACTCAAGATTTTCAGCAAATGATTGTAGAAAATAACTTGACCAGGAATCAAAATCCCCAATTTGTAAGTCATGTACTCTGTCGCCAAACCTTGGTAATTCAACATTATGTAATTCAGCAACCATTTGACCTAAACTAGCAGCGATAGAAGCTTGATTAACTGTATCCAGATGTGGATATGCCTCTCCTAAGTTTATACCCTGGATGGATTGTTGGAGTATATATATCTGTTCTGTTATTCTTCTTGAATTGTCATATGCTATTAAATGTGGTGTGGGAATATGAGTATGGCGAGAAAGGGTTTGAGAAGCGAATACCTCTTTAGCTCCTTTTATTTCAGCATCGTCTCCTTCAAAAATTTTTAGATGTATTCTTTCTCTTCGACCCTGTAGCGATAAGCTCAAATTAGTATTTGTAGTTGCATGTTTTATTCGGGAAATTTCTAATATCGAAACATCTTGCCCAAAGGTGTGATGAACTATATCTGAAAGAGTAATAGGACTAATTTCTATCATATGATCTATTTTTTCTGATAATTCTTAAATAACCTCCAGTATATAAAAACATTAAACATCATAAACATTTCTATAATTATTAAAGCTTTTATAGGAGTTAATTTATCCGCTACTAAACCAATTCCCAGAAATACTACTGCCAAAAATAAACTTCCGGCAAAAGAATTAAGCGATCCCATGGTAGCCCTTTGACGATCGGTAAATTCTTTTTGCATTAAAGTATTCTTTGCTACAGTGGAAACCCCATAATGAAAAGCGGGTGTAGCCATAAGAAACGGAGAAATGGGCGATGCAAGGATTAAAGATGTAAAACCAATAATCCTATTATAAATACTTCCGAATAGCATAATTTTAAAACTACCAAATTTATCTATAACCTTTCCGCTTATAAAGAATCCTAAGGTTGCGCCAAAATCAGTTATCATCGCAACTACTCCTATTAACCAAAAAGGTATAACCATAGCAAAAAAAGTACTTCTAAATTGATATGCTGATTCTGAAAATCCGTAACCAAAAATAGTTGAGATGCTTAATAAGCGAAGTTTTGGATTTTGTATGAAGCACTTTATGGATTCTTTCAAATGATTATAAACATTTCCGCTTTCATTTCCATGAAACTTAGGTTCAGTCATCTTTAGAGAAAGGGTAAAACCTACAATTTGAGAAAATGCCGAAAGCCAAAATATACCTGGGAAATACATACCGGCCACAATACCTCCAATTAAGGCAGAAATTCCAGCTGATAATTGAAGCGTTGAAGATATTTTACCTAAATAATGATGATAGTTTTTCTCATCTCCTGACGTTACTAAAGTGTCGTACAATAAAGCGTCATTATTACCGCTATAGAATGATCGTGATACTCCCTCTATTATTGCTCCGAGAACTAAAATCCAGTAAGAGAATCCGAGAGCGTAGAATGAGGTATAAAGAATAGCACAAAAGGCTCCCAGTACTAACGTTTTTTTACGCCCGATAAAATCAGATAAAATACCCGTTGGGACCTCAAATAAAGCAGAAGATATCATAGATATAGAAAAAATGCTTGTTCCTAACGCGTAAGAACCGGTAACTTGAGAAAAATAAATAATAGCCAAAGGCGCATAAGGTTTAAACTCACTAAAAAAATTAAACCAGGCTAATAATCTTATGTTCTTGTTTTTCATATTTGAATAAACCAATTATAACGATTGTCAAATATAACTGTCCAGCTCAAATTAGAAATTTTGATCCTATGTGAAGTTTATGATAAACTACTCCGCATTAGAGGAAGTGTTATCTAAGATGAAAAATGAGGTTTTATTTACCATTGCCAAAGATCCAAGTTACGATACGGTAAATGATGCTGATAGGCTTGAAGGCTTAATGAAAAAGAGAGAGCTAGAACCTTATTATGATAATAATTTCGTTGAAGACTTCGTAGCAGCAAAAAGGCGGACTGGTGTTGACTTTAGTTTTAACTGGTCTGCTAGGAATGCTCCCGGAGAGTGGATGAGTCAGAATATACGTACGCCGAGTAGCGTTATTGATGAACCAATTTCTTTAGGTGAAATTGAAGCTCAGCTAAGCAGCTCAAGATTTAGCCATGTTGTTATAGCAACATATTTAAGCGGGTATTCTACATTTAGAGAAATTTCTCGATATGTTCACCGAGCTCATCCTGATGTCAAGGTAGTAGCGGCATCGGTCGGAGCATTAATCCCAGAGTCTCAAGAGCTTGCTGATTATTTAGTAAAGGGAGATTTAGTCGGCGATCTAAGGGATATTTTGGGAGAAAGAAGAGAAGATGCCTTAAAACCTGTGACTATGAGGAGTGATTCTGAAACTATCTATAAGGGTCAGCATAAAAAAGCAAGTTATGGGATTTTAGCAAGTAGCTTAGGTTGTATGTACGGTTGTGACTTTTGTCCTTCGACGGCACAATTCGGAACTAGTTACTCGGCTCCTTTTTCAGCAGAACAAATTAGAGGGGCAATTATTCAATCACATGACCAAATTGCCCCGGACGATAAAGAGTTTACTATCAGCATTGCTGAACCACAGGGATTAGGTAATATTAAACTTTGGAAAAGTATATTTGAAGTTTGTCGGAATTTGCCATTTGTATGCAATTTAATCAGTACTACTTCGTCAAAAGTAATCCAAGGATATACGCTGGATGAACTCACAGGAGGTAACTTAAGACTGGCTACAGTAAATATTGGCGTTGAATCGCAACTAAAAGTTTACAGGAAAAATCAAGGAGCAGAATTGAAAAGAGTATACGATTGGCTGCAAAATGCAGGTATTAATGTGGCCTCGACTCTTATTCTTGGTTTAGATTGGCATGACCAAGAAAATGTATGGGAAGAAGTGAGATTGCTAAAAGCATTAGAATCCAGTATTAATATTGTGGCTAGTTTAGAGATGCAGCCGAATACCCCTTTATACAACCAATATAAAAGACAGGGAAGACTGCTTGACGTTCCTCCTGAATTACTAAGTTTTTATGGTTATCAAGCCTTTTTGCACCCTAACTTTAGACAGGGATTTAATGATATGTTACCATTGCTGGATGATATAAAAGGTGAACTATACGGAGGAGATGTAACATTAGGTAGAAACTTAGATGTTTTTCTAAACCGTAAAGCTCCTCATGAAGAAAGAGTAAGAGTGCAAATTTCCCAGGCTGTGCAGGATTTTGGAAGGAATTTAGATCCTTCGGCTTATCATGATGGAGGTACTTCCGCCATACGAGCACATGCTACTGATTTATATTTTAAGTATGGGTTTAGACAGGTTGACCTATTTTACCCATTTATCCTGTCCACGAATTAGTAATCACATATGCGAAAGACAGTTTATAGTTTGCCAGAATTAGAGTGGTGTGATCTCACAAGATATAACGACCAACAACCGGCTATTGTTTTAACTACTCCACATGCAAAAATAGCGGCAGAATATTTTTTAAAACAAATTAATCTCAAAGAGATAATTTATGTACAATCTTCTCAGAAAGTTGATGTTAATCAAATTACAGCTAAATATGTCAAAGCTCAGGTTGTATATGCTATTGGTGGAGGAAGAGTGATTGATATTGGTAGGTATCTTGCAAGTCGCTGGGGATTAAAGATTATTTGTATCCCCACGATCATCTCTTCAGATGCTTTTCTAGTGGATTGCACAGGTATCAGGGAAAATGGTTGTGTTACATATGTTCCTTCAAAAAAAGCAGATAGAATTTTATTGGATTGGGAGCTTTTGAAAAAAGTGCCATTAAAATATCATCTTAGTGGCTGTGGAGACGTACTCTCAATTTATACGGGAGTTTATGATTGGAAATATGTCAATAAACTGGGAATCGCTTCTTCAGATGAATCTTATTCTCAATCCGTAGCCATTACGGCAAAGGGTATTTTAGACAGTTTACTTTCCGAAACAGAAGAGATAAAAAAGGGAACAAAAAAAGGTTTGGAAATTTTAATCACCTGTCTCGGCATGGAAGTTACGCTCTGTAACTTTTTCGGCAATAGTCGCCCAGAAGAAGGTGGTGAGCATTTTTTTACTTACTGCATTGAAAATAAAATCCCCCGCTTCTTACATGGTGAGATGGTGTGTTTTGGAGTTCTCATCACTTCATTTTTACAGAAACAGCCGTGGCGGCCTCTAAAAAAATTCATGGACACAGTCGGCATTAACTATAAACCCGATGGATTAACACTGGAAATAATTTTAGAAACACTTGAAGAAATATCAGACTATGTAAAAATTCATAATTTGAGATTTAGTGTCTATAATAATTTTTTATTTAAAGATTATGAGAATAAGACTAAGAGTTTTCTGAAGGAAATATTTAAGATATGAGTAGAGAAAAACCAGAAGTAATTTACGCCCGTGTTGCGGATATTGATACCAGCTGGATGGGAACATTCAATACAGATATGATTGGAGGTTTTATGCAAAATGGCATCAGTGTGAGAGTTATCCCGGAGAGAAAAGGCCCGGAAGGCTATAGGCCAAAAGATGTTTTTGACCATAAACTACGCGTACTAGAAAGTTTCTCTCAAATGGATATTTCTGATGAAGATACTCTATTCGTATCTTGCCCGTTAAGATGTGCACTAGATCAATTAGTCTGGGTTAGCGAGGTAGTAAAACAGAGAAAACCCTTAGTTGCATGTTACAGTCTAACTGGTACTTTTATTAAGGAAGACTGGATAACGGTTTTTACCCCATGGGTTCGTCACCTAGAAAGAATGTGGTATGAAAAATCCGATCTTATATTTGTACCAACAGAATACTATAAACAGGCTATGTTACAAGACGGATATAATGAAGATAAGATTTTTGTTGTAGGAGCACCCGTGGATAGTAAAAAAATTTCTACAAATGAAGAACCGAGAGATAAAAACTTAATAGTTTTCAATCACCGTCTTAATGGAGACAAAAAACCCGCATATTTTTTGAGATTGGTGGAGGATCTTTCTACTCAGTTCCCTCAGCTTAAATTTGGTATATCGACTAATCTTAACGAGTCAGATTTTTGGAGTACAATGGATCAGGATCTAGCTGTAAGTCTTAAAGATGCTCTCGCCAAATTTACATCTCTTAGAATTATATTTAACCCTTCGCGTGATGAATATTTTTCATTATTAAATCAAGCCTATTTAGCTCCTTGTTTTGCTACTCATGAAACCTTTGGGTTTTCGGTTGCAGAATCTTTGGCAGCTGGTTGTCTACCCGTTGTACCTGCAAGACTAACCTATCCGGAATTAGTTGATGGAGATGAAGACTTAATGTGTACTTCAACCGGTGATCTAGAAGTAGATTATCAAGCTGCGTTAAAAAAGATGATTTATTTTATCCAAAATCCACAGCTTGGTGGAAAGAAATCACTTGAGGTTAGATCATATGTTAATAGGTTTAGTCCTGTAAATGTTGTAGGTAGAATATTGGATATACTAAATAAACACTCAAGAAAGGAAGTTAAATATGGAGACAGCTAAAACAAAAATGAATGAGGAACTTTTAAAAGGATTACAAAGAGAACCAACTCATAAAGCGGTTCTTCTTTACTCTGGTGGAATAGACAGTACCGCAGCAGGATTGTTACTAAAACAGGAAGGATATAGTATTTGGCCATTGTTTATTAAGTATGGCCAATCAGCTCAAGCAGCAGAAGAATATCTAGTAAGGACTTCAACTGAAAAACTAGGCTTTGAGCCTACCCGGACAATTGAAACTGATTTATTGAAACAACTTACTAGAAGCAGATTACTGGGACAAACTAGTGTCGATGATTCGGATGCTTGGGTTCCTGGAAGAAATACTCTATTTATGGTACTTGCCGGAATTTATGCTAAACAAATTGACGCTGATGGAATTTCCATAGGCTATATGTTAGATGATAACTTTGTTTTTGGAGATAATGATTTTTTTCATCACCAAGCTATGGAAGGTATATTATCACGGTCTTTTTTACAACCTACTAGGGTATTACTTCCAACTATGGCTAGGGGTAAACAGGATCTAACTAAACTTTTATACCAAAGGGGGGTTTTAGATTTGACGGTGTCTTGCTGGAATGCTAAAATGGCCGAGGGTAGGGTAGTCTCATGCCAGGAGTGTGCAAATTGTGTTGAACGTAATAAATATATCAATGAATTGAGGGAAAAATTATGAGTAGCGGAGAAGTACTAAGTACGTAACGAGGATGGGATCGTCTAGCAAAATTTTACACAGAGTTTAGGGAGCCAGACGGAAAATTCAATAAGACAGATAAAGCAAGATATGGCGAGTATCCTTATATGACTATGCTAATGGGACAAGAAGGAGTAGGAGATAAAACAGTACTTGACGTAGGTTGCGGCTATGGTTTTTATTCGTTTATTGCAGAGAGATTAGGAGCAAGAAAAGTGGTAGGAGTTGATTTTTCAGAACAGATGATCAAACAAGCATTAGAGTTTAAAAGAATAAGAGATAGTAGAGTGAACTTTTCCCTTGGTGCCGTAGAGCAACTACCTTTTGCACCAAATACTTTTGATATGGTCATTTCTGGCATGGCTTTAAACCTTAACGATTTTAACGCAGGCTGTACAGAATTACAGAGAGTTTTGAAGAGAAATGGTTCAATAATTTTTAGCGTCCCCCATCCTATTGGGAGTCATGGAGAATATAATGGTAACGGTGAATTTACATTGGGAGGCTACTTCACTCGTAAGGAACATGTTGAAGAATGGCAAGATGAGCTTGGAAACCCTGTTAAATTTGCCAGAGGGAATAGAACGATAGAAGACTATACTGAAGGTTTGTATCATAATGGTTTTGCAGTAGTTAGATTATTTGAATCCAGACCAATTACAACTCCTGAAGATAATGATCAAGCTCTTGTAGATAAAATGATGGAAGTTCCTGATTATTTGATAATTTTAGCAAGAAGACTAAACTTGGGTTTATGAAAATCCTTCTCTTACTTAGCCACCCTGATGATGAAGTAATAATGTGTGGAGCCACAATTGACAAACTAGTATCTGCTGGAAATCAGGTGTTTGTTACTTTTTATACTCGTAATGACCAAGCGTACTTCGGTGAAGAAAAACAAGAGGTAAGACGTAAAAGAGCTGAAATAGAAGCTAAGAAATGTAGCAGATATTTAAAATACTCTTTAAACTTCCTTAACTTCCAGGATATGCAAGTTGAGGCAGATAAAGGTTTATTAATCCAAGAAACTATTAATGAAATCAGAAGGGTAAAACCGGATATTATTATTACTCATAATCAGAACGATAAGCATATTGACCATAGAACTATAAGTAGAATCGTTCCTGAAGCAAATTTTCAAAGTGGTTGCAATTTGTGCGGTGGTAATACTATATGGACAGCTCAGGCAGTATTACATGGGGAAATAGATTTAGAAATGACTTCTTTATTCGACTTTAACATTGTTTCTGAAATCAGTAAAAAGAATTTGCAAAAAAAAATCAAAGCATTCCTTTTGTATGCATCTGTTAATAATGAGCATAAAACCGGACAGAGGTGGTTAACAGAAAAGCTGGAGATATGTGCCAAATTAAGAGGAAAAGCCATAGGCACAGAATACGGAGAAGCTTTTATATTAGACAATTACAAACCTTTAGATTCTAACGCACTACAATTAATGGCTAAATTACTTAAACTAATATGACTTTGAAGAATCAATTTGATATCCCCCTATATCGCCTTAACTCTAACTACTCAAGCAAGGTATATAACTGTGGTAAATGGGTTGATGGTATTAAAATCAAGGAGTTAGAAGAAAAAATAAAAGATTTTTTAGATATCAAATATATTGTTTTAACAAACAGTGGCACATCAGCCTTACTTGCAGCTTACTGGGTACTAAAAGACGAATATAAAACATTAAACGTTGACCCATATACATTTCCGGCAACATATCAACCGGCGAAACTTTTATCTTATGAAATTAATTTCGTGAGAACAATTTTAAAGAATAATGTCAATCTTCCCAAGAACGAATTAAATGTTATTACGCATTTATTCGGACAACCAAATCAACTATTGGCTAAAACACGAAGAATTCCTTTTATAGAGGATGCTTGTCAGTCTTTTGGTGCAAAATACAAAGGGAAAAATGTTGGCACATTTGGAAAATTAGGATGTTTAAGTTTTTATCCAACAAAACCACTACATACAAATGGTCACGGAGGTGCTGTGGTAACAAATAATAAAGATCACTTTGAGAAGTTAAAGATTTTCATAGAATCAGGCCGGTTAAATGGGAAAATGACAGAGCGTATAGCTTTGAATTTAAGAATGGATGAAATAAAAGCTGAATTTCTATTATATGAATTAAAAAATTACGAAAAAAGAATTGCTTGTCAGAGGCAAATTGCCCAGGGGTTTAAAAATTTGATTACCGGAGAACAACCTTTTTTAAAAGAAGATAAAGATTCTTACCATGTTTATTCTGTATTCAATATATTGGTTGAAAATAGAAAGGAATTTAGAAAATATATGGGGAAAAAAGGAATTGAAACAATGATTTATTATAATGAGGATATACTGCCTGTTGGCGAAAAACCTAAGTACTTAGATCTGACTGCTTCTATAGTAGCTATTCCTTGTAGGTGGAATTTAACAAATCAAGAGATATCAAAGATTAAAAATGCTCTGAAAGGTTGGTTCGTATGAAAAATATTTTAAAAGTCGGAGACAGTACTTATGCTTTAAGCCTGCAAAATTTTAGTAAATCTTATTTATCCGGTTTTCCCCAAAGAGAGCAGCATTTGATAAAGCATTGCAAGAATGTAAAGTTCAACCTCTTCAGGCATAAACTACTAAATGACGTAGAAACAATTATTAAAGAAAGAGAAAAATTAAATTCATTTTTGGAAGATGGAGAATTTGATTATGTAATGATTGATAATCCGTTAAGCATGCTGATCGTTGAGAAAGATCATGAAATACCAATTATATTCGATTGCATTGATTGGTATGACGAGATGTATCTCAGAGAATTTGGAATAAACAAAAGATACTATTTATTACGTTATGGATTTTTGGAAGCGCTCGAGAAGGTTGATAAAGTTATTTGTCAGTCTCCAGTTATTTTGGATTCATTGAGAAAATGGGGTTTAAAAACAAAAAAAGTTGCGATTATCCCAAATGGATACGATACAAGACTTTTTTATCCTTATGCTAAAAAGAAAATAAAGAAGTTGAAAAGCGAATTCGAGAACAAGTATAAGATATCTACAACAGACAAAACCCTAATTGTCTACACTGGTAAAGTTGGTACTTGGTATGATCAATTAATTACCATTTCCGAGACAATAGACGAAAGTCAAATTTTTATTATAGTTGGAGATGGACCATTATTAAAAGACATTCCAAAGAAAGAAAACATTATCAAATGTAGTGCGGTTAAGTTGCATGAGGTGCCAAATTATACAAATATCTCTGATGTCTTAGTTTTCCCAGTTAGCGAAGATTGTAGCCCAATTGCTATCAGTGAATATTTAGCTGTAGGAAAACCTATTGTTGTGCCTTACGGAAGAATTAGATGGTTGCTGAAAGATAAAATCAATGCATTTTTTGTAGAGAAGACTATACCCGGATGGAAGAATGGTATCCAATTAGCTTCGAAAGAAGGATCTAAGATTAAAAGAAATAATATTAAATTAGCTCAAAAACTATCTTGGCAATTATTGTCTAGGCAATTTTATGATTTCATAAGCTAAACAAAAATGAGATATGCAATTATTGGATTTGGTAAAATGGGCAAATTATACGATAGATTACTTAATGCTGATTTTATAGTGGATTTAATATCCATACAGAGTAAAATTTATTTTTCTAATTTAGAAGAGTTTTTATACTACCATCCCCAAGTAGATTTAGTAATAGTAGCAACACCTACGCGAACTCATTATCAAATAGTGAAAAAACTGCTGGAGAGTAATTACAATGTTTTATGCGAAAAACCACTTTGTCTATTTGTTCACGAATGTAAAAAGTTAGAGAAGCTGGCAGAAAAAAAGAAGCTAATACTTTATCAGTCAACACTAGAAAGATTCAACCCTGTTATAAAGTTTATCAATAAAAATTTTAATTTAAAAAACGTAAATAAAGTTACTAGTATTCGCTTCGGGAAAAAACCTTTTGAGACAGAAGGTGTGCTACCCGTATATGATTTAGGTATTCATGACGTAGATCTGTGGTTTTATCTTTTCAATAAAAAAGTAATATGGGAAGTTTATACAGGATACGGAGATAAGAAAAGAGAGATAAAACTTTATTTAAATGATAATAGTATAATTGTAGCTGATTTATTAAATAAAAAGGTTACTATTAGCTCTAAGGTAATTAATTTAGCCTCTGAAATGAACAATCCTATATTAGAGATGATAGATTATATTAAGGTAAATAAGTTAAGAGTAAATGAGAAATGGAGTGAACAAATTGACCTGCTTCGTCTTAGTAAAGATAACGTGTTAATATTAGAACCTCTCTAAAACGGCCTCTTTTCTATCCTTTAGATGAAATCCAACCTTCTCATGCAATTTTATTGAGTTTGGATTATCCAGACTAATTAAAGCTTTAATGACTGCAATTTCACTTTTCTTCGCTTTATTTATAAGAGCTTTATATAACAGTAAACCAACCCCTTTTCCTTGATAAACTGGATTGATAGCAATGTAATCAACAAATAACCTCTTTGAATAACAACTATGTTTAGACACAAGTAACATTCCAACTATCTCACCATCCATTTTTGCAACAAAACTATACCCTATCTTTATATACAAATAAAATTCCGGTTTTTTTGAAATTAAATGCAACTCCTGTTCATAGTTCCGAACTTGAAACTACCGGCGTAAGCCGGTAGAGGGAGTAATCCCAAAATCCTTCTGAGTATATAATAAAGGAGTGAAGTTAAGAAAACAATCAAACGCTGTATACTTTTGTG
>Ga0180007_10004759_pt1 | contig 14190 bp, 14 predicted proteins | sample MM_PC_MetaG_FD_121122 | JGI IMG/M metagenome (GOLD analysis project Ga0180007, IMG submission 121122) | Groundwater microbial communities from the Aspo Hard Rock Laboratory (HRL) deep subsurface site, Sweden - MM_PC_MetaG | ecosystem: Environmental > Aquatic > Deep subsurface > Groundwater... | reverse complement strand
CTCAGTCTTTTTAGGAGTGGCCCAAATAGAATCTCACACCTATGTGCCAGCGTAGTCCCGACAATTCGAAAATCTTCGATTTTCAGAATTGTCGAGGATCTTCGAAAATTATCAAAATCTAAGATTTTGTAATTTTCGGGACTCAATGGCAGAGCAACGGTTTTGCCCGCCCCGTTACATTTGCCGAGGTAGCTCCCGCCCAAAAGGGCGAGGCTCGCCCCGACGTCGTGTCGGGGCGGCAGCTTGCCCCGCCATCTTTTGCCACCTTAGCTCAATTGGCAGAGCAGTTGCTTTGTAAGCATCAGGTTCTCGGTTCGAGCCCGAGAGGTGGCTCTAGATAAAAGATGGCGGGGTGAAGTAGAGCAGCGGTTTTGTAAACCGCTGGCCGCGAGTTCGAATCTCGCCCTCGGCTCTTCAACGAATGTAACGGGGTAAATAGGTCGCCCCGCTTAGCGGGGCCGCTGGCTCTTCGTTGATATGGCTGAGTAAGCCGTATTTTTGTTTAGACTGGACTTATATGTAAAAGATGGTAGAATTTTATTAAGAATTATAATAGCCAGGAGGTGGCCCGCCTTCGTCCCGTCTGCGGGACTTCGGCGAGGCAAGCAGAGCGGTCGATGCGGCGGTCTGTAACCCCGCTGCTGCGGGGCGACTCTTGCACATACTGGTTATTTAGACCCAGGGGTGGCAGAGCGGTCGATGCGGCGGTCTGTAAAACCGTTTCAGGTAGGTTCGACTCCTACCCCCTGGACCTCGTAAGTTAAGAAATAAATTATAATAAAAAAGGAATCCTTCATATGGAAAAAAATATTTTGGTTTGTCCAAATTGTAAAAGTGATAGTTTAAGGCAGATTGCATTTCATAAAACTAAAGTCGCCAGGTGCGACCAATGTCAAGGACTTTGGTTTAATCGCGATGAATTGAGTAAGACGGTAGCCGAGGAGGATAAATTTTTAGAATGGCTTGATATTGACCTTTGGAAAAACAAAGAAGGCTTTAAGGTTGTTTTTTCAGGAAAGATTTGTCCGGTTTGCGATAAAAATCTATATCAAGTTAATTATAATAAATCAGATATTCAAGTAGACGTCTGTAATTCCTGTCACGGGGTATGGCTGGACAGAGGAGAATTCAAAAAAATAATTAATTATTTGGAACAAAAAGTGGATACCGAGAGTTTGAGCGAATATTTTAAGGATTCGATAAAACAAGCCCAAGATTTATTCACCGGACCCAAAGAGCTGTCCTCGGAAATCAAAGATTTTTTTATCGTGAACAAATTGCTGGAATATAAATTTTTAAGCCAACATCCCATATTTACCAGTCTTATTGCTAATCTGCCCCATTAAGTTTTGTCTTGGGTTTTCCGAACAAACACCCCGACCGGGGGCTTGTGCAAGAGATAATAAAGGAAGGCTGAAAAACCCACCACTGGATTCAAAGTCCATGGGTCCCAGATCGGTGCAGTGGACACTAAATTTATAAAAGGGACTTTAATTAGCCGAGGCAAGAGTAATTCGTTCGGTTTAAATTGCTTAAGTATAAAGGGGAAAATCGCCTTTGGGGCGGTTTTTAGATAGAGCGCGGCAAAGGCAATAATAAAAAATACTCTGGTTAAGTGTTTATGAAAAAGCGATTGGAATGTATTGTTTTCGGCCGGGTCCAGCTGGTAATGTTTCGCGATTTTGCCCAACGTAGGGCCAGCAGACTTGGTTTGGCCGGGACGGTGAAAAATTTAAAAGACGGTTCGGTTTTTGTGACGGCGGAAGGAGAAGAGGAAAAACTTAGTCTGTTGCTGGAAGATTTAAAAAAAGGACCTGTTTTAGCGCGCGTGGACAGGCTTGAAGAAAAATGGCTGCCGGAGACATCAGAATTTTCAGATTTTAAAATATTATATGAAAAATAATCAAACCAAATACCCCCAATCAATCGGCATTATTATTGACGGTAATCGCCGCTGGGCCAGCGAACGGGGACTGTCAGTCATGAAGGGCCATAAGTTTGGCTATGATAAACTAAAAGAAGTTTTGCGATGGGCAAGAGAATTTGGCATTTCCACCGTCTATATTTACGCTTTTTCAACCGAAAACTGGATACGCAAAAAAGAAGAGGTGGCTTACCTGATGAAGCTTTTTTTACGGACTTTTGGGCAGGGCGCCGGGGCGTTAATAAAAGAAAAAGCCCGGATCAGATTTGTCGGCCAAATTGGGCGCTTTTCGCCGGCCATTAGAATGGTTATAAAAAAATTAGAAAAAGCGACTGCTAATTTTTTCGGCATCAATTTTATTATTTGCCTGTCTTATGGCGGCCGGGCGGAGATTTTGGAGGCGGTTAAAAAAGTCAGCAGCGAAAAAACCAAAGAAGAAATCTCTGGTTTGACCGAAGAGCAATTTTCTCAATTTCTTTGGACGGCCGGATTGCCCGACCCGCAGCTGGTAATTCGTACTTCCGGCGAAATTCGCACATCAAATTTTTTGCCCTGGCAAACAGTTTACAGCGAATGGTTTTTTCCCAAAACCTATTGGCCGGATTTCACCAAAAGTGAATTTGAATCAATTTTGGAGGAATTTTCCAAGCGGGAGATACGACGAGGGCGATAGGGCGGGATAATCGCGCCCTTGAAAAAGACCGCAAAAACAGTTACCCTATTTAGGAGGAACGCTTTTTGTCATAAATAAGCATTAATTACCCAGTATTTGAAATGACGATTGAACAAAAACTAAATTTAATCAAACGCAACACTGAAGAGATTTTGACGGAGGAAGAGTTGGCGGAACTTTTAAAAACCAAAAAAGAGCCGGTGGTTTATTTAGGCTACGCGCCCACCGGTCGGCCGCACATCGGCTATATGATTCCGGCGATAAAAATTAAGGATTTTGTGGACGCCGGTTTGCGCGTGAAAATTCTTCTGGCCGACATTCACGCCCATTTGGATAATACGAAGACACCCTTTGAGCTTTTGGATAAGCGAGTTGAATTTTACAAAATAGAGCTAGCCGAACTTTATGGGGCTATTGGCGTTGATGTTTCAAAAATTGAATTTGTAAAAGGCTCTGATTTTGAGCTGGATAAAAAATATACGCTGGATGTTTATCGGTTGGCGGCCTTAACCAGCGCTGACCGCGCCAAACACGCGGCTGCGGAAGTCGTCAAATTTGGCGAAAATCCCAAATTGAGCGGATTTTTATATCCAATTTTACAGACGCTTGACGAAGAATATTTAGGAGCGGATATTCAATACGGCGGCACTGACCAGCGAAAAATTTTTGGTTTTGCGCGCGAGTCGCATCCAAAAATTGGACAAAAAAAGCGCGTGGAAATTATGACGCCGATGCTGCCCGGAATTATGGGCGGGAAAATGAGTGCTTCCGACCCCAGTTCAAAAATTGATTTGCTTGACAGCGAGGCTGATATTACCGCTAAAATTAACAAAGCCTATTGTCCGGAAGGGGATTTAACGGACAACGGCATAATGGCTTTTGTGAAATATGTTTTGACGGTTTTGAAAGAAGATAACGGAGAACTGTTCTCCGTTGAGCGGCCGGAAAAATTCGGCGGCAATATTGAATACAAAACTTATACTGATTTGGAAAAAGATTTTTTGGCCAAAAAATTGCATCCGCAGGATTTGAAAAAAACCGTAGCGTGCGAAATTGCGGAAATTTTGAAACCCGTGCGCGAATATTTTAAAGACAAGCAAAATTTGATAAAAGAAGCGTATCCAGAGAGTTAATGTAAGAGAGCAGTTGTTTATTAAGAAACTGGTTGACTATAAATAATGATGGCTTTATAATAAGATAAGAAGTCATTATTATGAAAATACAAGCTATAAAAAAAGAGGAGCTATTAAGACTATATAGCAAAGAGCAAAAATCAGTTACCGAGATCGCCAAAAAATTTCGCTGTTCGGCAGGCAGAATAAATTACTGGTTATTTAAATACAGAATTTCAAAGAGATCAATAAGTGAAGCAATCTATATCAAGCATAATCCCGAAGGCGATCCATTTCGCTTTGTTTTACCAAAAAATCTAAAAGAAGCAGAATTATTCGGATTGGGGATAGGCCTGTATTGGGGAGAGGGTACCAAAGCAAACAAAACTACAGTAAGGATTGGGAATTCAGACCCCGCATTATTAAAAAAATTTATTGAGTTTTTAGTCAAGTTCTTTAGTATTAGCAAAGATGATCTGAAATTTCATTTGCATACTTTTACGGATATTGATATAGAAGAAGCCCGGGAATATTGGATGAAACGATTAGGAATCAAGAAGGGGCAATTTTACAAACCGTTTGTTTCCATTACAGGAAAATTAGGTAAATATAGGAATAAAAGCAAATATGGAGTGTTAACTTTATATTATGGAAATATCAAGGTAAGAAATATTTTAATAAGTTTATTGCCGTTGTAGCTCAGCCGGTAGAGCAACTCCATGGTAGAGATTCTGCCCATCATGAGAGCAATCTCATTATGAATCCCGAATTACGGTTAAAGGCCTGGCTTGGTCAAGACCGTAGCGCCTAAAAGGCGCTCGAACGACTGACAAGGGCTCCGAATATTTTCGGAGAAGATACAGTCTAATCCTCTTATAGGCGAACAAAAAAAGAGGTGCAAATGAAGGAGTAGGTCGCCAGTTCGATTCTGGCCAACGGCTCAAAAATTATGTTTACCCCCACACCAAAAAACGGTGGCAGCGGGTAAATGCTTAGAAAGTAAGAAGTTTAATAATAATTTGTTAAAATAAAACATTATTATGGCGTGGGGGTTTACCAAAAAACAATTCATAATTTTACTGGTTTTGCTTGCCGTTTTGGCAGGCGCGATGGTTTTGTATCAGCAAATCTATCAGCGCTGGCCTTGGCAAGGTACGGTTGAGGTGGCTTCGCCCACAATCACGGTTTCACCGACGCCGTCGGAAACCAGCGGAACGCCTAGAGTAAAAACGGAGCGAGATATAATAATGGAAGACGTGGCGCAAATGATAGGCGAAATTTCGCCGGCCCAGCCCGTTCTGGGCGGCCATTGGTTTGTTGACCGGTTTTGGTTCGTCATCGGCTCCGATAGCAACTTTTATGTTGAGTATGAAGACGGCCATATCATGCGGCGGGTTTTGCTGGAAGCGCAGGAAAAAGAGACCGGACTTAGTTACGAAGTCATCGCTTATTTTGAGCCCGGAGAATCGCAATGGACTTTGAAAAACGGCCAGGACACGCAGTTTGGCAAAAATTTGGATTTATACGAATTTGATGATAGCTTAAAGAGCTGGGAAAAGAAAAACTGACGCAAAGCGTCATCCTGAGGCGCAAAGCGCCGAAGGATCCCGTGGAATACCACGAGATTGCTTCGTCGCTTCGCTTCTCGCAATGACGAATAAAAATAATATGTCTCAAGACAATCTAATAAAACTTAAGTGCGCGATTTGTAAGCGCATCAATTACTGGTCGCGCAAAAACAAGCGCAAAGTAGAGCGTAAAATTGAGATTAAAAAATTCTGTAAGTGGTGTAAAAAGCACACAACCCACAAAGAGACTAAGAAGTAGTTTCTTTGTGGAATTTCCAATTTCAAATTTCCAATTTTCAATAATGTCCCGCTGCGCTCGCCTCGCTGCCGCCTTTTGCGAGCCTCGCCTCTGGCGGGAAGCTATGGCGAAGCGGGCGGGACTGGTTTAGAAATTAGGATTTAGAAATTCCGCCTCAAAGAGGCGGCACGGGGGCGTGGTATAACGGTATTACATTCGTCTCCAAAACGAATAACGGGGGTCCGACTCCCTCCGCCCCTGCCACTTATTGAGTGTTAAGTAACATGTTACGTAACAAGTTAAGTAACACTTTTTATGCCAAGAACTTCACTGAAGAATAAAAACATCAGAAAGCTAACTCGGATGGGCCGCGCCGGCGGCAGCTTAGGGCTGACTTTGCCAAAAGAAATGGTTTTGGCGCTGGGCTGGCAAGAGCACCAGAAAGTCGTGGCCAAACGCACCCGCGGCGGGATTGTGATTAGGGATTGGAGGAAATAGAGAAAATGAAAAACTTTTTAAAAGAAAATTGGTTTAAACTTCTAATTATTTTAGCTATTATAGTATTTTTTTATTTGTATATATATGTACCAATGCATATAAGGCAAAACTGCTATAATTCTGTAACTGCAAATCGTTTTAATATATCTTCCGGCACTGAAGCCGAAAGAAGGGCAGAGTTTGATTTTATGTACAATAATTGTTTAATAATGCATGGCTTTGAAAAATAATCTAGGAATAACTTTTAAAAAGAAATGCCCAGTAGGAAAACCCATACAAACATATCATTAATTGTTGTCGTGGGGGTTTATATTATTTTTAGCGTTTGGAAACTGCCCTTATCGGGACAATGGCAATTTCTTTTATCCAGTATTTTTATTATCCTTGGTGGTATATTTCCAGACCTCATAGAGCCAGTTTCTCTTCATAGCTTTGCCCACCGCAAATTTTTCCATAGTGTAAGATTATTATTGATATTGGTCATCGCAACTAGCTTGTTGGCGGTTATATGGGCATATTTATTTAGGTCGGAGTATATTTTATATGCCGGTTCATTTTTTGTTGGTTATGTTTTTCATTTGATAGTAGATGCATTTACAAAAAAGAGCATACCTTTAAAATAAGGTCGAAATTTCTAAAATTTGCCATCAGCGGATAGGTTCAAACGATGCGAGAACCTATTTCTAAAAAAATGCCTGAAGAGCAGGAGATACAAAATGATCCATATTTAAACTCTCCCAGAGAGTTCATATTAGAAATGCCACTTTATCATGAGCTGGACTTAAGTGTTGGCAGCCAATGCAGAAAAATATATGACCTTTTGTGTTATTCTGGAACAATTGATATATATTGTATAAAGTGTGGGAAGGAGAGCGTTTTTGATACGGTAGAGTATCTCAATCGTACTATTTTTTCTGAGTGGAAAAAATCTATAGGTTTCGATAGAACCGTTTATCGATGCACTAGAAACAGTGGTCACGAATATTATAGTTATTACTATAAGGGAGATGGTTTTTTTGTAAAAATGGGTCAATTCCCATCAGTAGCTGACTTTCAAATTCCTCAAGCGGAAAAATATAGAAAAGAATTAGGAGAGGATCAATATAAAGAATTTACCAGAGGAATTGGCTTGAACGCTCATGGTGTTGGTATCGGTTCGTTCGTCTATCTACGAAGAATTTTTGAAAATCTAATAGAAGAGGCGCACACAGAGGTTAAAAAAGATCCAGCTTTTTCAGAAGAGAATTATTTAAAAGGTAGAATGGACGAAAAAATTATTTTATTAAAAGTCTTTTTACCGGAATTTTTGGTTGAAAATAAAAATCTTTATTCAATATTAAGTAAGGGCATTCATGATCTTGAGGAAGAGGAGTGTCTTAAATATTTTCAAGCCGTTAAGATAGGAATTGAGCAAATCTTAGACGAGAAGATAGAGCAAAAAGAAAAGAAGCAGAAAGCAGAAAAAGCCCGTGAGGCACTTCAGAATATTCACCGGAAAGTAGCATTATAATCGATTACAAATTGAAGAAGTCTGTGAATTTTAACCCTACTCGAGTGCCTTGGTAAGATTACAAAAAACCACGGGTAAACGTTGATAAGATAGCACGGATGTGCTATTTTTATTTAATCAAGTTTAGTTCGCGGAAGTTAAAGCTTCCGCTTTAAAAATCAAATAGGAGGCAGGGCGATGAAAAAGGACGAAAGGACACTGGTGATTATGAAGCCAGATTGCGTGGTCAGGGGGCTGGTGGGCAGGGTTTTGGCAAGAATAGAGGAACTGGGATTGAGGATCGTCCGGGCGCAGAGCAGAGTTATTTTACCTGATGAATGCAGTAATCTCTATGCTAAGACCAAAGCGAAATTGCCTAAGATTTATTTGGCTGTCGAAAGGGCGATGGGCGAAGGCATCAGTATCGTCTTTATTTTTGAAGGCGAGAATGCCGTCCGTAAAGCTTTCAGATTAAGAGGTTCGACTAACCTTTTATGGGCGCGCCGGGGAACAATCAGACGAGATTTTATTACCGACGAGGAAAGAGCTTTGTTTCGCCAAGGCAAAAACGTTAGAAACAGAATGCATGCGTCAAAAACCAAGGCCGAAGCCGAAGCCGAAATAAAATTGTTTTTTTCCATAAAAAGGAGGTGAAACGATGGAAAACGAATACTTTTATTCTGAATCAACTGGCCTTTATGCTGCCAGGGAACCTTTGAAAATCGATGCCCGGGTTATTAAGGCGGCGTCGAAAACCGGCATTAAGCTGTGCTGGGACGACGAGGGTCGGATCAATTTTCTGAATTATTGGGACAGTCTGACTTTGTTGAAAAGTCTGGGCGCCATTATGCTCTCGCTACGTGAATACTGGTTGGTTTTTCGCGATACCCAAAGGGCAAAAGATCAGGACATGCTAGACCAGCTTCAGTCGAACGAATATGCGGAGCGGCTGAATACAATTCTGGAAAAAAAGGGGTATTTGATCAATCGGTCGAAAACAAAAAGAGGCGACCGATCGTATTCCGGAGAAAGACAAGAAGTAGTGATGCCTTTTGGCCATCCGGGCTGGTTCAATCCCGATGATATCGATTGGCGAACCGGCTTACCCGGCAGAGTTGAATTAAACAGAGAAAAGATGGCGACAAGCTGGAAGTATTGGTCTTTTTGCGATTATGACTATGTGGCCGCGGCCATCAGAGGCTGGGTTACCTCGGTCGGCAAGCCTTCGATTGACTTGGGAATCCCTCATGATGCTGTTTATCCTGTATTGCTTTTAAGGGAATGCCGTAGGACGTTACCGGAACCTGCGATTGATCCAGAAATCATGGGCCAGGCGAAAAATTTGATAGCGGTCTATGAGGCGCTCAACAAAGAAGGCAGATTTGATGATCTTTATGCAAAAAAGGGGGAGTTTCAGAAGTTTCTGGTCGCCAGAGGAGACAGGCTCCGTAATTCCAGAGAGACGGCGGTTTACCGAATCCGGGAAAAGATGGTTGATATTCTCGGGATCCTGCAGATCGCGGCGAAGGCCAGAAAAGATTTTTCAGCAACAAAAACTATTGACCGAGTAGCCAGGAAGTTTTCGGGGTTGAAAAAAAAGGAGATCGGCTTTTCTAATTTTGTTGAATTTGTGAAAAATAGCCGGGAAAGCCTTTTGGGAGCGGTTAAGGATTTCAAGCCGATTGTTTTCGTCATAGGACATAAAAATCCCGACACCGACACAGTCATCAGCTCTTTGGCCGAAGCATATCGAAGCCATCTGATTGATAAAAGCGCTATTTATGTGCCAATTGTCCAAGGACGGAGAATACCCGACGAAATTGAGCGGCTATTGGGAGATGAAATTTCAGCTTCAGTTATTTTTTCCGAAGACGATCTCTATCAGCAGATCAAGGATTCAGGACAAGCACGATGGATCATGGTGGATCACAACCGAAACAAAGAGATTCAGAAGTTTGCGATTTCCATTATTGATCATCATGTGCCATCGGAAGTGGCTTTGCGGCAGAATGTCAGCAAAACACTCGAAATGACCGGTTCAACAACCGCGCTTGTTGTCCAAAAAATCAAGGGTTGCGGAATTAAATTGTCAAAGCTTTTGGCCGAGATCCTTTACGGAGCGGCTTTGATGGATACCGAGAATCGGTCGGAACTCAAGATGACGCTCAAAGACAAGCTGATTATGGACGGACTCAAAGAGACCTCCGGAGTAACTAGCGACCAGGTCTTTTATCGTGAGCTGATGGGTTTTCTCTTAAATACCGATTTTGCCGAGCTTCTCTTTGCTAGAGATTATAAAGAGGACTGGTCTTTTTTCGGATTCGCCGTCGCCAAGATTAAAGGCGGCTTTGACCAGCAGGGCAGGGTTTTGAAAAAGGAATTGTTCGGTAAGCTCGTCGCGCTGGCCAAAAGAAACAACGATGAAAAGAATTTGTCGCTGACCATTTTGAAGGTGACGGATTACCTTGATGACAATGAAATCGTTAATCGGGAAAGAGTCTATCTTATATTCAACGACGAAGTTTTTCCCGAATACAAAAAGACGATGTTTGATCTGATCTCGACGGTCGTTCATTCTGTTTTTAAGGGAAGAGCGCAAACCATTTCTGCAACTGAATATGTAGAGTTTTGGGGAATAGGTGTCCAGTTGTCGCGAAAAAAAACTGTCCCGCTGTTGGAACCGGTGGTCGTTGCCTATAATAATTTCTTTTTTTCTCCCTCGGCTGGTTTTTATGTCAAGCGGGAATTCCTGAAATTGACTGACCGGACGAAAAGGGCGGCTTGGCAATCGGGAATTAATCTTTCCGCAGACCGGCAGGGGAGAATAAACAATGTTACTTTCGGTGAGGCTGTTCGGCTTCTGGACGGGCTTGGCTCTTTTCCGTTGAATTTGAAGCAATACTGGACTGTCTTGAAAGACGCGAAAGATAGAAAAGACCAGCAGATGATCCAGCATTTGCAATCAACTGGATTTGTGGAGTTTCTTTCCACCGTTATCGAAGAAGGCAAATTCACCATAGAAAACCCCAAAATCTTGAAAGCCAAAAGTTTTTTTCGGTACGAAGGAATTGAAGTTTCTGTTGATTACGATTATCAGGGGAAAAGGCAGGAGGCCTTAATTCCCGACGGGAAACCCGGCCTGATTTTGCCGGAGGAAATATTGACTGGAACGGGATTTCCAGAAAAAATCCATGAACCCGGGATTTACAACGACCCCCGTTTTTGGAGGTATTGGTCGCCGGACGCGGAAAAAAATGTTGCTACCCGGGGCTATATTTTTCTGCTCGGCCAGCCTGCCTTGGACCTCAAAGTTCATCTTTCTGAAGCTTTTGATTGCCTTGGCATCCGGCCCTGTTGTTGGGAAGCGGAGTTGCCGGAGGTCGAGATTATCGAGAGCCAGGAAGACATTCAGGTGACGATAAAGGCGGAGGGAGAAGTAATACAAGTAAGGGAGAGTGACTTTTTTGGGACCATGATTGACGATTAATGTTTCAAAGGGGACGAAGTCGTCCCCTTTTTTATTATTAGCAAAAACCGTTAAAATAAGTTTTTATTTTTTTGCGATTTTATTATTTGACCCTAACTGGCAAAGTTGAAACAGCAGAAAACTCTAAAATCATTTCAGATTGATTCCATTTAAGGTATTACGTAGCTAAAATATTCCGAAGCCGAAGGCGGAGGATATTTGGCGAAGTATATTCTCCGTCCGTGCACATTAAAATAATCGCTTAGCAGGGCGGTTCTTTTTGTTGAGGGCTCGTGGAGTTAGAACTTTTTTGCATTATAATAGTCTTTTTGATATATTTAAAATAATTAAAGGGATGAATAAATTTATTAAAGCACTAATTTATTTTTTGCTTATCGGCGGGATTATTTTGCTTGTTTTTCCTGTTCGCTGGTTCCCGTCTTTTTATGATGTCCGGTATATGGGCTGGATGGCTTTGGCCGGTTCGGCCATAATTTTTTTTCTGCCCGGGCTGATTTTCGCGCCAAAAAAAGCGGCCGAGACTTCTAAAAAAAACCGCGTTGCTCTCTGGTTACAATATTTTCTTGCTTTTACTTTTGCTGCTAATGCATTTGGCGACCTCGGTCTCTATAAATTGTATCAATACGGATTTGAGTTTGATAAAGCGTTACATTTTTTAATTTCTCTTTTGGCTGTTATTATTCTTCCGTTTGTTTTGGGTGAACGATGGAAAATCCGGCCGGCATACGCCGTGTTAATATCTTTTTTTACGGTTGTCGTTTTTGGCGTGGGCTGGGAGGTTTATGAATATTTGGCCGATCTTTTGTTAAAAACGCACATCTCGGGCGTCTATGGATTAGACATAAGCGCTGATACAAAAGCCGATCTTCTTTTTGATTTTTTAGGCTCCGCCACCGGCGTTATTAGCTGGGTCTATTTACGAAAATTTTTCGCCGAGCGCGAAAAAGCGCGATGATTAGTGGTTAGAAGTGTCATTCTGAGATTAATAACTGTTTCAATATCGTCTAAGCATCCAGTTTAATAGTTTTTCTGCCCCCTTCACAATCCCAAACGGCGCAACCCCTACTGGTTCGCATTATTAGGAAGAGTCAGATATGGTGAGTAGCGGGGTGGGGTAAAATTTGTTAAACTAAGCTTGTGAAGTTAAATCCGATATATAAACATACTCACTTTGCCGTTGCATAATAGTTCTAACCGTCTTTGCTACCCCGTGCTAAATTTAACATTCAATCTGTCCCAACTTTTTTTAGTATACATACCCTTTATTGAGTTCTAAAATTTTTTTGACGAAATATCGGGAAAATGCTATATTTCTTTTGTTATTTACCAATTGAACAAAATCCAGTTAAGGAGGGTTTGCGAGGTGCAAGATGAGAAAAAGACAAAAAACCAATCCTTACAAGAGGCGAAGGAACCAGCACAGCAAGGGGCGGGCCTTTGAAAGATACGGCCTGAGTTTGAACAGGTTTGATATCAAAGATATCATCATCGCAATCAGGTCCCAGCGCGCTGTCTTTATCAAACGGCACAGCAATCGGATTACCGAATGGACTGTAGAAATAAAAAATACAACAGTCCGGGTGCTGTACGACAGGATTCATGAATGCATCGCGACTGTGCTACCTGTTCAAAAACCCCAACTGGTTGAGAAAACAATTGTCGAACAGGTCCGTTCGTCTCCGGGAGGAAAATATTTTCCTCCGTGGGCACCGTGGCCCGGTGGAAAGGAGGAGTCCTTTGCAAAAAACAGCCCCAGAGATAATTAGAGAAATTGAAGATGAAGGATTCGTTGAGGTCCTGCGAGAGCGCCAAACAATTATGCAGCGTTTGGATCAATTAATGGAATTTGCGCCAGAAACCAGATTTTGGGATTCAATGAGAGCCCGAAAATTGGTCTACGAGCTGCAATGCAAGCACAACCTTGATTTTGGGGTCTGCCAGTTTTATTCCATTGAAGGCGATGAACAGTTTTGTTCGGCAGACGGTAAAAAACACATGTGTCTTTGCGCTATTCCAGAGGTATATTGTGTTCTTCGGGACAAAGATTCCGAACCAAAATATCCGGAATTCGGTTTTATAAGAATTCTGGATGGTCTGAAAAGCTGGAGCTTTTGATATTTTGATAAAAATCAGTACCTTTACGCCGTATGGTTCGCCATACGGCCTTTTTTTTATCTCATTTTTATGAGTCGTAAATTAAACCATCGGGCGAGCGACGACTTGCCGCCTTATCATTTAGGCGCCTGCCTGCCGGTAAGCAGGGTTTTTTGCTTACGGCTGAGTTTATCGAAGTGTTTACACCGAGCCCGTCGAAGTGGTAGGATGAAATTAGTAGAATAAAAAAGGTCGAAGGATTTAAAAATTAAATTTTAACAAAATAAAATTATGGATAATATAAACATAAAAGAAAGAATAAGAGACATAAAACCAGGAAAAGTTATTTCCCGCATAATTATTGGAGTGTTTGTCCTGGCGTTTATTCTTGACGCTTTTGGAACCATAGGAGCGGGTGAGCGAGGAGTGCTTCTTCAGTTTGGAGCAGTTCAAGATAAAATATTTGATGAAGGGCTCTATTTTAAAATACCGCTTATCCAGAAAGTAGTAAAAATAGATGTAAAAATTCAAAAAGATGAAATCCCAGCAAGCGCTTCTTCTAAAGATCTACAGGTAGTAACTTCTAGAATTGCCCTGAATTATCATCTTGATCCAAATGCAGTAAATAAAATCTGGCAGGAGGTGGGGAAAAACTACAACACCCGCATTATTGCTCCTTCTATCCAAGAAGGAGTTAAAGCGGTAACGGCAAGATTCACAGCCGAGGAATTGATTACCAAAAGAGAAGAAGTGAAAGAACAAATTAAATTAAATCTTACTAACAGATTGTTTGAACATACTATTGTGGTTGATGAGTTTAACATTATTGATTTTGAATTTTCTCCAGCATTTAATGAGGCCATTGAATCTAAAGTTAGAGCCGAACAGCTAAAACTTAAAGCTGACAGAGATTTAGAAAGAATAAAAATTGAGAAAGAACAAATGATAGCGGCTGCTCAAGGAAAGGCAGAAGCTATCAGAATTGAAGCGCAAGCATTAATGCAGAACCCTAAAGTGGTAGAACTTCGTTGGATAGAAAAGTGGGATGGAAAAGTTCCAACTTACTGGGGAGAAGCAAGTCCATTTATCGGGCTAAATAACTAAAAT
>Ga0180007_10004758_pt1 | contig 14191 bp, 12 predicted proteins | sample MM_PC_MetaG_FD_121122 | JGI IMG/M metagenome (GOLD analysis project Ga0180007, IMG submission 121122) | Groundwater microbial communities from the Aspo Hard Rock Laboratory (HRL) deep subsurface site, Sweden - MM_PC_MetaG | ecosystem: Environmental > Aquatic > Deep subsurface > Groundwater... | reverse complement strand
CGCTTAAGATATTCCGCACCAGGATGAATATTGGGGTTATAAAAAAGAGCGCTCACCGAGAACCCCTGGGCCCTCAGTCGCTCCAGAGGATATATCATACAGGGCGCACAGCAGGTATGTAGCACTATTTTTATCATAAAATAATTTTATGGTTCTTGCGGGAGCGCACATTAGGATTTTTACGGCAAATGTGCACAAGGAATTACGGCGAGCAAAGGATACCTTGATAACGTAAGTCTTTCCGAGAGAAAGCCGTAAACCGCACGTGCACGGCGAAAAATCTAGTGTGCGAAAGCAAAACCACAAAATTCACTAAAACAACTCTTCTTGTCTTTCGTATTTTATGCCGAAGTGCTCGTAGGCAAGCTTCGTCGCGAGGCGGCCGCGCGAGGTACGTTTGAGATACCCGGCCTTTAATAGATACGGCTCAACTGTATCCGCAATGGTATCGGTTTCTTCATTCAGACTTGCGGCGATCGATTCAACCCCCACCGGCCCGCCACTAAACGTATCTAACACAAGCCTTAAAACTTTACGATCTAACTCGTCAAGCCCGGCTCTATCAATACCCAACTCATCAAGTGATTTTACGGCTAAGTCCAGGTCGACGCCATTTTTCTTAGCCACCTGCGCATAATCGCGGATACGCCGGAATAAACGGTTGGCAATGCGCGGAGTGCCTCGCGCCCGGCGGGCGACTTCCTCGGCAGCCTGCGCATCTATTTCCATGCCTAAAACTTTCGAAGAGTTCCTGACGATCTTCGCTAAGTCTTCTACACGGTAGAAATCAAGGGCATAGAATATTCCAAACCTGCTGCGAAGCGGCGCAGCTAATAACCCGGTCCTGGTGGTCGCTCCCACTAACGTGAAAGGCTTAAGGTTAAACTTTATCGTGCGGGCAAACTGCCCCTTATCGATCACAAAATCGATCTGAAAATTCTCCATCGCCGGATAAAGGAACTCTTCGACTACCTTAGAAAGCCGGTGTATCTCATCGATGAAAAGGATATCGCCTTCCTCAAGGTTGGTAAGAATACCTATTAAATCTCCCGCACGCTCGATTGCCGGACCGCTGGTGGCGGTAATCTTGGTATTCATTTCATGCGCGATAATATGAGAAAGTGACGTCTTGCCCAAACCCGGGGGGCCGCTTAAAAGAAGATGCTCAAGCGGCTCCTTCCTCTGCGTCGCAGCCTGAAGAGAAACCTTAAGATTATCCACGATCTCTTTATGGCCGACAAACTCAGAAAGTTTCTTAGGCCGCAGAGAAAGATTTACCACAATATCATCTTCGGTTTCTTTCACCTGCCTGCAAGGATTACTGCCCTTTAAGAGGATTTCTCTAGCTTCTTCCGTCATAAGGAATAATATTGTTCTTATTGCGCGAGATCTCTATATCCTGGAACAATCCGCCCTGCAAGACCACGATTTCTTTCATGCGGATCAGCTCCAGAATCGCCAAGAACGTCACGATGACCTCGATCTTATGTTTTGCCTTCTTGAATAACTCCGAAAGACTAACGCGGGAGACCTCCAGTAATAAATGCAAAAGCGTATGGATCTTCTCCTCGATAGTAAATTCGTCTTTAATGACCTCATAGAATACTTCTTTAGGGACATCCTTCAACGCCGCAGAGAAGGCATTGATCAGGTCAAAAATACTTGCCTCAAAATACACCTCTTTATTGCTGCCGACTAGTTCCTTATCGATCTCTGTCTTCGGGCGCTTAAAGACTTCGCGCTGCTGGGTCTCACGCTGCCGCAGAGTCTCGGCAATCTCTTTGAGCTTTTCATACTCAAGGAGGCGCTTCACTAATTCCGCACGCGGATCATCTTGTGCTTCCTCGGGGCTAAGCGACTCTTCCGCGGGTAAGAGCATCTTTGATTTTATCTGCAGCAAGCTTGCCGCCATTACCAGAAACTCACCGGCGATATTCAGATCCAACAGCTGCATAAGATTAAGGTATTGCAGATATTGATCGGTCACCGTGGCGATCGGGATATCATAGATATTAAGATGGTCCTTCTTCACTAAATATAATAATAGATCGAGAGGCCCTTCAAATATATCAAGCTTTATCTTATATGCCATGCTCTTTTATCCCTACAATATCCTTTACCTGCGCAATCGTCTCCTGGGCGACCCGCAAGACCTCAGATCTGCCTTGCGCGAGTATCTGTAGAATATCATTTTTATTCCTTAAAAGCTCTCGCCTCTTCTCTTGTATCGGTGCCAGAAAAGAGACGATGCGCGATGCCAGGTCTTTTTTACACTCCGTACAACCTATCTTTGCCTGACGGCAGAGCGTATTGATCTGCGGCTTCCTTTCCGCCGCAAATACCCCGTAATAACTATGCACATTACATTTATCCGGATGCCCTGGGTCGGTGAGCTTGACACGGGCAGGATCGGTGAACATATTCTGGACTTTTTTACGTATCTCCTGCGGCTCTTCGGAAAGGGCGATGAAATTATTATAGCTTTTGCTCATCTTCCTTCCGTCTAACCCTAAGAGCCGCTGGGTATTGGTAAGCAGTGCTTTGGGGTCAGGGAAAACTTCCTGATGATAAAGATTATTGAACTTCCGGGAGATCTGCCGTGTTAATTCTAAATGCGGGAGCTGATCCTCTCCTACCGGAACCACCTCTGCTTTATAAAGGAGTATATCCGCAGCCTGTAATACCGGATACCCTAAAAAGCCGTAGGTACTTAAATCGCGATTGGTAATCTCGCGCATCTGCTCTTTATAGGTGGGGCACCGTTCCAAAAGGCCTAACGGGATAATCATAGAGAAAAACATATAGAGTTCCAGGTGCTCTTTGACCTGAGACTGTACGAAAATCCGGGCTTTTTGGGGATCGACGCCGCAGGCAATCCAATCGACGACATTATCGATGATATATTCAGAGATGCCTTGGGGTTTCTCGTACTCCGACATCAGCGCATGCCAATCCGCAACCATAAAATAGCATTGGTACTGGTCTTGCAGCCGGACCCAATTCTCCAACGCCCCCACCAAATGCCCCAGGTGGAGCCTGCCCGTCGGACGCATCCCGCTTAAAATACGCTTTTTCATATTAAATAGTGTGCGATTGCCGGAAAACTTCTTTTTTAACGCAGAAGGCCTCTTTCTCTGGATAAGACCGACCACAGAAAAGATTTTACCACGGCCTCGCTATAACGTTCTCAGTATCTTCTCGATTCCGAACCCTTCAACCGTATCGCCTTCCTGCATCGCGTCATAGCCTGCGAAGGTCATGCCGCACTCAAACCCTTCGGAGACATCACGCACATCATCTTTGAAACGCTTCAATGAAGAAAGCTTGCCTTCAAAGACCACTTCCCCGTTTCTGACCAAATTTACCATGGTGCTGCGGTTAAACTTTCCTTTCGTGACAAAACACCCCGCCACAAGGCCTGACTTCGACAGCTTGAAGACTTTACGCACCTCAGCCCTGCCGACAAAGATTTTTTTCAATTTCGGCTCCAGCATCCCCTCTACCGCCGCTTTGATATCATTGGCCAACTCGTAGATAATATTATAGGTGCGTACCTCGACTCCCTCTTTGCTAATCAGATCCTTCGCCCGGTCATCAGCGGTCACATGAAAGCCTAACACCAACGCATCGGAGGCAATCGCCAAAATGATATCAGAGGAATTGATATTGCCGACTCCCGTATGGATGATATTTAACTTTATTTCGGAGACATTCAGCTTCAATAAGGTTTCTCGGATTGCCTCTAAAGAACCCTGCACATCCGCCTTCAAGATAATTTTTAGTTCCTTGATCTTTCCCTCTGCAATCTGGGCATGCAGGTCTTCAAGGCTTATCCTCTGGACCGACCTCATCTGCTTTTGTTTCTGTCTCTCCACGCGCAATTTGACGATCTCTTTTGCCTGCTTCTCATCCTTCACCGCAAAGAATTGCTCTCCTGCCAGAGGAATTCCTGTCAACCCCAAAATCTCCACGGGCATCGAGGGTTTGGCGGAAGTCACCGAATGCCCTCGGTCATCAAACATCGCGCGTATCTTTCCAAAGAAGTTGCCTACAATAATATTCTCGTTTAAGTGGAGCGTGCCGTTTTGAACTAACAACGTCGCCACCGGCCCCCGTCCTTTCGACATCTTTGCTTCGACCACCACCCCTTTGGCCAGGCGCGTAGGGTTGGCCTTGAGTTCCAACATCTGCGCTTCCAAAAGAATCATCTCCAAAAGCTTATCAATGCCCTCGCCGGTCTTTGCCGATACCCCCACGGTAATAGTCTTTCCTCCCCAATCTTCGGGATTAAGGTCACATTGCGCAAGCTGTTTCTTGACCCGATCTAGATTTGCTTGAGGTTTATCAATCTTATTGATCGCCACCACGATAGGAACCTCGGCAGCCCGGGCATGGTCAATGGCCTCTTCGGTCTGCGGCATGATGCCGTCGTCCGCAGCCACGACTAATACGACAATATCGGTAATGCGGGCACCACGCGCACGCATGGCGGTAAATGCTTCATGGCCCGGCGTATCTAAAAACGTAATCTCTCCGTGAGGAAGACTTACACGATACGCGCCGATATGCTGAGTAATGCCGCCATGTTCGGAATCCACCACCTTGCTATTTCTGACCGCATCCAATAGCGATGTCTTGCCATGGTCAACATGCCCCATAAACGTGATGATGGAAGAACGCATACGCAATACCGATGCATCATCTTCCTCATCGTGAATACGCAATACCTGCTCTTCCTTCCCGGCGGCTTTTTTAAGAGTACACCGGTATTTCTCGCAGAGCTTCGCAACTACTTCTTCTTCCAAACTCTGGTTAATTCCTACCATAATTCGCATATCCATCAATTTCTTAATAATGACGGAAGGCTTCTCCTGGAGCTTTATCGCAAGATCTTTTACCGTAATAGGAAGTACCAACTCCACTTCCTTGAAATCATCCTTCGGTGCCGCGGCCACGGGAGTCTCTTCTTTTTTGACCTCCGGGACAAAAAACTTTTCCTGCGCAACCGGAGCCTTTTGGTGCACCACAGAAGGAACCGGCGGTGAGGAGATCGGTTTCGCCGAAGGCACACGCTGCACCGGCGCCACAGGAACCGAAGGCGTAATTTGCGCATGCGCAACCGGTTCCTTCTCCTGAATGGTCTTTGCCTTAGGAAGAGCGGCCTTCTTAACTGCCGGCTTAGGCTTCTTTACCGCAGCTGCGGAGACCTTCTTGGACTTAGTCGTAGTTTTGGCCTTCGAATGATCCTTCGTGGCTGTCGGCTTTTTGGCCTTTATTGCCACCACCTCTTCCTTCTTCACCGTCTTCTCTTTCTTATTCTTAGTAATGGGCATAGTCTATCCTTCCGGTTCTACTTCCGCGACTCCACAACCGATCCTTTCAAGGCACGGATGAGTCCTGGTCGCTTTACGTATTTCGCTTTGAAAAACATGGGATCAAAAATCCGAGACGCTTCATTCTTTATGCTTCTTTGCTTCGTCAATAATCTTCTCCGCTTTCTTCTCTCCTATCCCTTTGACCTGCGTAAGGTCCTCAACGGTAGCCTTGAGAATATCTTCTATACCCTCGAAACCGGCTTCCTTAAGGCTCTCTTGCGTCTTCTCACCGATTCCGCTTAAGAGCTCAAGGGAAAGCTTGGTTTTCTTTTTCCTCGTTTTCTTCGCGCTTTTCTCGGTTACTTCTTCCGCGCCTGATTCTTGCGTGGCAAGGGATTCCTTCGCCTCCTGAGCACCGGCGACCATCGCCTTGGTACGTATATCAAGATCCCAATTAATTAATCTTGAGGCAAGCCGCACATTCTGGCCGTGTTTTCCTATCGCAAGCGAAAGCTGGTCATCTTCAACGATCACCTCTGCCTTCTGCCCTTCTTTATTTAACTTTATCTCCGCGACTTTCGCAGGGGAGAGTCCCGCTTTGATATATTCTTTTATATCGTCATTGTAACGCACAATGTCGATTCTTTCACCATGTATTTCATTGACGATATTTCTGACACGGTTACCGCGCATACCCACGCACGCTCCCACGGGATCGACTTTATCGTTCTTAGAGAAGACCGATATCTTGGTGCGTTCACCCGGCTGCCGGGCAATGGCCTTGATCTCCACAATACCCTCATATATCTCGGGAACTTCTAATTCAAAAAGCTTCTTCACGAAATTATGATGCGCGCGGGAAAGTACAATCTGCGGCCCTTTGCTCTCCTTGCGCACCTCCAGAATATACGCACGCACACGCTGCCCCTGTTTAAACTCTTCTTTGGGGGATTGATCCCGCTTTAAAAGGACCCCTTCCGCTTTCCCTAAAAGATCAATAATCACATTTCCCTTCTCAAAACGATAGACCGTGCCGCTGACGATCTCTCCTACCCTCCCCTGGAATTCGTGGAAGATCACGTCTTTTTCCGCTTCACGCATCCTCTGGATAATCACCTGCCGCGCGGTAGACGCCGCAATACGCCCGAAATCCATCGAAGTAATCTCTTTGCCGTTTAGAGAGGCATGGAATTTACCCGTCTGGGGATCCAGCTTAATAGTAATTTCCTCATCAGGCTTGACATCGATCACCTTTTTTGCCGCGGTCAACAACGCGCTTTCTACCGCTTCAATCAGGACCTCTTTCTTAATACCCTTCTCCCGCTCAATCTGTTCAATAATCCCTATTAATTCTTGTGTCATAGATTACTCCTTATTATTGCTTCGCGTGACTACTCAATCAGTTGTTTGGCTTTATTGATATACGTAAGAGGGATCTGCAGGGTCCGGTCTTGACACGCAAGACTGACCTGTTCTTCGGTGACCTGCGTAATTACTCCGTCCCATTCGACTTTTCCCTCGACTGCGGTATTCAGGAAAAATTTCACCATGCGGTTCTGGCAACGAAAAAAATCGTCCTTGGTCTTAAGCGGCCGGTCGATTCCGGGAGAAGATACCTCTAAAAGATACCCTCGCGGAATGATATTCTTTTCATCAAGCAGCGCGCGTATCCCTTTGTTAACCTGCGCGCATTCTTGTATCGTGATACCTCCTTCGGGCCTATCCACTAAAATACGCAGCACCAGGTCGCTGCCTTCATAATGAGAGAGCACCTCAAATAACACGAGGCCTTGTTGAGCCAGGTATTCTTTCGCAGTCTTTCCGATTTCCTGTATAATGGCGTCTTTTTCCATAAGCTCTATGCCTTCGCTATTCTTCGGCCTCCCCTTTTTTCCCGTCTTCGATTAACGCGAAGACCTCTTGTACCATCTCCTGCAACGGCCGCATGCGCCTTTGCCTCGTACGGCGGACCTTCAGCTCAATCATCCCTTTCTCCAGAGATTGACGGCCGATAGTAACCTGAAGCGGGATGCCTAAAAGATCCGCGTCCTTAAACTTTACCCCCGAACGCTCATCACGGTCATCAAGAAGGACCTCAACGCCTCGTGCACTAAGCGCCGCATAGACTTCTTGCGCAGACTCCATAATGCGCGCATCAGTCGTATCTAACGGTACTACCATGACCGGATAGGGGGCGACTTCATACCCCCAGATAATGCCGTCCGCATCATGGTTCTGTTCGATGATTGAAGGGATCAAGCGCGAAACTCCGATACCATAACAACCCATGATCACGGGATTCTGCGCGCCTTGGGCATCGAGAAAGGATGCGCCAAGGACTTGGCTATATTTTGTCCCCAATTTAAAAATATGCCCCACCTCGATGGTATTCTCCTTCTTTGATGCCGCGTTGCATTTCGGGCACAAGAAACTCTTCTCCTCTTTGAACCCTTGGGCGAACGCACACTGCGGACATACCCACACGATATCTTCTCCGTCCGCCGCAGGCACCATAAACTCATGCGAAACCTTTCCTCCCATAACCCCGGAGTCGGCTTCGGTAGTCACTATCTGCAATCCACAACGCTTAAAGATTCTTTGATACGCATCATACATCGCCTGGTAATTGCGCGCCAAGCCCTCTTCATCCTTATCAAAGCTATAGGCGTCCTTCATAATAAATTCACAGGCCCTGATCAGGCCGAAACGCGGGCGGATCTCATCACGGAACTTAGTCTGGATCTGATATAATAAAATTGGAAGCTGCCGGTAACTGGATACGTGCGTACGCACTAACTCCGTGATGACCTCTTCATGCGTAGGCCCCAAGACGATATGCCGGTTCTTACGGTCGACGATTCGGATCATTACCTCGCCGATATCTTTATCTCTTCCGGAACGCTGCCATAACTCCAAAGGCTGTAAGGCCGGTAATAAGACCTCCGCCGCACCGCAGGCGTCCATCTCCTGTCGGATAATACTTTCAATATTATTCAATACACGAAGCCCCAAGGGTAAATATGAATACGCCCCTGCCATCAGCATCCTCACCATTCCCGCGCGCAATAGTAACTGGTGGCTTATTGTCTCTGCTTCTTGGGGATTCTGCCGTAACGTCGGAATTAATGACCTTGACCAATACATGGGAAGTGTTAATCCTTTCTAAACAGATCTGCGGATAAAGAAACTCCTCTATTCTTAAACGCCTGCGCAAAAACGGGAATAATTCCTGTTGCCTTCCATCTTCCCCTTACTTCTGACTCCTTTTCCACCGAATCAATGTCATAGACAAAAAGGTCTTCTAAAACTATCTGGCCGTCCCGGATCCCATTGGTCTGAGTAATATGGGTGATCTTACGGCTGCCGTCAAGAAGCTGTTCGTGTTGGATAATAAGATTTATCGCGGAGGAGATCTGCCGGTAAATCGCCTCAAGGCTCATTCCTAATCCGGAGATAAGCATCATCGTCTCCAGACGATGGATCACATCAGAGGGAGAACTGGCATGAATAACCGCTAATCCTCCCCGGTGTCCTGAACACATTGCCTGAAGCATGTCAACCGCCTCCACCCCTCGCACTTCTCCTAAGATTATTCTATCCGGACGCATGCGCAGCGAATTGATAAAGAGCTGCCGCAAAGAAATCTCCCCCTTGCCTTCGATACTGGGGCCTTTCGCCTCAAGCCTGACCACATGGTCCTGCGAAAGATGTAATTCCGCCGTATCTTCTATTGTCACGATACGTTCGCGGTTGTTGATATAGGAAGAAAGCACATTGACCGTCGTGGTCTTTCCTGACCCCGTGGCCCCCGAGAATATGATATTTACTTTCGCCTTAATACTTCCGACAAGAAACTCTGCCATGCGCGCATCCATAGTCGATACATTCACGAAATCTTCCACCCGGGAGAACTCTTTCAAAAATTTTCTAATGGTAATCGCCGGGCCGTCAGCCGCCAACGGAGGGATAATAATATTCACTCGCGTGCCCCCTTCCAGGGCAACTTCGGTATAGGGATTAGCCTCATCCACGTGCTTACGCGTTCCTTCCAGCATGCGGTAAATAATACACATGAGCTGTTCGTTGCTTTCAAAAGACATATCCAGAAGTTCTTTCTTTCCCCGCTTCTCCACAAAGACCTTTTGGAATCCATTGATCATTATCTCGGTAATATCGGGGTCACGTAAAAGTTTCTCTAAGGGCCCCAGCCCCACGACATCATCGAGTAACTCCATCACCATCGCTTCTTTTTCCTCTACGCCAAGGTCCCGGCGCGGACGGTTTAAAATCCCTTCAATAATAGTCTTTATCTGTTGCTGTGATTCCTCCTTATTAAAAGCCCCTTTTTCAAAGAGATACCCGTGCTGAGTGAAAAGAATCCTGCGGATTCTATCCTTTAGTGTGCCGTCCATCTGACCCTCCGCTTCGCTTAAGCAGCGCCTTGACGCAGTCTGCAAATGCAATTTTTTTAACCGCCGTGCCCTTTACAAAAAACATCCCCTCTTTCTTCCCAAATGCGATACCGATATCCGCTTCACAGGCCTCTCCGGGCCCATTGACCATGCACCCCATTACCGCAATCTTAGAAGGAGCACCCGGTGTATACTCCTGCGCAGATAACCCCTTCTCTAAATCGCGCACCGCCTTCACCAGATCAACTTCACAGCGGCCGCAGGTAGGACAACTGATGATCTCCGGACGGAACCGTCGTAATCCTAATGCCTCCAGGATATCCTGCGCTACCTTTACTTCATGCGCCGGGTCGTCAGTCAAAGAAATTCGCAGCGTGTCGCCTATTCCTTCTGATAAAAGTACTCCTAAGGCAATACTGGACTTGACTATCCCGCTCTCCGGTGCGCCGGTGGCAGTCACCCCTAAATGCAAAGGGTACTCACAAAGCCGGCTGATCTTTCGATACGCCTCAATCGTTTCTGCGACCCCGGAAGCCTTCAGCGAAAGCACGATATCGCGGAAACGCATCTTTTCAAAAATAGAAACATACTGCAATGCGCTTTCTGCCATCGCAGATGAAAGAGAACGCTGCCGCAAACCGCGACGGCGGTTGACTGATCCGGAGTTTACCCCTATACGGATAGGGATCTTTCGTTCACGCGCCACCGCAATAATCTCACCTATATGCTCTCTTTTACCGATATTCCCGGGATTAATCCTGATTTTATCGGCTCCGTGCGAAATCGCCAAAAGCGCAAGACGCCAATCAAAGTGAATATCTGCAACAAGCGGAATCTTAATCCTTGATTTTATCGTACGCAACGCGGCGGCATCCGCATTATCCTTTACCGCCACGCGGATAATCTCACACCCGGATTTCTCTAGAGCCTGAATCTGCGCAACCGTCTTGGCCACATCCGCAGTCTTGGTCTTGGTCATCGACTGTATCGCAAGGGGGTGATTCCCCCCTATACGCAGGTTCCCGATTGCGATAACTTTTGTCTTACGGCGAATGATCTTCATAGGTGAGTACCTGAACCTTCCTTAACGGAAGAAAAACTTAGAGATCTTATCTCCGAAAATCCTCATAATATCATTATAGGTAGCCAGAACCGCCAGGGTAATGATAAAACTGAATCCCACTTTATTTACCACGCGTTCGGTCTTGGCCCCAAGCCCTTTTCCGCGTATCTTTTCCACTGCTAACAAAAAAATATGCCCTCCGTCAAGCACCGGCAGAGGCAAAAGATTAAATAGCCCCAGGCTTACGCTTAAAACTGCAAACAGGTGTAAAACCGCAATCAAGCCCATACGCGCAACTTTCGAGGTAATAAAGAATATCCCTAACGGCCCCGTGACGGAATCTCTCAGAGACAATTGACCTGAAATGATTCGCCATATCCCTAAGTACGTCATTTTGGTAATATCGATGGTCTTGCGCGAGCCCAATATACAAGACGCAAAGAAACCGTGGCGCACCGTGACGACCTCATCAAACGGGGTAACTCCTAATATTCCCAGTGATTGTTTCTTGCCGAACGAATCTTCAAAATCTTTTTTGATTAACGGAACATCCGCCTGAAACTCTCTTCCCTCTCGCTCCACCGTAATCCGTACTGAAGAAACATCTTTGATCTGACGTATCGCGTTCTGCAATTCATCCCAATACTTTACCGTAGTGCCTTCTATCGCCAGTATCCGATCCCCTTCTTGAATACCTGCTTGGGCAGCGCCGAAACCTTCAAGCAGCCCCCCTACCTTAGTGGTCAACGAAGGATATCCCACGAAGAAAATAAACCAAAATAATAGGAACCCTAAGATATAGTTAAAAAGAGGGCCTAAGAAAATAATCTGGAATCGTTTCCCGGGAGGCTGCGCGAAATACTCGTCAGGCTTTCCCTGATAATCCTGGAGATTATCCCCTGCTAATTTCACATACCCTCCGAGGGGGATCGCGCTGATCTGATATTGGGTGTCTTTGTTTTTTCTCTTCCACAAGACCGGGCCTACTCCAAGAGAGAACTCTTCAACTCGTACCCCCACTCTCTTGGCCGCAAGAAAATGGCCGCATTCATGCACCATCACCAAAATCCCCAAGACTAAAATGAATAATAAAAAAGTCAGCATACCCTATTAATGCGCACGCGAGATTACCTCGTGCGCTTTTTGCCGGGCCCAGGTATCTGCGGCGTAGATTTCTCCAAGCCCGGGATTTCTCACTGTCTTATGCCCGCGCATCACTTTCTCAACTACCTGCGCGATTGCCACAAAAGAAATTCTTCTCTCTAAAAAAGACCGCACACACACCTCATTAGCGGCATTTAACACACACGGCATCGTCCCTAATGCGTGCGCTGCCTGATAGGCAAGGCCAAGACAAGGAAAACGCTTCACACAAGGCCGTTGGAAATGGAGTGCCTGCATGCGGTAGAAATTCAATACCGGGAAACGATTGGCTATGCGCTGAGGATAGGAAAGGGCGTATTGAATGGGAATGCGCATATCCGTTGCCGAAAGCTGCGCCATCACCACCCCATCAATAAATTCCACCATCGAATGCACAATCGCTTCAGGATGTATCACCACCTTTACCTTCTTGCTATCCACCCCGAATAGCGCCATCGCTTCCAGAAGCTCCAATCCCTTATTCATAAGCGTCGCAGAGTCTACCGTGATCTTCTTCCCCATTCTCCAACGGGGATGTTGTAAAACACGCGCAATCGAAACTCCGGGCAGCGCCTTACGCGCCAATGTGCGCAACGGCCCGCCGGAAGCGGTTAAATATATCGTCTTCAGGCGCGTGGGATCTTCTCCTTCTAAGCATTGCCAGATCGCGGATTGTTCGCTGTCTATTGGCAATAGAGTAACCTTGTATCGACGCGCTCGTTCCCTCACCAAGGGACCAGCCATAACCAACGCTTCTTTATTGGCCAAGGCGATCTCTTTTTTGGCTTCAATCGCTTTTAATAATGGCGACAATGCCCCTGCGCCGCTTACTGCGATTAATACTTGGTCTATGGACTTCTGGCATACAATCTCCTCTAACCCCTCTTTCCCCACATAGAGTTTTACTTTCCGTGGCAAGAGCGGCCTTATCCTTCTAGCAGCATCGTAATCCACCACATTTACCGATAAAGGCCGGAATTCTTTAATCTGCTTCAACAATACCGCAGTATTGGAATGAGTACTTAAAGCCACCACCCGGAAGCGTTCAGGTAAATGCCTTACCACCGCTAACGTACTCTCTCCGATTGACCCCGACGAGCCTAAGAGCGCGATTGACTTCATCTTAATTTTTGATCACGCTTAAGTAAAAATAAAATGCCGGTGCAGTAAAAAGCACGCTATCGATGGTATCCAAAACGCCGCCTAATCCCGGGAAAAGCTTTCCCGCATCCTTAATAAGACAATCGCGCTTGATCATGGATTCGAAGAGATCTCCCAACTGCGCCATGATGCCGAAAAAGATACCCATCACCATTAAGTGGAAATAGGTGAAATGCAAAAAGGGTTTACAAAGAAGCGCCCCCCCGATGCTAAAAAGGAACCCCCCTATCGAGCCTTCGATGGATTTCTTGGGGCTGATCAAAGGCACAAAAGGAGTCTTCCCGCAGCGCATCCCTACCACGTATGCGCCGATATCCCCTAACTTAGTTATCAAGAGTATCGCGGAAAGATACCCTATATCCATAGCCCGTATTTTTATCAGAAAACTAAAAAACCACGAGATGTAAATGATGCCAAATATGGTCGTGGAGATATCCACGATGACACCGGTAGTCCCTTGCCTCCTGAATTGCATCAAGAACAAGAATAACAGCATGGAGACGATAAAAAACAATTCCCAGTTCTTTGTCGGCTCAAAACGGAATATAATCGAAAGGGGGATAATCGCTCCCAAGCCTATCCCGACATATTTAAAACTACGGATGCCTTTCTGCTTGAGCATCCCAAAAAACTCATAGAGCCCTGCGATAATAAAACACATCACCGTGACGTAGAACATCCACTCGATAAAGATCGCGCTCACAATAACACCGACCAGGAGTATCGAACTAATGATCCGTTTAAGAAACATGCACTCTCCCAAACCTTCTCTCGCGCCGCTGGTACTGGGCAATCGTTTCCTCTAAGTCCGGCCGCTTGAAATCAGGCCAATACTTTGGAACAAAATATAACTCCGCGTAAGAAAGCTGCCAGAGCAGAAAATTACTAATGCGCATCTCGCCGCTTGTGCGCACTAAAAGATCCGGGTCTGGAAGCCCCTCGGTAAAAAGATAATCGCTAAATGTCTCCACCGTCAGATCCTCAAGGTGCGCCGTGCCTTGCTGCACACGCCGCGCAAAGCGCTTTGCCGCCTCAACGATCTCCTGCCTGCTGCCGTAATTGATCGCCAGGACCATCACCAATCCGGTATTATCTTG
>Ga0180007_10004757_pt1 | contig 14191 bp, 14 predicted proteins | sample MM_PC_MetaG_FD_121122 | JGI IMG/M metagenome (GOLD analysis project Ga0180007, IMG submission 121122) | Groundwater microbial communities from the Aspo Hard Rock Laboratory (HRL) deep subsurface site, Sweden - MM_PC_MetaG | ecosystem: Environmental > Aquatic > Deep subsurface > Groundwater... | reverse complement strand
GTTACACGAAACACCCTCCTAGTTTGGAGGTAATAATAATTGTTATAATGTTTGCAACACTTCGTATTTTCATGTTTATATTAAGTATATTACCACTTGCCCTATAATTTTGTCAAAATTTGATTTACTTATAGACTCCTTGTCTGTGTTCGATTTTTACTACTTCCACCAGGCTTTTCCTGGAATTGAATTTGTAAACTATTCTATAATCACCAAGTCTGGACTTAAAATAGCTTCCTAGTTCTCCATGCAGTTTAATACCTGCCCTAGGATCGTTTTTAATTCGGCCTAAACTGGAAATAACCTTTTTGTGTATTTTAATTGGCAGTTTTAATAGATTCTTCTTAGCTGATTTATGAATAATCAGAAATTTAGCGGGCATTTTTTGATAACCGATTCTTCAAATCTTTTTTCAAATCTTCCAAGGTAACAAAATCACCGCTTATAATTTCTTTTTCAGCTTGCCTGATATCATCCAGAGAATACTTTAATGAATAGATAGTTTCTTCCAGAGAATCAAGGTAATCAGACGATACTAACGTTGCTTTAATACGGCCTCTTTTAGTCAGATCCACGCGGGTGTAGTTCTCGTTGACAAGATCAACGAGTTTTAATAAATCTTTTCTGGCTTGAGTAACAGGGATAACTTGGCTCATAAATATAGTGTGCACTTAGGTGCACACTCTTGTCAATACAACAAATAAAGGTTACCTATTAGAGCGGAGAAATGCAGGGATTTCTATATCTTCATCATTCTCATCAGTTTTCTCTTCACTGACCGCTTCTTCCTGTTCAGAAAGCGCTTGTGGTACTTCAGAATCCTCTGCTTGCTGAGTTGATTTTGTCCAGGGTTTTGATTGTTGCTGCTGAAGAGAGCCGGAACCTATACCTGTTCCTATATATTCCCGCAGCCTTCTTCTTGTTTCATCAAAACCTGTTGCTATAACTGAAATTTTTATCTGGTCCAACTGGTCTTCTTTAATAGTTGCGCCAAAGATTATATTGGCATCCGGATCTGCAGCCTGGGCAATAATTTGTGCAGCTTCATTCACCTCTGCCATTGACAAATCAGATCCACCGACAATATTGAAAAGTACACCTTTTGCTCCTTCAATTGAAACTTCAAGAAGCGGCGATGCTATTGCCATTCTGGCAGCAGCAGCAGCCCGGTTATCTCCGCCTGCCACACCAATTCCCATGAGCGCCGAACCGGCATTTTGCATAATAGTTTTTACATCAGCAAAATCAACATTAATAAGGCCCGGCACAGTAATCAGATCAGAAATGCCCTGAACACCCTGACCCAGCACTGAATCTGCTAATTTAAATGCTTCCTGCAAAGTCATGTTTTTTTCAACTGTTTCCAAAAGCCGCTGATTAGGAATAACAATCAAAGCATCTACTTTATTATTATCTTTAAGTTTTTCCAGTCCCTCTTCTGCAACCATCATCCGTCTTGTTCCTTCAAAAGCAAAAGGCTTGGTAACAACAGCGATGGTAAGTGCGCCTAAATTTTTTGCTACTTGAGCCACAATCGGTATGGAACCGGTTCCAGTTCCTCCGCCCATTCCGGCAGTTAAAAATACCATGTCAGCATCTGACAAAACATCTTCAAGTTTTTGTGAAGATTCTTCGGCAGCTTGTCTACCAATTTCCGGATCTCCGCCTGAACCAAGTCCTTTAGTTAAAGTCTCTCCGATTTGAACTTTAGTTGGGGATTGGCTATTAAGCAAAGCCTGTGCATCAGTATTTACAGCCACAAACTCTACTCCTTGAATCTGCTGCAGGGAAATCATTGAGTTTAAAGAATTGGAACCACCACCCCCCAGTCCCATTACTTTAATCTTGGCAAATCGTTGAACATCCGGTTTTATAAGCATAATTTTTTAAAAATTATATTAACTTAAGAATTATATTTACCATTGAAACAATTATTTCAATAATAACTTATTCTCGATAATATAATTTCCTCTCGGGCAGAATATAGCAGATCAGCAGTAATAATATCAAGTCCCTGCTTAAGGCAAAAATGACTTAACCAAATCTATTCCCTTTTGTATTACCCCTTTTATCGGCAAACTGCCGGATAAAACAGGGATACGCAGCTGGCCTTGAGTGTTTTGTGCCGCTCCATAAAGAATAAGTCCTGCTGCAGAAGCAAACGCAGGAGAATCTACTTCTTCTATAAGTCCTGACAAACCGTCAATTTGACCAAGTCTTGCAGGGAAACCAAGCACATATTTTGCCTGTTCCAGCACACCAACTGTTTGGGCACCGCCTCCGCAGAACACCAAACCAGATGGTGTTTGCGTTCCAAAACCGCTCTTTTTAATTTCTTTACCAACATATTTAAATATTTCCTGCAACCGGGGTTTAATAATTCCATCAGTTACTGATTTACGGGAAATTTTTTGTATATCCTCCTGAATCCCCAGAGACTTAACATCTATTATTTCCTCGTTTTTCTTCTTTTGACTTAAATTAGCTTTATTGTTTTCTTCTTTTCTTTCTCCGGCCATTGCAGGAACTTTTGAAATCTTATTCAACGATAATTTGATCTTTTCTGCTGATTCAAGCGACACCCGAAGCCCTACAGCCATATCCGAAGTGATGTGACGTGCACCAATCGGCACAACCGATGAATAAGCAACAGATCCGTCTATAAAAATAACAACATCTGTTGTTTCTCCGCCAATATCAACCAAGACTACCCCTAGCTCCTTTTCAGTATCAGTTAAAACAGCCAATGCAGAGGCAATACCTGAAAAAACCAGCTCTGTTACATCAATTCCTACTTGTGAAATACATTTGACAAGATTTCTCATTGAAGTTGTAGAACCTGTAATAATGTGGGTTTCTGTTTCAAGCCTCACTCCGGTCATCCCTGCCGGGTCTTTTATACCTTCTTGTCCGTCAACCGTAAAAGTGCGCGGGATTACATGAAGTATTTCCCTTGACGAAGGAAGAGGTATTGCCCGGGCCGCGTCATTTACCCTTCTTACGTCTGAATCTTTAATTTCACCTTCAGGTTCGGAAACAGCTACGACTGCGTGTTGGTTTACACTTTCTATTTGAGGTCCGCCAAGAGATATGAATGCTTGCGAAATAGAATAACCAGCCATTCTTTCGGCTGCCTCTACAGATTCTGTTATAGCTCCTACTGCTTCATCTATATCAACTACCTGTGTCTTTTTTACACCTTTTGAGGCAGTTGAAGAAACTCCAATTAAATTTTTTTTGCCGGATTCATCTATCGATGCAATCAGGGTTGCTATTTTTGATGAACCAACATCTATTCCGCAAACAATTTTATCTTTTGCCACTGCTGCGCCTTTCTCTATTAGAATTTATTATAAAACAGAACTGTTCGTCCTTAATCATGATTTTTAGGGGCAAATCTCACAATCGGTTTATCAAATCTTAAATCGATAAATATGAGTTCTCTAAAATCTATTTTAGCCTCTGCAAGGATTAATTGTAAAGATGCAAGTTGAATATCAATTTGGTCATTTAACCGGAAAATAATTTTTGGATCTACTGTATCCGGATTTACAATGAAAAATCCTTCAGCAATCCAGCTTTTGTTTACAGTTACACCAAATTTTTTAATCCCTTCTATAATCTTCAAAGAATGATTAATTAAATTATTTTTAAATCTCTTACCTATAACAATTTCTGAATCGTCAATGTAAATTTCCGGAATATCCAGATTATCTATGCTTTTGGAAAAAACCACACCTTCGTCGTCTACTATATAAGAGTCCTGTGCCACTGATGCCTCAGAAGTTGCAACATTATTAATTAAAGAAGACAAGGAAGCTTGCTTTTCTCTAGTTTTCAGTAAAATTGCAGCCGGTTTCCTTGATATAATTTGGAGTTTTACTTTATCAGGAATCATACGGCCAACTGTGGCAATCCTTATGCAGACAAATTTTTCTTTTAAACTTTCCAGTAATTGCTTATCATTTAAAAAAAAGAAATTTTGTCCGTACAGACCTGATTCGTTTTTCAATTGGTCGGTGTTCACACAATCTATTTTATCTCCTGAAACCTCAATTTGTCTGATGTGGAAAAAACCGGAGCGGTCAATAAGTATTACTACTGCAATAATTAAACCAACAAGTGATAAAAAAATAAATTTTAAAAATCTTAGAGGTTTTCTTCTACCTTTCCTGATCATATCTTTTTAAGCAGTATTGTCTCAAGCGCTATCCGTTTTGCAGCAGATGTGATCACAACGGATTTTGCACCTAAAGCTGCTTTGGTTAATAAAGGTAAATTCCTCAGCGCACTTTCTATCTCTTTAAAAAGAGATTCTGCAGATAATTTAGATTGAGGTAAAATTCCCGCTAAACCTAAACCTTTAAAATATTCGGCATTTTTGTTTTGTTCGTCTTGGTAAAGATACGGGATCGGGATAACTAATGCAGGCTTTCCCAGGAAAGCTAACTCTGTCAGAGTATTTATTCCTGCCCTGGAAATAACTAAATCTATTTTCGAAAGCATAGCACCCCACCCGTCACCTATCCATTTTTTAACTAAGTAATGATCATTTTGCTTATTTTTAAGTCTTCCGAAATCATTAAATTTATTATCTCCGGTTACATGAATAATTAAAGCTATTTTTGTTAATTCATCCAAAGCTTTCTCAACTGCAGTATTTAAAATATGTGACCCTTGATTCCCCCCTGTAACAAGTAAAACAGGCAGGTTTTTTTGTTTTGCTGTTTTAAAAATTCTTTCATATATTAAATCCGGTTTATTTTCCGGCTGCAGAATTTCTTTTCTGATTGGATTACCTGTCAAAATAGTATTTTCTTTTTTAAGAGAAAATTTTGAAACAAAACTTAAACAAATTTTATCCGCGAATAAAGCACTGATTTTATTTGCAAGACCGGAAACCAAAGTCTGCTCATGAATTACAATAGGTACTGACAAAAGCCACCCCAAAAAAACTACCGGAACAGCCACATAACCGCCAAAGGATAAAATTACATCCGGTTTTTCAGATAAAACTATATAAAAAGCCTGAATAAAGCCAATTGGTATTTTAAAAAGAGACGGAATTGTATAAAGAGTAAGGACTCTTTGCAATCTTCCTGCTATTATTGGAATAAATTTAATTCCCTTTGCTGGCAGAATTTGCGACTCTACTGAAGCAGTCTTATCTCCTTCCTGGGTTGTTTTTCTCCCAACATAAACCACATCTACCCCACTGGTCTTCCTTAATTCCTCAATAGTTGCTATTGCCGGTGTAAAATGTGTTCCTGTAACTAAAATTTTCATTTTTCCAATTTAAAAGGCTTCAGTTTCATAATTTATGGTTTTGTTTTGAAATATTCAGTAAAATTCCAACAGCTGTTAAGTTTGCAACTAATGCTGAACCTCCATACGAAATAAAAGGAAGCGGCACTCCTGTCAGCGGAAATAATGATGTCATAGAAGATAGGTTAATTATTGCTTGAATTCCCAACCAGGAAATAAGTCCTAAACTTAAAATTTTTCCAAAATTATCCTGAGCATTTTGTGCAATCTTAAAACCCCTTATTAAAAGAATGGCAAACAATGCTATCACGAAAATTCCACCCATAAATCCCAGTTCCTCTCCAATAATAGCAAAAATGGAATCTGTATGAACCTCTGGGATATATGCAAATTTTTGCCTGGAGTGCCCCAGACCTAAACCAAATAAACCCCCTGATCCAAGTGCTATTAAAACCTGAAGAATGTGGTAAGTATAACCTTGCGGATCAGAAAATGGGTTTAAAAATGCCAATATTCTCTTGCTTCTGTAAGCAGAAGTAAGTATCAAAGCTGCAGCTGCTGCTATTCCAACCGGAATAGTTAAAATAAAATGCCAAAGCGCTCCTCCGGCTGCAAAGTAAATAGCAAAGGCTGTTAAAACAAAAACAGCTGAAGAACCCAAATCCTTTTGCAAAACAGCAGTAATAAAAGTAACACCTGCAACTAACATTAAAAAGGGGAGTGCTTTAGTTTTCTTTTCAAAAAGCACTGCAAAATAAATTACTCCAGTTAATTTAATTATTTCAGCTGGTTGAATTGTCACGCTCCCAAATCTTAACCAACGATGAGCTCCTCCGCCTGAAACTCCCAGTCCCGGAATAAAAACTGCAACCAAAAGAGCTAATGAACAAAGAAGCAATGGGACTGCAAGGAGTTTAAATTTTCTATAATTAAATCTGGCAAAGAAAACCAATGAAAAAACACCGATCGTCATCCAAATAAGTTGCTGTTTTATATAATAGAAATTATCATTAAAATCATTTAAACCCTTAATTGCCGAAGCATCATAAACTATTAATAAACCAAAGAGGATCAGTACCGCGGTTGTTACAAGAAGAGGTAAATCCATGCACTCTTTCTGTGATTGAAGTTTTACTTTTTTAAATATCATAGGTTTTTTAATAAAAATATTGATCTTATTTTGAAAGTGAAGCTATCCATAAGCCTAAAATTGCAAATATTCCGCCTGCCAACCAAAACCTGCTGACTATTTTCGGCTCCTCCCAATTCTTGTATTTTAAATACATATGAAACGGAGAAACCGGAAAAATTCTTCTTTTTAGAACTTTTTTAGATAGTATTTGAATCAAAGATGAAGAAACAATAACAATATACATACCTCCAATTATTGCTAAAGCTAAAATTTTACCTGTTAACAGCCCGACAACTGCCAATGTTGCGCCAAATGCAAAAGCACCTGCATCACCTAAAAAAATTCTGGCAGGCCAAATATTAAAATACAAAAAAGCAAAAAGCAAACCAATCCAGATTCCTATAAATGGTGCAAGTGACAAATTCAAGTTTTGCGCATTAAGCGCTAAAAAAGCAAACAAACAAATAAGCAAAAGTCCTGCAGATAAACCATCCAAACCATCTGAAATATTATAGGCATTTGCAAATGAAATAATTACAAAAGCTGCCAGTGGAATATACCAAATATTCATAATAAAATTACCTAGGCCTAAAATATAGAAATTATTTAACCCTGCCATAAAGTAGAGCATTATTGATATGGTAAAAGCCAAAATAGTTTGAATTAGCAACATTTTTTTTCTACCAAGCCCCATCAACTTACCTTTTCTTCTGGTGATTATAAATTTAATATCATCAATTAAACCCAAGGATCCGAAGGAAACTAAAGTAAAAAGCAAAATTCCCAGGGACATTTTATCAACAGAAGGGCCTAAAAAAGCATATCCAACACTTAAAACTACCAGTATGCAAATTAAAAGTATTCCACCGCCCGAAGGAGTGCCAATGTCTTTTTTCATTAATTGATCATGTATAGGAGTTTCAGATTTTTTCTCTTCTTTTTCTTGAATCCGCTCAAAGCGTCTCTTTAAATAAAAGAGCAGATCAATAAATGGCACCATAAAAACCGATGTCACTATAAATGATAGTAAAACCAGTCCAAGCAATTGAGTCATGTTTTTTTTGCAACCCTCTTCACAACCTCATCCAGTCTTACTGCTCTGGACCCCTTAATCAAACAAAGATCACCTTTCCCCAATATTCTAAGCAGTCTTGAAACAATATCAGAATTACCTAAATTTGATTCCAGCCTATCTTCCCAATAACCTAAACTTTTTAATTCATCTGCTATAAATTCCGTATCTCCCTTACTTAAAAAAACAAAATCCAATTTTTCTTTATATATTTTTTGCGCAGCTGCTCTATGCAGCTTCTCAGAATATGAACCTAATTCTCTCATTTCACCCAACACAATTATCCTACGTCTTGCCGGCATAGCAAGCAAAACATCTATAGAAGCTTCCAGTGCACTTGGTGAACTGTTATAAGTATCATCCAACAAAATTGAACCATTAGGGCCTTGAACTGCCTGCAAACGATGCTCTGATGGCTTTATTGATTCCAAAGCCAACTTAATTTTTGTTAACGGCACTCCGTTAACAACCCCTAAAAGAGCACCGGCAAGTGCTGAGTAGACTTGATGTAATCCTAAAAGCTGGAAATTAATTTTAACTCGTTCTACACCAAGGTTTAATTCAAAAGTAGTAGCAAAATTTTCTATTTTAAGATTACCTGCCCAAACAATGCAATTTTTGGGATCCATACCATAATAAACAACAGTTCCTTTGCAACTCTGGGCCAATTTTCTGCAATTTGGGTCATCATAATTTAATATTGCCATTCCGCCTTTTTTTAAAGATGCCACTAATTTACCTTTTTCCTCTAAAATTCCGTTTATTCCTCCAAGAAATTCACTATGAACATAGGCAATTTTAGTAACTACAACAGTCTTAGGTTTAACAAGCGAGAGATAAAAATCTATTTCATTTTTATACTCTATCCCCATCTCCAAAATTATTTTCTGGATTGTGGGATTCGCTCTTAAAATTGTAGACGGGATATTTAGTATGGGATCTAGATTTGGTTTTGTTGAAATAGTTTTATATTTTTGGGATAGAACTGCTTTAGCAACCTGCACACAAGTAGTTTTCCCAACAGATCCTGTTACGCCAATAAATGTTTCCGGTTTATATAGTTTGGCATATTGCTTAGCCAAATATATCCGAAGCAAATGGAACGGTTTTTTAAAAGCAGGAATTTTTGTTTCATAAGGAGTTACTTGATCCCAAATCGGGTGCTTTGCGATATCCACACCGTCAATTATACCTTAAACCTGCTTTAGATCCTAGGGATCGCAAACTCTACTAATATCCACACCAAGGGCTCTTAATTTCTCAACTACACCTTCATAACCTCTCTCGATTAATTCCGCTTGATTGATAACACTTTGCCCTTTTGAAACCAATGCTGCAACAACTAAAGCCATTCCTGCCCTTATATCCGGAGTTTCCAGCACTCTTCCGCGCAACCTATTTGGTCCATACACCAGCACTCTGTGCGGATCAGCTAAAGTAATTTTGGCGCCCATTTTGATTAATTTGTCAGTAAAATACATTCTTCCTTCATACATCCAATCATGACATAGGGTTATTCCTTTAGCTTGTGTTGCCAACACTATAGCAACACTCATCAAATCAGTTGGAAATCCGGGCCAAATATTGGTAATAAGTGCTGGTACTGATTTAAGTTTTGACGGATAAACTACGATGGTGCTACCGATATGTTCAAATTTAATACCAAAACTCTGAAGCGGTTTTAAAACAGGATCCAAATAAACTCCCTCAAGTCCTTCAATCTTAATTTCTCCACCTGTTACAGCTGAGGCTATTATATATGTACCTGCTTCAATGTAGTCTGCCCCGATCCGAAAATTGGTCCCGTTTAATTTAGCAACACCGGTTATAGTTAATGTTTCTGTCCCAACACCCTCAATCCGTGCACCCATCTGCAAAAGCATGTTACAAAGATCCACAACATGAGGTTCTTTGGCGCAGTTTTCTAAAATTACCTGTCTTTGTCCTAGCACTGAAAACAAAATCAGATTTTCCGTTGCCGTAACAGAAGCTTCCCTTAGGAAAATACGGTAATTCCCGCTAGTTACTTGCGGAATACTCAAACTATATTTCAAGTTGCTCTTTTTTAAAGACACTCCCAGCGCTTTAAAACCTTCAAGATGAGTATCTATGCTTCTTTTACCAATAATATCCCCTCCGGGATGATAAAAATTTACTTTACCTGCTCTTGCAAGAATGGCTCCTACCAATACAAGAGATCCCCTTAATTTAATCATTAAATCTTCCGGCAAAGTGAAATAGCGGATATTTAAAGCTTTAATTTTTAGTGTAGAGCGGTTTTTCTGAACCTTTATCCCTAATTTTTGTAAAATCTGTATCAGGATTTCCGTATCCTTAAGATCAGATATATTTTCTAAAACAACTTCATCCTGAGTCAACAGCGAAGCTGCAATGCAGGGAAAAATCGAATTTTTATTACCGGATATTTTAACTGATCCTTTTAACTTTTTTCCACCGTTTATAATGTAGCGCATAATTAAATAATATAATTACTACAAACTCTGCTTTAAAACAACTATCTCTAAAGCTTTACTTTACTTTACTTTACTTTACTTTATTTTATTTTATTTTATTTTATTTTTGCTTTTATTTTAAATACTGCAGATATTATTATATGCTTTCTTGGATTTAAATTCTCAACTTTAATCTGTATGATTTCAGATTCCAGGTTCAGTACTTTAATGCTTTTAGTATGATTTTGCAAGGATTTGTTCAAAAAAAGATTTCCGCCAATGCTGCCTGGTAAATTTAAAAATTCCAGAGTTTCCAAATTCTGAGCATTAAGATATTCAACAAATTTTTTTATACTCAAACCTGATTCTGCTTCTATTGCAGCCTGATCTACTCCTATTCCGTATTTTGTTACCTTACCCTTAACAGAAATTGTTTGTATATCTTTTATCCGGTTTTTGATTACCAATCCGTCAAATCCTAAATCTGATATCATGATTTTAGAACCGCTCCCATATAAAAAATAGGTTAAACCCAGTTGTCTACACATACTGATTATTTTAATTAACTCTTTAGTACTAAAGGCAATAAAAAATACTTTAGCAGGTCCTCCAAATCCGGAAGCTGTGTGGTGTTTCAAAGGTTCATTAAATTTAAACCTGTCTTTTCCAAAAGAATCAACAATTAGCTTATATTTAGAATCCATAGATTTTTTTCTGCGGTCACGAAACAGACTCAAAGCTGGCAATTTTTACTACCTTTACCAGCTTTTAACTGCTGCGGTAAACCCACTCAGTGCCAACTCTACTGCCTCTTTTTCAGACCAGGAAGTTTCTATCTTTCCATCTAAATTCATAGAAGCCTCGTGGCCTTTCCCAAAAATTCCGATAGTATCTCCAGCCTTGGCAAGATTGTTGATTGCAAAATCAATTGCTTTTTTCCTATCTTTTAAAACAAAGATATTTTTATCCATAACTCCTCCAACCTTTTTAGCTCCATCTGCTATCTGTTTATTAATTAAATCCAGCTCCCCTCTTGGGTCTTCTGCCGTAATTACTGAAATATCTGCCAATTTCCCGGCAATTTGACCCATTAAGCTTCTTTTTTCTATGTCTCTTTTTCCTGCTGATCCAAAAACAGCAATCAATCTTCCTTTTGTTTTCTTTCTTAAAGACTTTAAAGCTTGCTCCAGCGCATTCGGCGTATGGGCAAAATCTACAACAATCTTAATATTGCGGTTATTCTCAATCTCTTCCATCCTTCCTTTTACATTCTTAAAATTTTCAAGGGCTTTTTGGGCAATTGTTTTATCAATCCCTAAAACAAAAGCAGTGGCAAGGGAACAAAGTGCATTTTCTAAATTATACTCTCCGGTAATCTTCAAATTTAGCTTTATATCCTGTTGGTTAAAATCACCTCTTTGAAATCCGAATGTCATTATTTTACCTGCAAGTTTACCTGTATGGTTTTTAAGATTCTGGTTAATTATTGCAAATTTTACTCCCTTCAATAACTTTAGTTTATCTGCCAGATAATTCTTATATGTTCTATGATAATCAAGATGCTCATGAGTGACATTAGTAATAACACCGATTTCAAACCTGATCCCCCAAAAACGGAATTGATCTAAGCCGTGAGAGGTAACCTCCAAAACCAGATACTCACTGCCCCGGTTAAAAGCTTCTCTTGCAAATTTTTGCACTGTAAACGGATCAGGTGATGTTACATGAAAACCGGTATCATATGGTTTTCCAGCAACCATGGCATTTATTGTTGAAACCATGGAAACCTTTTTACCGGCAGCTTTTAGAATCTGATAAACCATATTTGTAGTAGTAGTTTTACCGTCAGTACCGGTTATACCAATCACTTTAAGCCCCCTGGTGGGGAAGCCGTAAATAACATTTGCCAGGATAGCCACAGGTAAATGATAGATGGTGTTTATCTTCTCTTGAGGAAAAATATTTTTTAATAACTCTTTTACTGTTTCCATGAAGAATATTATATAACAGACTTCATATCTATTCCGCTATTGGAGCGATTTTATAATAGAAGAGTAACTGTTTAGCTATTTCAAAAAAAGTAGGTGCTGCGGTTTCTGAGCCGAAAATAGAAGATGATGGTTCATCAAAGCGCACCAGCATCACAAATTTCGGATTATCCGCCGGCGCAAAACCTACAAAAGAGGCAATTGTTTTATCTTCATCATAATGGCCGGCAACCGGAATTTGGGCAGTTCCTGTTTTTCCTGCAATTTTAAATCCCTTAAGCCTAAGCACTCTTGCTTCCCCCTCTTCAACTGCCGCAACCATCATCTCTTTTATCACCTGGGACGAAGAATCCTTAATCACTTTTCTTACAACCTTTGGATTTACCGTGAAACTGCCTTGATCGTTGGTAATTTCTTTTACTATATGCGGCTCCATTAAATTCCCGCCATTTGCTATAGCTGACACTGCAGTAACCATCTGTATTGGCGTAACTGCAATACCCTGGCCGAACGACGCTGTTACCAGGTCGATTTCCCTCCAACTATTTTTTGGCCTGATATCAGGCGAGGATTCATCCTGGAGATCAATATTTGTAGGCTGCCCAAATCCAAAATTATCAAGATAAGAATAGAATTTATCCAACCCTAACTTCCTGGCTACAAAAACCATTCCTGTATTGTCCGAATGAACTATCACATCTTTTAAAGTAGAATCCGGATAATATTTATTATCCCAAGTCCTTATAGTAAAACCGCCGACAGAAATCGGACCGGAACAACTGTCGCATTTTGTGTCCGGACCTACCAAATCCTCATTTAAAGCTGCTGCCATAACCAAAACTTTAAAGGTTGATCCGGGTTCGTAATGATCAGCAACAACAGGATTCCTATAAAATTCTTTTGGATAATCAAAATATTTTTCAGGATGATAATTGGGAAAAGATGCCATTGCTAAAATTCCCCCTGTACCCGGCTCCATCACCACAATAGAACCGGCTTTAGCACCGTATTTTTCAACTCCCTTTTTAAGAGCTTGTTCAACAATATACTGAACTGATCTGTCAATGTTTAAGATTAAATTTTTTCCGTTTCTTGCATCATTTGTTAAAAACTCCCCTATCAGTATTGGTAAACCTAAAGCATCTCTTTCGTGTCTTATTGACCCTGAAATACCTTTTAACTCTCCGTCAAAATAGCCCTCCAATCCAAAATTACCTTTAGCATCAGAATTTACAAAACCCAGTAAATGTGCGGAAGATGAACCTTCAGGATAAAATCTACTGCTGCCCTGATTAAAACCAATCCCTTTTGAGATTAGTTTTTCAATTTGTTTTTTTTGATCAAAAGAAATTTTCTTTTTCAGTGGCACCCAATAAAGATCCTTTTCTAAATTATTGACTAATTCCTTTGCCAAATCATCTATATTGTCCTGTGATTCTGATAAAGCCTTAGCTAAGAGATAAGAAATTTGAATTTTCTGATCTTTTGCTATTTCCTTAGGTAAACCATATAAAGTAAACGAGGGGTTAGAAGAAGTTAAAATAGACCCGTCTGAGAAAAAAATATCTCCTCTAACAGCATCCAGTGTCGTATCTGTAAAATGCTGATTATCTGCTTGAGACTGCAAAAATTCTGCACGGACTATTTGCCAATAGAATAAACGAATTACAATGAGAGAAAGAAATATGAGAAGAATTGCCCTGATCCAAAGTATTCGCATAATTTTCGAAGAGAATTAGCAGGTTCTTTTAACTCCTTTGAAACACCAAAGAATAAAACCCTTAATATAGCAAACACTAAATTGCATATCCTAATCAACGAATATATTGTATACTTTCAGGCGGTGAAAAACCAAGCTCTGCAGATTTAGATGCAACAAAATTCAATGATTCGCTTGAAGCTATCTCATTTTTCAAAAGTTGATTTTCTGTATTCAGTCTCTTTGACAGCAGTGATAATTTTTCCAGCTTTCCGCCATACTCAACAACATTATTACTGGCCCAGATTTCTACAACTATAAGAATAAAAAGACCTGCTGCTACCAGGCATGCGTACTTTTTTGAGAATCCATTTTTTTGTTTATCCGGCTCAAATTTTTCTATAATCGTCATAGATTACTCTCTAATTGTCATAAATTATTCTCTAATCGTCATAAATTATTTCCTAATCATTTTAATATCTATTTTTGTATCTATAGTTTCTTAAAAACCCTCATCTTTGCTGATCTTGATCTGGGATTCCCGCTCACTTCTTTTTCACCCGGAACTACTGGTTTCTTAGT
>Ga0180007_10004756_pt1 | contig 14194 bp, 17 predicted proteins | sample MM_PC_MetaG_FD_121122 | JGI IMG/M metagenome (GOLD analysis project Ga0180007, IMG submission 121122) | Groundwater microbial communities from the Aspo Hard Rock Laboratory (HRL) deep subsurface site, Sweden - MM_PC_MetaG | ecosystem: Environmental > Aquatic > Deep subsurface > Groundwater... | reverse complement strand
TAGCATTTTCGTTGATTCTGATGACGATAGTAGCCTCAGCTACTTGAGGAAGAAGAAGCAAAGAAAATGCATAAAAGATGCCATAAGTAGCCATTGCCCTTATTTCGCGACAAGTCTAATAATGAAAAGCGGTGGTACGACTAGGTAATTTGAGCTAACTTTGAGATTTGACTTTGACTGAAGGAGGAGTGACTGGAGCTTGTTTTGATGTGCGTAAACTTGATTGAGAATCACGCAAAATTTGGCGATAAGATTTAGCGGGCTCACTTGGTTTGGCCGATTTAGTTTTCTGTTTTTTGGATAGTTGCTTTTTGGCAAACTCCATTTTATGTTTGAATTTGTCAACTCGGCCCTGACGATCCACAAACTTCATTTCCCCACTAAAGAAGGGGTGACACTGGTTGCAGATATCAATATCTAAAGTTTGAACGGTGGAACCGATGGTAAACGCGTTACCACAAGCACACTTGACTTGACAGTCATCATGCCAATCTGGGTGAATACCTTGTTGCATAGATTGTTTTCCTGTTTACAGGTTAATCATTGTATCACGCCAAGACCGATTGTTAAGATGTAAGATGTCATCCTCGCGTCCGCTTATCATCCTCGCGAGGCGGGGGGAATGACGACTAAAGTCTAATCTGGCTGATGACAGATGCTATTGTGACCTCTGATTGAGTTCTAGTACGCATATCTTTGAGAGTGACCAAGCCTTTCTCAATTTCTGTTTGACCGATGACCAGGGCAAAGGGAATTTGTTTCTGATCGGCTAACTTGAATTGTCTAGCCAACTTATCGACTGCCGGATAAACCTCTACTCTAATACCAGCTTGGCGGAGTTGGCTGGCCACTTTGAGAGATTCAACTTGAGATTCATCATCAAAAATAGTCACCAAAACTTGGGTAGTGGCTTGACCTACTGGCAAAAGACTGAGTTGATCTGCGGCTTCGACCACTCGGTCAAAGCCAAAGGCCACACCTACGGCTGGAGTATCTGGTCCGCCCAGAGCTTTAATCAATTGATCATAGCGACCACCGCCAGCGCAGGAGCCGGCTGAGTAGTCTGGGATTTGGACTTCAAAAATCATACCGGTGTAGTAATCAAGCCCTCGAGCTAGAGTGGGAGTAAAGACTATCTCTTTTGGAGGAATGCCTAAACTTTGAGCTTGAGACTGAATTTGCTTTAGAGAATCTGTGATTTGAGCAGTTTGGATGCTTTGTAGAGCTTGTTGGGCATTGCTTTGAGTTAAGCCTTTGGCCGCTAGTTCTTGAATAACTTGATCAGGGGTTTGTTTATCTAGTTTATCAATACTCTGGATGATCGACATGACATCAACTGCATTTATAGCCAAAGGTTGCAGGGCTTTGAGCAGGATTTGTCGATCATTAATTAAAATATTTATTTGTTCGAAGCCAATATTTTTGAGGGCGAAGTAAGTGCAGGCCAGAATTTCGGCATCGGCTAGGGAGGATGTAGAGCCAAAAATGTCAATATCAGATTGAATAAACTCCCTAAAGCGACCCTTTTGAGGTTTGTCTGCCCTGAACACATTTTGAATCTGATATCTGCGAAAAAACTTAGACAGTTGATTTTGGTATTGAGCCAGAACTCGAGCGGTTGGTACTGTTTGATCATAACGCAAACCCACCTGACGTTCGCCTCGATCTGTGAAGGTGTAGAGGAGTTTATCAGCTTCTTTGCCATACTTACCAGTCAAGAGTGAAGCGTACTCGAGGGTAGGGGTTTCCAGAGGTTCAAAGCCAAACCGTTCAAATACCTCAACCATTTTCTGGACAATAAAATCACGCTGGCGCTTTTGATCTGGCAAGAAGTCACGAAAACCTTTGAGGGTTTGCGGTGTTTGATTATTCATGATATGTGTAGTGTACCATCTGGAAGCCAGTTGGTAAAAGTTAACATAGTATAAAATACCCATATGTCATCACTTAAACAAATGAAAACCCAGGTCTTAAAGTTTAGAAATGATCGAGACTGGGCGCAGTTTCACGGAGCTAAAGATCTAATGTTAGGTCTGCTGGTTGAAGCAGGGGAGTTGGCCGAACACTTCCAATACTTGACCGGTGATGAGCTCAAGCAGTATCAGCAGGAGTTCAAGGAGCATATTGCTGATGAAATGGCGGATGTTTTATTCTGGTTGGTGCTGATGAGCGCAGAACTTAACATTGATCTGGAAGAGGCTTTTGAGCGAAAGATGAAGAAGAATGAAACTAAGTACCCGCTGGCACAAAAAGGAGAGAAAATCGGCTCGTTGGATTCCGGCAAGCTGTATAATCGCTGGCAGAAACAGAAACAGCAAAGTCGTTTGAACAAGGGCCGATAGCTCAATTGGCCCGCCTGCAACGCTATGCGTAGCATTGCGGGCAGGATAAAATGTGATTTAATTTGGGCCGATAGCTCAGTTGGTAGAGTGCTCCGCTCGCAGCGGGGAGGTCAGGGGTTCGACTCCCCTTCGGTCCACTTCGACTTCACTCGATGGTTTCACTCTACTTTAATATCATATTCTTTACCGGGAATATGGTATTATTAGCATATTATTGACTTTTACCGGGAATCCCGGTAAAATTGGCAATAACTTGTTATGAAAATCCACATTCCCAATAGCGCCTGGTTAGGTAACATTGATCCTTTCTTACGATCATTTGATGCTTCTGCTTCAGGCAAATTGATCGTATCGGCTCATAAACAATGGATCTCTGTTCACCCAGTGGTTTTGTCTATGGTAGCTGCACTTGGTCTTGAATGTGAGTCAAAAAATATTTCTTTTGATCGTTTGGAAGCCAAATCAATTCACTATTTGAAGAGAATGGGATTATTTGATTTGTTGGGTGTTAAGTCGGATATTAAAATTACCGAGCATGAATCAGCAGGTCGATTTATTCCCATAACCCAAATTAGCCAAGTCAATAGATTGACTGCTTTTATTGAGGAAATGGTACCTTTGCTTCACTTAGAACCTAAACAAGCCAAACCAATTCGTTATATTATTAGTGAGTTAACTAGAAATGTTTTTGAGCATTCTGAATCAAAAATTGGAGCAATATTATGTGCTCAGTACTACAAGAAGAGCAATACTATTCGACTAGGTATTGTTGATAGAGGAGTTGGCGTTCATAGCACCATAAGCTCTGTCCATTTTGTGAAAAATGATAGTCAGGCCATTCAGTTAGCTTTAACACCAGGAATAACTGGAACTACTCGCAGAATTGGTGGCACAGATCTTAATGCTGGAGCCGGTCTCTTCTTTATTAAGTCCATTGCTAAAGTTAATCGTGACTTTTTTATGATCTATTCTGGTAGCAGTATGTATAAACTGCTTAAAACTGGTCAAGACAGTAGGGTGAAGTTATTAGCGAATCCACTCAATGATAAGCACTCTATAGAAGAAAATTTGCCTTATTGGCAAGGTACGGTTGTGGGAGTTGATCTAACCTTGGATAAAGGGGCTGAGTTTGTAGAATTATTGAATTTAATCAGTAATATATATTCTCAATCAATCAAGGAGAGGAGAAAAAAGTATTACAAGAAAAAAGCTCGCTTTATATGAAAAAAACAAACTTAGTGACTGTAAAAATATTTGAAAAAACGGGTGTGTTTGGCGAAGATAAAGACTTAGCTAAACAATTGAGAACTGAATTTCTTTGGCCAGCCATTAAAGATGGAAGAAAAATAACATTAGATTTTTCTCATGTTGAAGATGTGACTCAGTCATTTATTCATGCTTTGCTCAGTGAACTGATTAGGGAAACTGAGGGTGATGTACTAGATAATATTTCATTTAAAAATTGTAATGAAACGGTCAAAAAAATTATCAACATGGTTGTAAGTTATATGTTGGAATAGAGTAGAGCGAGTACAAAAAACGCCTTAACTCAGTTAATAATCAGAATTACTCAGACTCAAAAATGGCTAAAGCTCTCAAAGTTGTTAAAACTTGAGTGGTTTTAGTTTCGGTAATTTCTTTATAACCTATGGCCAGGACTGTTAGATCACTGGAAAATTGATTGAGCTTGGCCGATTTAGCATCCAGATTTTGATACATAGTGGCAGTATTGAAATTAAAGGTGGTGGTTTCACCATCAGCTCGACTGGCCACTGACAGATCGGATTTATTAATTGTATCTAATGTGCCTAAGATGACCAGTTGAGGTTTTGGTCTGAGGCTAGTGGCAGAAACAAAGATATACTCTGGAGTAATTTGAGTGCCGTCTGTCACGCCCATGACCAACAACCAATCTTCAACGCTGATTTGATCCAAGGGAATCACTTTTTTGGCTTTGGTAATCTCCACCTCATCATCAATAGCTAAAATGACTGTGCCTTGAGTGGTAGAAATAGTCACAGATTCTTGAGTGACTCTGGTAACTTGACCAATCATAGCGCCTCTTCTGATAGCTAGTTGCTCAATAACTTTATCAACTTGCTCTTGATCCGTTTCGGTTCGCGTCTTATCGATTCTATCTTTTAGAGTTTGAGTAACAGTTGGGTCGACAGTAGGAGTGAGAGTTGTTTCGGTGTTGTTAGCCTCCGAAGTGGCTTCTGCAATAGCTGTGGCAGGTGGTTGACTGGGATTAAATAAGTCACTGACCACCACTAATCTTTCGGCCTGTTCAGTTAAACCGTCCTGATTAATACTAATGACTGTAATAATGTGTTCGCCATCATTAAGTTCAAGTTCAGCAGAAAAATGACCCGATGCATCACTCTTTAAAATTGTTTCATCGTTGCCTACAAAGACGACTACAAATGATTCGGGTTGGACAGTGTTGCCAGTGACTTGGATTTTACCTGAAGTCTGGACCAAACCATCAGTGGGTGAAGTTAAGGATAAGCCAACTTCAGTTTCATTATTAGGACTAGGTTGAACTTGGCTGTTCACTTCATCACTAGAAGTGGGGCTGGTCACGGACTGTTTAACTTGATAAATTCCATAAGTCACAATTAAACCTAAAGTAATTCCAATGATAGCTGAAATGATGACTTCTTTTTGCATTTTACCTAGGTGAATATTATAACCTAGTGGTGGTATTATAGACCACACGAAAGGTAGCTGATGATTTTAACATATCTTGGCCATAGCGCCTTCAAATTAAAAGGTAAAAAGGGAGTGGTGGTCACTGATCCATACTCGAGCTATGTCGGCATGAACATGCCTTCGGTGAGTGCGGATATTGTGACTGTCAGTCATCATCACCCAGACCATTCAGCCTCTTCATTGGTGAGTGGGACTGCTCGGCGCAAGAATCCATTTTTGATTACTCAGGCTGGAGAGTACGAAGTGGGTGGCTTAAGTGTCTTTGGAGTGGAAACAAAACATGATGATCAAGGTGGAGTGGAGAGGGGTGATAACATTGTTTACACCGTTTTGATCGATGAACTCAGAGTTTGTCATTTGGGTGATTTAGGTCACGAATTAAGCTCTACCCAAATTGAAGCCATTGGCAGTGTGGATATCTTGCTTTGTCCTGTGGGTGGAGTTTTTACCATCAACCCAGATCAAGCGGTCAAAGTTATTAGATCTCTTGAGCCCAGCATCGTGTTACCTATGCATTACCGATCAGCTCAACATGATGCCAAAGTTTTTGGAGAATTAGCCACGGTTGATGACTTTGTGAGGGTTTATGGTCGGTCAGTCGCTGTCACGGATAAATTAGAAATTAGTCGATCAACCCTGCCCGAAGAAACTGAGTTGTGTCTGCTAACTGCCCAAACAGTTTAGTCAACTCACTTCTGATCGGACAGGAAATTTAAATATGAGTATCAACAGATTGCCACCCCAAGACATTGAAGTCGAAAGGTCAGTTTTAGGTTCGATTCTGATCGATGCTGATTCAATTGTGAGAGTGGCTGAGTTACTTCGACCTGATAGTTTTTATGAAAATAAACACAAAATTATTTATGAAGCCATGCAGACTTTGTATGAAAAACGTCAGCCAATTGATGCGGTAACTTTGGCCAGTCAACTCAAAAAAATGAAGCAACTGACTCCGGCCGGTGGAGTCAGTTATATTGCAGAGCTTTCCAACTCGGTATCCACTGCGGCCAACATCACCCAATATGCCCAACTGGTGGCCGACTACTATACCAAGCGTCAATTGATTGCTTTGTCTGGAGAGGTGAGTGAATTAGCTTTTGATGAAAGCAAAGAAGCGCCCGATGTGATGGATTTAGCTGAGGAGCGCATCTTCAGTTTGTCTGAAATTCATAATCCTCGATCATTTATCTCGCTCAAAGACACTTTGGTGGAGAGTTTTGAGCGTTTGGATGAACTGCAAAAGTCAGGTAGTGAACTGAGGGGAGTGCCATCAGGTTTTGCCGATTTAGATAGATTATTAGCTGGATTTCAAGCATCTAACTTAATTATTTTAGCGGCTAGACCAGGTATTGGTAAAACTGCCTTTGCTTTAAACATTGCTCAGCATGTAGCCGTTACCGCCAAAAAAAAGGTGGGATTTTTCTCACTAGAAATGAGTAAGGAAGAGTTGGTGGATCGGTTGCTGGTGGCTCAAGCAGACATCGATGCTTGGAGATTGAAAACCGGTCGATTAGATCAACAGGATTTTCTTAAATTGTCAGATGCTATGGGTGTCTTGGCAGATGCGCATATTTTTATTGATGATACTCCGGGCATGTCAATTTATGACATGCGAACCAAGGCCCGTCGATTAATGGCAGAACAAAAAATAGATTTAATAATTGTTGATTATTTGCAGTTATCTCATGGGCGAACTAAAGACAATCGAGTCCAAGAAGTAGCCGAGATTTCCCAAGGTTTAAAAAATATTGCCCGGGAGTTGAAGATTCCTGTGTTGGCTTTGTCTCAACTATCAAGGGCTATTGAGAGCCGGGGTGAACGGGTGCCTCAGCTTTCTGACCTGAGAGAATCAGGCTCGATTGAGCAAGACGCTGATGTGGTGATGTTTTTGTATCGCAAAGATGACGGTGTGCGAGAATCGATCAACTTAAAAGTTGCCAAACACAGAAATGGGGCCATGGGCGATGTCGACTTCTACTTCAGAGGTGAACGAGTCAAGTTTTATGGGATGGAAATGAAGCGCTAACTAGTGGGAGCAAAGCCAAACAAGAGATAAACTAGACCGGTTGAAAGTACTAAAAACATCATCAGAAATCCCAAATTCGACTTCATTTTCTTGAAAGATTTTTGCGGATTAGGTGAGTCGGTAGAAACGATAATCACAGTGGCAATCACAAACCAGAGTACGCCTCTGGCCACTACAGACCAGATGCTATTGACCGAGAAAATCATCTCGAATAGGTTTCGACCAAATTCCATCATTTAATAACTATGCACTAGGTACTCTCAAAAGGCAAGTGGCTTGGTATAATACTGGTCTAGGGTCTATGGCCGAGATGGCGGAATTGGTAGACGCTTAGGTCTCAAAAACCTATGAGGGTAACCTCGTGAGGGTTCGATTCCCTCTCTCGGCACCATTTGGGAAATGGCGAAATCATTTGGTGCGGCGCTCGCGTCGCCGCCGCCCGATGCGAGCGCCGCAAAGGGAAAATTCAAGTCCGCCGAGAGCCGCCGATTAAATAAAGAATAGTTCGAGCCGACTTTTTTTGCCATGATTGATATATCATGGCAATTATTTTTTTCGCGCGCGGTTTTTTGCGCCTGTAAGGCGCAATTTATGAATTCTCTCATAGGTTCGAGCCAAACAGTTCCGTTTTTCTCAATTTGCAATTTTTTCTCCTCTAATTTTAGTTTTTCGTCAAACATTTCGTTTTTCTTTTGTTTGTAAATTTCCGGTTCGATAACTTGATCAAGATAATCGTCAAGTAACCGGTTTAATTTAACTTTGGTTTCCTGAATTTGAGAATTAAGTTTATGATTTTCAATTTCGCTTTCTTGTTTGTCTCTTTCTTCGGCTTCGGTAATCCATTTTTCAAAATACGCTTCCCATTCTTCATGCAAGCCGCAATCATAAATAGTTTGCCTTAATTGTTCTTCGAGTGTAGGCTCGTTAATATATTTTTGATTGCAAGGCTTCAGCTTTTTAGTACAACGATAGTAAATGTATTCAACCTCACCTCTGGTTTTGGGATAAAACTTGGTATGAGTTTCCGCGGTGATTGCGGCGCCGCACTCCCCGCAAGTTGCCAAACCAGAAAAAGCAAAATCGTGTCCTTTGTTTCTTGGTCTTTCGATTTTCTCGATTTGTTTTTGAACTTCATCAAACAGCTTTTTGCTGATAAAAGTTTTGTGAGAACCCTGATAATATTCTCCGGCATAATTCATAATGCCTAGATAAAATTTGTTGATGAGCATGTTTTTGACTTGATCTACTTTTACCGGCTTACCATCTAACTTTTTTATTCCGAATTTGTGCAAGAAGTGGGAAATCTCGACAAACGATTTTCCGCCTTCAGCAAAAAGCTGAAACGCTTTTCTGACGACTTTTGATTTTTCTTCATCTATATCTATTCCCCTCGTTTTTGGGTTATTCAAATAACCATAAGGGGCTTTGCTCGGCCAAACACCGTTTCGCAACTTTTGTCTGTTCCCTCGTTTGACATTTTCGGACAAGTTATCCACGTAATACTTGGACTGGCCAAAAGCAATTGAAAGCATAAATTTCCCTTGGGGTGTGCTTTCAAACCAAAACGAGGGGAATTTTAAATCAAGGAGTTTGCTAGTATCGAGAAGATAAATTATCTTCCCGCCGTCAATAGAATTTCTCGCCAAACGATCGGGGTGCCAACTCAAAATCCCATTAGCTTCTCCCTTCTCGATTTTCTTGAGAATCAACTCAAACTGTTTTCGACCCGGAACTTTGGCAGTCTTGGCTTCGGTGATAAATTCAGAAACAGTTAAGTTTTCTCTCTTGGCAAACTCCTTGAGTTCGGCAATTTGCGCTTCAATAGACAAAACTTGTTTGTCTTTTTCATCTGTAGATTTTCGGCAGTAGGCAATGTATTTGATCATGTTTTTGTTTTCTTAAGGTTCTTTAATTTTTGCGTTTTTCTTCATTCGTTTTTACGGCGGCTCTCGGCGGACTTGAATTTTCCCTTTGCGGCGCTCGCATCGGGCGGCGGCGTTGCGAGCGCCGCACCAAATGATTTCGCCATTTCCCAAATGGTGCTCGTTTTTGGAAAAATTCGAACGCATTTCAAAGAAAATTGTTAAAGTGTTAGCTCGCCCCGCTTCGCGGGGCTCGCTACTCCAGCGCGGCGCCCCCACCAGCCACGCTTCCGAAAAAGTCGGCTCGAACAAGACAAAATCGGAAATGATTTTGTCTAAAGAAAAACGCAAAAATTTTAAAGAACTTTTTTATAACTTAAATGGCCGCCCCGGTTGTACTCAGATCCTTGCGGTTCTGACCGAGACGGCCATCAAAAAATCGCAAGGAATATCTGAGTACACTTTCAATATACAAAATTCCCATAAGAAAAACAATAGCAATTGATCTTCTCAAAACCATCGAAGAAATGTATAATAGAAGCAGAATTATGGAAAAATACTTGATTTACATTTTGGCTGGATTTATAGGCGGAATTATCCGAGGACTGGTTGGCTTTGTTAAAAACAAAACTTTAGAAAAAGCTAATCATTTCAAGTCCTCGTATTTCGCCATTACGATTTTAATTTCTGGAATGGTTGGAATGGCAGCAGGAGCGCTGGCAGATACCGAATGGCAAGTTTCGTTTTGGCCGGATACGCCGGAACAGATTTTATTGAAAGTCTTTACAAAATAAAACTTGGCCAAAGGCTTTCAAATCCAAAATTGTGAAAATTCAGAAATTTTGGTATACTATAGTCGTCATAATCAATTATTTATAAATTTAAAAGGATAGGAGGTGAAAATATGTCTTTACTAGACAGGCTGAGTGAAGTTCCAATATCTAATAGAAAGGCTGAAGGACAAGCGTTAGAATTTGGGCAACAACGCATTGCTCAACAATTACAGATAGAAGATATTGATATTAAAAATAGAAATCTTGGTTTGAGCAAAGATAAGAATGGTTGCGCAATATTCGGTAATAGTCCATTTTCTGTTGATGTGATTTTTGCTGATATGATTGCAGAATTAGCGTCAAGATTAGGAAACCAAGGCTATACAATATCATATGCATCTGAAAGGACTGGTGGACTACAAAATTTTGCAATCGTTGGGTATAAGCCAGAATTAAAAAAATAATAACCATTCAATCCTCTGGTGTACTGTTCAGGCGAGTAACTGTTGTTATCACGAGTGGCGCGAGCGTTGTATCAATCCGGCGGTTCCGGTGGCAGAAGTCTGGTTGAGGGCAGGGTTGAACAAATAGAAAAGCTGGAAAACAGATTTAACCTGAATGTAGCAAGTGGGAATATAACCATAGCTAAAGGTTAAGGTTTTAGTTCAAATAACAATTGGCCAATTTCGCTCATTATGACCAATAAACTTGTTCCGGTATAAAGATTTTAGATTCAAGTCAGTTTTGTAATTTAAGGCTAATTTTCTTATATTACAGCAACTCTAATGTGTGTTGGGTGAGTGAATTTGTTTTCCGCGCATGAGCGGGTGGGGCAAGGATACTATAAAATCCCTTTCCTTCTCGAGCGAAAGCGAGAGAAAAAATCGCGCGCACAAAAAATAAAAAATGCTTTTTTATGTCTAATGAATTAAATGAGGTAACAATTACAGAAGAATATCATGGTCCCGAAGTGTGCGAAGGTAGATTTTTGTGGGAATATGCCCAAGAAGTTAGAAACGGAACAGGACAAAATCTATATGGAAAAATAATTGAGGCAGTTCGTAGAGCAAAAGATGTTGATAGAAAGCGGTGTGTTATTTTAGACATTGGGTGTGGATCAGAATGGAATGTAGGGCAAACAATATTTCCTGACACACGCGTAAGTGTTTTATCAACACAAAGTTCTCTTTTTGATCCAACAGAAATTGCAGAAATTGCACAAGAAAAGCAAAGGCTTTCAGAATTAGATACAATACTCGAAGAGTTAGATATACAGTTAGTTTTGGTGGGTTTAACAGATGCAAAAAAAGGACAGCATGATTCAGTTTTGTGGTCAGCTAATAATCAAAGATACTCTGTTAAAAAAATTGCCTATACGCTTACACCAGAACAAAATATCCAAGATTTCTGTAACAAATATTTAGAAGGAACAGATGGACATGTTGATCTTGCATTAGCCATTCAATCTCTAGAATACTTCAAACCAGAAGTGTATAATCGGACTGTTTCTACAGTTGCAGAAGCACTAAATCAAGGTGGAGAATTTATTGCTGTTGGTATCGATCCAGATTATAAAATACAAGAAGCGGGTGGATTAGCACCAACTTATGACCTTGGTGAAATAAAACAAAGAAAAGACTTCGTGAGACAATTACCTGAACAATTCAACTTTACAGTATTTAGTAAAGGGAAAGATGAATATATAAAGAATTTGCATAGTTCTTTTGTTATTCAAAGAAAGTGAAAAGCCTGTAAATAATTAATTTGGCAGTTCCGTGTCCGCGCATGGGCGGGTGGGGGCGCCGCGCTGGAGTAGCGAGCCCCGCCGAGGCGGGGCGAGCTAACACTTTAACAATTTTCTTTAAAATGCGTTCGAATTTTTCCAAAAACGAGCACATATTGGTTAAGTTTATTGGTGATTGATAACTTCCACTTTTTTATGATAAGTTGGAGGAGCTGTGGAATGCAGTGGAATTCTGCGACTGTGCCGCAACGGTGATTCTTGACTTTAGTCAAGATCAGTCCGATCTTCAGCTACAAAGAGTCTTGACGAGCATCAAGTGATTTTGGTTAGGTTCTTGTCTACCAATCAAGCTCGATGCTCCCGCTAGGGAGTTTTTTTGTGGCCAAAGACGGCGAATACCAATTTTTTCACAGCCAGATTTATAGAAAGGCGCATATGCCAGGATATTCACTTGAACGGTTCGGTCAGTTTTATCCAGGGGAAGGAATAAATTTACCATCCGATATAAATAGGGCGGTGGGAGAGCTAAATGACATTGGATTACAAACCCGGAGGGTCCTACCAAATGAGGTATTTGAAAGTTATGGTTCACCAGGTTTACTAGATGGCCTGGTCCAGGCTTTGAGAGACTTTCCTGGTTTGTTGGCCAATATTTCGATTAAAGCGACTGACTTTGTTGAGTCACTCAAAGACCAGGTGGCGGCTGGAGAATTATTAACTCGCTTTGGTGTGCCTATCTTTTTGTGCCCCGAATCTTTGTTGGTCGTGCCGGTATTTGCTGAGCTAATGAGTCGCGAAGTCCTATCCAAACTCGAAGCCAGTCAAGTTGCGGGCAACTTGAGTGAGCGGGTGATTAAGATTAGAGCATGGATACAAAATTTTATTTGTTTACTACAACTCCAAGCTCTAGCTTTGGAGCAGGAGTTAACTGCTCATCAACAAGCCAAGGTTGAATTGAGTCAAGTGACGACCGCGGGACCACAGGTAGACGCAGTTAAGATAGAGTTTGGAGGCAAACTTAATCAACAAGTTGGTAGCATTTCTCGGCAACAACATTTGATTAATCAAGCTATTGCGAGCATGACGCGCATTCTTGAGTCCATTGAAGGGGCAGGCAGACCAATTGTGAATGTTAGTCATCAATTCTTGACCCCTTCGCTCACAATCTAAAGCCGACTGCAAAACTGGTTTTCTTAGCGAAAGAGATTATTTTCGAGGTACAATGAAGTTACTATGTGGCCAAATTTATTCACCGTGGGACCGTTGACGCTCAAATCCTTGGGCCTGATGGGGGTGTTGGCCATGATGACCATGGCGTTTGTTTTTTGGCGGCGGGGTCGAGAAGAACACTACATGGAGGATCAATTGTTTGATGCTTTTTTAGTGTCCCTTTTAATTGGGTTAGTTGTGTCTCGGATTGGCTTTATTGTGTTTAATTTTGGGGTGTTTGGATTTAATCTGAATAGTTGGTTGGATTTGTCTGGAGTACCAGGTATGTACTTGGGTTTAGGTGTGGTGAGTGCTGGCTTATGGATGGCTCGGGCTAGTGGCAAAAACAAATGGGACGAGTTTGAAATTTTGGATTTGTGGGTGACTGCCCTAGCTATTGGTTTAGGTGTATTGCATCTTGGTTTGTTTTTGGCTGGAGTAGGAGTGGGTCAAGCCACGTATCTGCCTTGGGGTATGACTTTTCCTGGTCAGCTGGAAGCTCATCATCCCAACCAACTTTATACGGCCGGTTTTTTCTTTGCTTTAACTCCTTATTTAGCTTGGACCGAGTATCACTATCGAACTTTTGGTTGGTATCGGAAAGGCAAAAAAGCGGCCAAAACCGGATTTTTACTTAGTATATTTATGATTTTGTCCGGCGTATTTCTGCTGGGGCGGAGTTTTTTTCAGGTCTCGACCGTGATGATTTGGCATCAGCCAGCTGATACTTGGCTCTATTTGGGGTTGATAGTTTGGGGCAGTTTTGTCCTACTCAAACGGGCCGGCAGACTGGACTTGAAAAAAACTCCCACGCCCGATCAATTTACCCTCAATCAATAAATTTGTGGGGTCTCTAAATTATGATGACTGATTTTTTGAAACGCAAAAGTTGCTGGTTAAGTTTGGGCGTAGTTGTATTGGTAGATCAAGTCACCAAAGGTTTAGTTGAGTTAGGCTGGTGGGGTGGCGTGACTACCATCAACCCCGGGTTTGCTTTTGGTTTAGGAATTGAATCAACAGTGGCTCAAACAATCATTTTGGCGTTAGGCTGGGGGTTGATTGGCTGGATATTATTAACTCATTTTACCAAAAAATATGTATATGTCGGTCTATTTTTGGGTGGAGGATTGTCTAATTTAATCGATCGAATCATTTGGGGTGGGGTGCGGGATTGGCTGTCCGTGCCACTAATGGGGATGCAAAATAACTTGGCCGATTGGGCGATTGCCATTGGTTTGGGCGGATTACTGTTTGATGTCTGGTTGAGGCGGAAGTAGCTTTTTGCTTTGAGTTGACAGGTTGTGGTCATCCTCGCGCCCACGACTTGTCGTCCCAATGCCGACGTTCTGGGTGGGGAGAATGACAAGGCACGGAGGAGAATAACTAGATACCCGATTATCCTCTATAATCAGCCACGCGAATATCCGAGGGTTTGAACCCTCGGCTGAATAGCGTCTGTAAGAGGACACCCATGCTAGACTTGAGTCATGAAAGGACTCAAGTCAGGAGCGCAGACGAGGTTTGAC
>Ga0180007_10004755_pt1 | contig 14196 bp, 12 predicted proteins | sample MM_PC_MetaG_FD_121122 | JGI IMG/M metagenome (GOLD analysis project Ga0180007, IMG submission 121122) | Groundwater microbial communities from the Aspo Hard Rock Laboratory (HRL) deep subsurface site, Sweden - MM_PC_MetaG | ecosystem: Environmental > Aquatic > Deep subsurface > Groundwater... | reverse complement strand
TTATAGTGTTTACAACCACCCATATCCTGGGCCTCAAATTTCACGGCGCCGGTTACATCAAGCACTTTTTTGGACCGGTACCCTGGCTGATCCCCCTTATTTTCCCGATTGAGGTCATCAGTCACTTGGCCCGCCTTCTGTCGCTGTCCATCCGGCTTTTCGGCAACATCATGGCAAAAGAGACCCTGCTCGGCATTCTCTTCATGCTGGCAGGGGCCTATTTCGCGCCGCTGCCGATTCTCTGCCTCGGCGTTTTTGTTTCCATTGTCCAGACATTGGTCTTTGTACTGCTGTCCATCCTTTATTTCTCGGCGGCAATGGAGCATGCCCACTAATAATTACAGTTCATCCAGTTTTTGGAAGAAGGCCTAACTACTAATTTTTTAAGGAGGAAAAGAACAATGAAGAAAGTAGGTGTATTGACCGCACTCATGGTGCTGGGTCTCTCTTCACTTGCCATGGCAAGTGAAGGTGGCGGTGGTGCTGCAGCTTCCGGTGTTAACATCGCCCTTGTCTGTCTGGCTGCTGCACTTTCAGTCGGCGTTGCAGCTCTTGGCTGCGGCATTGGCATGGGTACCGCCATCGGCGGCGCCTGCTCCGGTACTGCCAGGAACCCCGAAGCATCCGGCAAGATCACCGTGACCATGATCATCGGTCTGGCTCTTATTGAGTCACTGACCATTTACGGTCTGGTTATTTCGTTGATCCTGTTGTTCGCTAACCCGCTTCTCGGGTAAGAGGAGAGTCGTAGCGATCGACCACAGAAGATTCACTGAAGATAAAAAGGGACGCGGTTTTTTGGCCGCGTCCCTTTTTTTTCGTGAGACTTGCGTTTTGTTTTAAAAAACGCTTAGCTCGAACGATCCCGCTGAAAGCGGGGCAGGCGCTGACCAGCTATTCGTGAGGCTTGTATTTTTGACCCGGAAATGCTGAGTTGAACAATTCCAGTGGATCCGGAGAGGTTGTACCGATCCGGAGTGAAGTACTGCAGCATATCAATATCATGGCAAATTATCGTCTGTTTTGTCAGGCGATACTGTTGAAGTATGAAGTATTAAAAACAACCTGAAATGAAACAACTTTATTTAGTCAGTCTGGGCTGCGCCAAGAACCTGGTCGACTCAGAGGTCATGCTCGGCCTGCTCGAGAAACAGGGATATACCGTGGTCCGGGAACCGGAGGATGCGGACCTCCTGCTGGTAAACACCTGCGGTTTTATCGGCTCAGCCGTTGAAGAGGCGATTGACGAGATCCTCGCGCTGGCCGAGTATAAGAAACAGGATCAGAGGAAAAGGCTTGTGGTGACCGGCTGCCTGGTCCAGCGTTACGGCGGTGAGCTTGCAAGGGAATTGCCCGAGGTCGATCTCTTTATCGGTACCGACGGCTTCCAGAACATAGCCGAGCTGCTGGGCGATGAAAAGACCGCAGCCGGCTTTGTCCCGGTTGAGCGCGAGCCGTCTTTTTTAATGAACAGTTCCCTGCCGAGAAAGGTTTCCACCCCTGCCCATCGGGCCTATCTCAAGGTAACGGAAGGGTGTTCCAACCGCTGCTCCTACTGCCTGATTCCTTCCATCCGCGGCCCCTTGCGCAGCCGCCCCATCCCGGATCTGCTCTCCGAGGCAAAAAAGCTGCAGGGGCTCGGCGTCAAGGAGTTAACCCTGGTTGCCCAGGACCTCCTTGCCTACGGCCTTGACCTGCAAAAGGACGACAACCTGCAACAGCTGCTGCAGGCCATCCTGACGGAAACCGGCATTCCATGGCTGCGGCTGCTCTATCTGCACCCGGTACGCCTGCGCCGGGATTTTCTTTCCTTTGTCGCTGATAACCCCCGCATCCTGCCCTATTTTGATATCCCGGTCCAGCACTGCAACGACCGGATACTGCGCCTGATGAACAGGCCATATGGAAGGGAACGGCTTGACACAATACTGGCGGCAATCCATGCCATCGTGCCGGAGGCGGCTGTCCGCACAACCCTGATGGTCGGGTTTCCCGGGGAGGGAGAAGATGAATTCGAGGAACTGCTTGAATTCCTGAGGATAAGCAGGTTTGACCATGTGGGTGTTTTTTCGTATGAAAATGAAGAAGGCTCAATGGCCGAGAATCTGCCGGATCACTGCTCCGAGGAGATAAAGGAAGAGCGCCGTTGCCGGCTCATGGAATTCCAGGCCGAAATATCGCTCCAGCTGCAGCAGCGATACGTGGGCAGAATCGAAAAGGTTCTGGTGGAGGGACTGAGCAGGGAATCGGACCTGCTCGTGGAGGGACGGACCAGATTCCAGGCGGCAGAAATCGACGGTTGTGTTTATATAACCTCAGGAGATACCCGGCAGGGCGAGATTGTAGACGTGAAGATCACGGAAGCACATCATTATGACCTTCTTGGAGAAATTTTCGGACCAGGATAGGCTACTTCCGGCTGTTTACCCGCTCCCGCAACTCCTTGCCCACCTTGAAGAAAGGCAGTTTTTTGGGAGGCACCTTGATTTTTTTGCCGGTTTTCGGATTGCGCCCCTCGTAGGAGGCGTACTCTTTTACCAGAAAGCTGCCAAAACCGCGAATTTCAATGTTGGAGCCCCCATTGAGGGTTTCGCTCATTGCATCCAGAAACGTGTTGGTGATGGAATCCGCCTCCCTGAGAGGTATGTTCATGCCCTGGGCCAACGCCTCGATGAGTTCTGATTTATTCATAATGATCTCCTGGACCCCTTTTTCCTCAACTGAGATGGTTTGAAAGAGCCAAAAAATGTTGAAACAGAGGAGCAAAATTCGATATTATAGGGATATCTGCATTTAATCAAGTAGTTAGTTGATTATTTTGCAGAATTATTTTTTGAAAATATCAGATCGAGATCTTTTTGGGTGAGAAGGCGGTATTTTCCTGCTGCCAGTTTGCCCAGTTTGAGGCCTCCATAGGCTGTTCTCCTGAGTTCCAGCACCGGGTGGCCGATGGCGGCAAACATTTTTCGTACCTGCCGTTTTCTGCCTTCGTGTATCCTGACACGAATATTTGTATTTTGTTGTTTCTCTGAAAGAATTTCTATTTCTGCCGGCCATGTCCTCTTGCCGTCCAGAAGTATCCCTTTTTTCAACTGGGCGAGCTTTTTGCTGCCTGGGTGGCCGGCAACCACCGCCTCATAGGTCTTGACAACGTTGTTGCTGGGGTGCTGAATGCGCTGGCCGAGATCTCCATCATTGGTCAGCAGCAGGGCGCCTTCCGTATCAATATCCAGCCGGCCGACCGGGAAAACGCGTACCGCGATATCGGGTAACAGGTCAGTGACGACGGGACGTCCCTGGGGGTCACTGAGTGTTGTGACATATCCACTGGGCTTGTTCAGCAGGCAGTAAACCTTTTCTTCATCGACAGATATGGGGACGCCATCAACTTCAATACGTTGTCGGGCAGGATCCACCCGCATGCCCTGCTCCGAGACAACCGTGCCGTCAACCGCAACCCTTCCCTGGCTGATGATTTTTTCCGCTGCCCGGCGGGAGGCGATTCCGGCCCGGGCCAGAACTTTCTGCAATCGTTCCATGTTTTAATAAACACTATTCAAAATCATCTCCACTGCGGCGGCAGCAGGTCAGTCATCTTGTCGTCAACCAGTTTTTTTGTCTCCGGGTCGACCTCCAGAACAGGAGGATACCAGGGTTTCATCCGGCAGTCAAAGACGACAGGCGGGGTGAGTCCGACATGAAACCGGTGTACGGACTGGGCAGAGGCATGAATGTCGGCGGCCGGTTCAAAACGGGTGAAAAAGGCCCAGAGAAACTCCTGCAGGCTTACGGTGGCTGCAGCGCTATCGTCAGTGAGGACAATGACCGGCCAGTCGGCAAGACCTTGCCAATCGGCGATTCGTTTGGCAAGATCTTTGTCATCGGCAAACGGGCCGCCCTCCACCACCAGGGTGCCGGGCAGAAAGACACGGGGCTTGCCGCAGCCGGCCGGCAGGGTGCCGTCGAAGGCCTCCGGCAGGACCCTGTTCGGTTTTTTGCCGAGCCCCATGAGCATGGCCTTGGAACCCTTGTTCACCGAGGGGCCGGTGTAATCCAGGGTGTCCTGCGATACATTGGCAAAGACAAAGAGGTCGCGGCTCCAGTCCACCCGCTCAAGAACGTGGGGCCAGAGGGTTTTGAAGTCGGCGACGTCGAGGTCGCCGTCGGTTACGATGAGAAACTTGGTTAAAGACAGCTGTCCCTCGCCGAGGATCCGCAGGCCGGCGGCAAAGGCCTCCCTGGGATACCGGTCCGCAACCCTGGCTGCGGCCAGGCAGTGGAATCCTGCCTCGCCAAAGGTTTTCAGCTGCCTGACGCTGGGCATGACCAGGGGAAAGAGCGGCGACAGCAGGTCCTGGAGGAAATCACCGATGTAAAAGTCCTCCTGCCTCGGCCGGCCGACAACCGTGGCCGGATAGACGGCATTGCGCCGGTGGTAGAGGTGCTGGACCTGGAAAACGGGGTAGTCGTGGGTCAGGGAATTATAGCCGTAGTGATCGCCGAACGGTCCCTCGGGTCTCCTGATATGGGGGGGCACAATCCCCTTGATGGCGAATTCGGCACGGGCCATCAGGGGATGGCCGCCCAGCGGGTCCCTGGCTGTTTCCAGCCTGTCTCCCAGGAGCAGGGAGGCGAGCATCAGTTCCGGGATATTTTCGGGCAGCGGCGCGATGGCCGACATGATCAGGGCCGGCGGGCCGCCGATAAAGAGGGTCAGCGGCAGGGCCTCGTTGCGCTGTTCAGCTTCGTGATAGTGATAGCCGCCGCCCTTGTGGATCTGCCAGTGAATGCCGGTGGTGGCGTCGTCAAAGCGCTGGATGCGGTACATGCCCAGGTTATGCCCCCTGCCGTCCGGATGCTCGGTATAGACCAGGGGCAAGGTGACAAAGGGACCGCCGTCTGAATGCCAGGATGTCAGCATGGGGATTTCGCTCAGCCTGGGCGGGCTTTGCAACTGTTCAAGGATGGGCGCGTTCCTGGTGCACCGGGTGCCGATCTTCATGGCCTGTCCGATAAGATGCCGGGCTGACCATGCTTTTTGCAGGCTGGGCGGCAGCATGGTTTCCATTGTCCGCACCAGGTCGGCGACAAACTTGAGAGGCCTCCTGCCAAAGGCCAGTTCAATGCGGCGTGCCGTGCCGAACAGGTTGGTGACAACCGGGAACCTGCTTCCCCTGACATTGGTGAAGAACAGGGCCGGGCCGCCCCTTTCTATCACCCGGCGGTGAATCTCGGCGATTTCCAGGCAGGGGTCTACCGGGGTGTCGATCTCCAGGAGTTCGGATTCCTCCCGCAGTCTGGCAAGAAAGGCAGGCAGATCCTTGATTATTTCTGTGCCCATTGATTTCTATCCCTGCCCGGCGAGGAAGAGCCGGTGGTACTCCGCATCACTGAGATGCCGCTGCATGAGACCGGTCAGGAAATCAACCGTGTCCGTGATCTCCTGGTCTGCCAGGCGCGGCACAAGGGTCTGCAACATGCCGCTGCTGACAAAACACCGCAGAAAGGCTGCCAGGGACCGTTCGTCGGTCTGTCGGTCAAAACCAAAACAGATTTCGCTCAGGTCGACGGCTTCTTTTTTATCATCAAATGGTTCGTGCATCTCCTCTCCAGGTGTTCAGGCCAGGCGCCAATGGACATTTCTGGTCCGCGGCCCGTCGAATTCAGTAAAAAATATTCTCTGCCAGGTGCCGAGTTTCAGCCTGCCGCCTTCGACAAAGACGGTGACCGAGCTTCCCATCAGCGAGGCCATGATATGGGCCGGCGAGTTTCCTTCCATGTGCCGGTATTGATAATCCATGGGAACGATCTTCTGTAAGGCGCCGACAATGTCGGACTGGACCGCCGGGTCCGCCCCCTCGTTGATGGTGAGGCCGGCGGTGGTATGGGGATTATAGAGATAGCAGATGCCGTCGCTGATGGCGGCCGCCTTCAGTTCCTTTTCCATCCGGGCGGTTATGTCGATAAATTCCATGCGGCGCGAGGTTGAGACGGAAAATGTGCCGGTTGTCATGTTTTCCCTCCTGCGGGTTATGACTGTGAACAGGCTGTTTTACTCTTTTTGGGCAGTGCTCGGCTTCGTTGACCACGGGACCTTGTTCTGCAATGCTGCAGCTGATAGATGAAGGGAATGTATTCGCTTTAAAGCTTTGGTGTCAACCGCTTTCAGGACAGGGCCGGGATGTTTTACAAAAATGTAAAATTTTGTTGACGAAGCGTGCTTGCGGAGTTAACTAACAGCTTGGCCGCAATAAGCTTTTATGGGCGGTATTTTTCATTGCCCTTTTTATTGGTAACACTTCTCGCCCTGTGACAGAGATGGATATGGAAAACAAGGAACAGATAAACACCAGGCAGGAATTTGTCGATCTTACCTGCCTCTACGAAATAACCAAGCTGCTTGCCTCATCCGTTGACCTGCGGGACTGTATCGCCCGGATTCTGGAGATCCTGGCAAAAGAAAAAAACATGCACAACGGCACGGTCACCATAGTAAATCCGGGCACCGGTCAACTGGAGATCGAGGTGGCGCACGGTCTCACTGACGAGGCAAAGAAGCGGGGCAAATACGAGATCGGTGAAGGCATAACCGGCCGGGTCGTTGCCACCGGCCAGCCCATCGTTATTCCGCATATCGGCGAAGAGTCCCAGTTCCTGAACCGGACCAGGTCGCGGGGAGATATCAGCAAACAGAACAATTCCTTTCTCTGCGTTCCCATCAAGCATGATCAGCGGTCCTTCGGCGCCCTGAGCGTTGACCGGGCCTACCGTGAGGACCTGAACTATGAGGAGGATCTCCGGTTTCTCGCCATCCTGAGTTCCCTTATTGCCCAGACAGCCCACCGTATCCAGGAAGTGAACAAGGGCCGGGAGCGCCTGACCCGCGAAAACATCGAGCTGCGGCGGGAGTTGTCGGAAAAATACCGGATCTCCCAGATAATCGGCAACAGCAGCCGCATGCATGAGGTCTACGAGATGCTGCATCAGGTGGCGGACAGCAACGCAACCGTTCTCTTGCGCGGTGAATCCGGCACCGGCAAGACCCTGGTGGCAAAAGCCCTGCATTACAACAGCAAGAGGGCGAAAAAGCCCTTTGTGGCGGTCAGCTGTTCCGCCCTGCCCGAGACCCTGCTGGAAAGCGAGCTTTTCGGTCATGAAAAGGGGGCCTTTACCGGGGCGCATACGTCCAAGAAGGGCCGCTTTGAACTGGCCGAGGGCGGCACCCTCTTTCTTGACGAGATCGGCGAGTTGAGCCAGTCGGTACAGGTCAAGCTGCTGCATGTTGTGCAGGACCGCGAGTTTCAGCGTCTTGGCAGTACGAAACCGACCAGATGTGATGTGCGCCTGGTGGCGGCCACCAACAGGAACCTGGAAGAGGCGGTCAGTGAAAAGCTCTTTCGCGAGGATCTCTATTACCGGCTGAATGTTTTCCCGATTTACCTGCCGCCGCTTCGCAAAAGGCCGACCGATATTCTCCTGCTCACCGAATTTTTCCTCACCAAGTACAACGAGGAAAACCGGAAACAGATCAAGCGCATTTCAACGCCGGCCATTGATCTTCTCCAGCAGTATCACTGGCCAGGCAATGTCAGGGAGTTGCAGAACTGCATTGAACGGGCGGTATTGATCTGTGATGAGGACTCGATCAAGAGCTACCACCTGCCGCCGTCCCTGCAGACCGCGGAGAGCATCAGTTCAAAAAAAGCATTGTCCCTGGCCGGTGCGGTGGAGAATTTTGAAAAGGAGTTGATAGTCGAGGCCCTGAAAAAAACGGACGGCAATCAGACCAGGGCTGCAAAGGAACTGGATACCAGCCTGCGGATAATTAACTACAAGATCAACTGTTACAGGATCGAGGCCAGGAAGTTCAAAAAGGTGAAAACCAAATAGAAAGGGAAAGGCAATAACTGTAAGTTGAAAAGCCCGGCTGCGATTGGCAGCCGGGCTTTTTTTTGAGGGGAGAAAAGGTCTGTTAATAGATGCCGAGGTAATGATTGAGTTCCCAGTCTGTGACCGCTATCCTGTACTGGTCCCACTCTTTTTCCTTGGCAAAGATATATTTTTCATAAATGTGGTCGCCAAGGGTTTCCCTGGAGATCGGGTTCTTCTTAAACTCGGCAATAGCCTCCTGCAGGGAGGCCGGCATATTGGCGATCTTGGCCTTCTTCTTCTCGTTGTCGGTCATATGGTAGATGTTGACATCGGTGGAGGTCGGCGGTGTCAGCTTATTTTTGATGCCGTCCAGGCCTGCGTTCAGCATCATGGCAAAGGCAAGATACGGGTTGCAGGTGGGGTCCGGGTTCCTGACCTCGATCCTGGTGCTCATGCCCCTTGCAGCCGGGATGCGGATCAGGGCGCTGCGGTTGGCAGCGGACCATGCCACGTAGACCGGGGCCTCGTAGCCGGGCACCAACCGCTTGTAGGAGTTGACCAGGGGGTTGGTTACCGCGGCAAAGCTCCGGGCATTCCTGATAACACCGGCAATATACTGGTACGCGGTCTGGGAGAGCTCCAGCTTGTCCTTTTTATCATAAAAGGCGTTCTCGCCCTTCAGGTTGAAGAGAGACTGGTTGGTATGCATGCCCGAGCCGTTGATGCCGAACACCGGTTTCGGCATGAAGGTGGCGTGCAGGCCGTACTTCTTGGCAACGGTCTTGACCACCCACTTGAAGGTCACGGTGTTGTCGGCGCAGGTCAGGGCATCGGCATACTTGAAGTTCACCTCGTGCTGGCCCTGGGCAACCTCGTGATGGGAGGCCTCGATCTCAAAGCCCATTTTCTCAAGGGTTTCAATGACCTCCCGGCGGCAGTCAATGCCGATGTCGTCCGGGTCAACACTGAAATAGCCGGCCAGGTCGCTGGTATTCGTGGTAGGTTGACCATTCGCGTCCTTGTGAAAAAGGAAGAATTCAGCCTCGGTGCCGACATTCATGGTAAAGCCCATCTTTTTTGCCTCGGCCAGGACCCTTTTCAGGTTGACGCGCGGACAGCCCACAAAGGGGGTGCCGTCTGACTTGTGGACATCGCAGATAATCCGGGCCGCGGCCACGCCTTCCTTGTTTCTCCAGGGCAGAACAGTGAAGGTGTTGTAGTCGGGGACCAGGTACATGTCCGATTCCTGGATGCGGACAAAGCCGTCAATGGAGGAACCGTCAAACATCATTTTGCCGTCCAGCGCCTTTTCAATCTGGCTTCGGGGAATGGCAACGTTCTTCATGAAGCCGAAGATATCGACGAACTGCAGCCGGAAAAAGTGGATGTTCTCATCCTTGATGATTTTCAGTATTTGAGTCTTGGTCATTGTGTCATTCTCCTGATTTAATTTAATGGTTCAACCATTTGAAGGGTTGATTATGCGTTGTTGTTTGAAAAACACGGCTGAATTAGCAAAAAGGGTGCCAGAAACGCCTGTTTTCGTTAACATCCTGTTATTGTTTGTTTTTCAAGTATCCTCCTTTTGGAAAGGGCGTCATGCTTTTTACAATTTTGTAGCGTTCTCTGATAAATATTGCAATTATGTAATAAGACTAATTCATTTGTTGTTCCTTCCGGAGACGACGAAGAGAAGGCTCTGGCGGATCTCTTCTTCCAGCGCGGTATCTGAAATTTTCCGGTTATTCTTGTCCTGGACGTAAAAAACATCGACCACCTGGTCCGACCTGCTGCCTATCATGGCCTGGTGGATATTGATGCCGAAATCGCTCAGCGTTCTGGTGATGTCGTAGAGGAGTCCGGTCCGGTCATCGGCATAGACCTCGATGATGGTAAAGCGCTCCGAGGACTCGTTATCGAGCTCCACTTGGGCAGGCCGGCGGCTGATTGTCCTGGCTGCCTGCCCGACCGGCGCCTGCTTGCGGCTCAGCCTGTGATCAAGGCCGACCCGCTGACTGACTGCAAGCCGCAAGTCTTCCTGAAAGGCCTGCCAGTCCTGGTTCCCATATTCCTCGTCAACCAGGGAGGCGAGATTGAGGATGTCCACCGCGGTCCCGTCCGGCCAGGTGAATATCTGGGCGGCAAGGATCTTCAGGTTGTGGAGCGCCAACACCCCGCATATCCTGGCAAGAAGACCAGGTCGATCCCGGGTCATGAGCAGCAGGGACCATGAGTCCTTGCGCTCCTCCGGATAGACAAGAACTTCCCCCTCTTTAAGAAGCTGCCGCCGCCTGATCTGTTCCGCCACCTCCTCGGGAGTAAAGTTCAGCAGGTAGTCGGTGGGCAGGGAACGCACGTCAAAATTGCCTGCATCTCCCAATAGTTTTTCAATTTTATCCCGCATCCAGGCTGCACCCTGGTGGTGATCGGGATCTGTGGTCTGGGCATTGCCGAGCAGGAGTGCCGTTTTCAGGTACAGTTCCAGCAGGAGCGCCGCCTTCCAGTCGCTCCAGGCATTGGGTCCGGTGGCACGTGCATCAGCCACTGTCAGCAGGTAGAGCATGGCCAGTCTCTCCGGTGTTTCGACCACCCGGGCGCACTGCAGGATAAGCTCCTCGTCGTCCAGATCGCGCCTGTGGGCGGTGTGGGAGAGAAAGAGGTGGTTCCGGACCAGAAAAACCAGGCATTCCACCTCGGCGGCGGGCAGTCCCAGCCGGTTGCCGGCTGTCTCAGCCATGGCAGCGCCTTTTTCCGCGTGTCCCCTGCCGTGTCCCTTGCCGATATCATGCAGCAGTCCGGCCAGGAACAGGATGTGGGGCAGGCTGATTCCCTGAAAGACGTTGGGGAGCTCCTTTTTCAGCTTATGCAGTTCAGCAACCGTGTGCAGCAGGTGGATGTCCACCGTGTACAGGTGGTAGATATCATGCTGGGACAGTGATTGCACCTTGGCGAATTCAGGAATATAGCCCGGCAGGAGGCCTGTCTCCAGCATGGTTTCAAGCAGTTCAAGGGGGTTGACCGCTTCGGCCAGCAGTTTAAGAAAATATTTTGCCAGCCGGCGGGATCGCTGCAGGTTGTCGTCCAGGCCGGAAGCATGGGCGCTTATCAGGCGCCTGGTTCGGTAGTGGAGCGGGGTCCCGGTCTGGGCGGCCCAAAGAAAAACCTTCATGAGCAGTGAGTTGTTGCAGAGCAGTTCAGGCTCGGCCAGGTGGATGCGGCCGCGCCAGTATTCAATGCCCGTTTCCAGAACCTGGTCATCTTCATGGGGCTGATCGCTGTCAAGCATTTCCCCGACATGTTCAAAAAAGAGATCGGTGGTCACAGCAACGGCCTGCATGTGGCCATGGACCTCCCGCATGAAATGCTCAACCCCGAGAAAGCCGTTGCTGTCACCGTACTGAAAGGCCCGGGCCATTTCCTCCTGGTGCTCAAAAAAGAGCTGGTCGTTCTTGCGGCCGCTGATGTAGTGCAGCCGGTTGCGGATCTTGATCAACTGGTTCCAGGCACCATTGAATTTCTGCTGCTCCGCTTCCGTGAGCAAACCGGCTTCCAGCATGGCCTCGCTTCCCAGCAGGCCGAACACCACCCTGGCGGTCCAGAGCATGGCCTGGATGTCGCGGAGACCACCGCGGCTTTCCTTGATATGGGGCTCGAGCATGTAGCTGTGCTGCCCGAACCGGGAGTGGCGCGCGGAACGGTGGTCCATCATCTTCTGCAGAAACTGACCGCGCTGTCCATCAACAAACGTGATGGTGAATGCATCAAGCAACTGTTGGTAAAGGGGCCTTGAGCCGGTTATCAGCCGTGCGTCGAGCAGGGCAACCTGAAAGAAAAAATCCTTGTCCGCATCAGCAAGGCAGGCAGCGGTCGTGCGGACGCCGTGTCCGACCTCCAGGCCGGCATCCCATAGGGGGTAAAAAGCAGCCTCGGCCACGGTGTTGACACTGTCTGCAAATTCCGGGGCATAGAGCAGGAGAAGATCGATATCAGAGAAGGGAAAGAGTTCACATCTGCCGTACCCTCCGAGGGCAAGCAGGGAAAATCCCTTTTCAGCCTGTCTGCAGCTGGCAAAGCTGTTTTGCAGGTGGGCGTCAACCAGCTGGGTGTGCTTCTGCAGGAGGGCCTTGCCGCTTAACCCTTGGTGCCAGAGTTGTTCAAGGATGCGGCGCTGGTGCTGAAGGCTCCCGTCTATAACTGGTTCAGGGACAAGCATTTCATCGGGGTTCCGGGTTCGAGTTTTGACCAGTGCCGAGCACTAAGAGCCCAGTCACTTTTCATGCCTAAATGGCATCCTTGCCTTTTTCGCCGGTCCGGACCCTGACAACCTGTTCGATCGGCTGGACAAAGATTTTGCCGTCGCCGATCTTGCCGGTAAGTGCGGCCTGCCGGATGCGCTCGACAACTTCCTCGACCTTACTGGCTTCCAGGATGATTTCGATCTTGACCTTGGGGATAAAGTCAACAACGTATTCGGCGCCGCGGTAAATCTCGGTGTGGCCCTTCTGGCGGCCATAGCCCTTGACTTCTGATATGGTCATTCCCTTGATGCCCATATCGTTGAGGGCCTCCTTGACCTCGTCCAGCTTGAACGGTTTGATGATTGCTTCAATTTTTTTCATGGTTGTCTCCTTATGCAATAAGTGGCCTGCTCTCAAAACTAATGGCAAAATCAATGCCAGGCAGGAGATTATTTATATTCATTTATTTTTATTTAAGAAATTCATTTTTCTCCAAAGGTGCTGCAAGGCAAATAAATTACAAACGTGTAATAAAATTTTTATAATATTTCAAAATTGTATGATTCCTGCGGTCGTTTCAGCAATGACTTTTCTGTTATCATCTACATATTGTAGCCGGTTTCGCTGTGCTGGGTAATATCAAGCCCCCTTGTTTCGTCATTAATGTCGACCCTGAGGCCGGTGATCGCATTCACGACCTTGAGGATAATAAAGGTAACGATCATAGAGTAGATAATGGTTGCTCCGGCGCCGCAGGCCTGAAGCACAAACAATTTCGGGTTGCCGTAAAAAAGACCATCGGCACCGCCAGGGTTCCAGGCTGTGCTGGCAAAGAGTCCGGTGGCCAGAGCCCCCCAGAGGCCGCCGACACCATGGACGGCCACAACGTCAAGGGCATCATCATAGCCGATTTTGCTTTTTGCAAGCACGGCAAAATAGCAGATGACGCCGGCGGACAGGCCGATGATAATTGCAGATGCGGGGCTGACAAATCCTGACGCCGGAGTGATGGCAACCAGTCCAGCCACTGCACCAGAAGCTGCCCCCAGAGTCGTCGGCTTGCCCTGGATCTTCCACTCGGCAAAGGTCCAGGTGAGTGCGGCGGCGCCGGTCGCCACCTGGGTGGTGAAAAAGGCCAGGGTGGCTGTTTCTCCGGCCGCCAGGGCGCTGCCTGCATTGAAGCCGAACCAGCCGAACCAGAGGATGCCGGCGCCCAGGATGGTCATGGTCAGGTTGTGGGGGTGGAAGGATTCCTTGCCCCATCCCTTTCTTTTGCCGACAACCAGGGCGGCAACCAGGGCTGCGGCGCCTGAGTTGATATGGATGACGGTGCCGCCGGCAAAGTCAAGGGCGCCGAGGCTGCCAATCCATCCCCCACCCCATACCCAGTGGCAGACAGGCATGTACACAAGTGTGCTCCACAACAATGTAAAGAGCATAAAGGCGGAAAATTTCATCCGTTCGGCAAAGGCGCCGGTGATGAGGGCCGGGGTGATGATGGCGAACATCATCTGGAAGGCGACAAAGAGCAGGTCTGGGATGGTGTCTGAATACGGCCCCGGAGTCAGGCCGACGCCCTTGAGGCCGACCCAGTCCAGGCTGCCGATAAAGCCGCCGACATCCGGGCCAAAGGCAAGCGAGTAGCCGTAGAAGACCCAGATTATTGAAATGAGGCCCAGGCAGAGAAAGCTCTGCATTATCGTGGCCAGTACGTTCTTGGACCGGACCAGTCCGCCATAGAATAATGCCAGCCCTGGTGTCATCAGCATTACCAGGGCTGTGGCAACCAGCATAAAAGATGTGTCTCCACTGTTCATAAATATCTCCCTTAATAGAATGGGTTCCTGCTTTACCAGAGCCAGAATCGGCCGCTGGTCGATTTATTTTTTTGCAGACCTTATTCGCAAGCATCGTGCCAAAGAGGTCAAATTTAAGTCAATTTATTGAAATAATAAGATATTTTCTTGTTTCATGGTCTGCCGGACAGCTGAATAAAGAAGACAATATTGAAAGAAAGTGGAAAAAATGTATTACAGAATTGTAACTTTATAACTTTAATTAATAATAGTAGGTAACGTTTATGTCG
>Ga0180007_10004754_pt1 | contig 14199 bp, 14 predicted proteins | sample MM_PC_MetaG_FD_121122 | JGI IMG/M metagenome (GOLD analysis project Ga0180007, IMG submission 121122) | Groundwater microbial communities from the Aspo Hard Rock Laboratory (HRL) deep subsurface site, Sweden - MM_PC_MetaG | ecosystem: Environmental > Aquatic > Deep subsurface > Groundwater... | reverse complement strand
TGGAGCGGTGGTTGCGACTTTGCTGATCAGCGGACCGGCTGTTTCAGGCTGAAATGCCTTTTCGCTAAGGTGCGGAACCGCCATGTTCAGGATCTTATTGACGGTGACAATGTGCTCGACGCCGTTTACATCAACCGTGACAGTCTCTTCCGTGATCTGTTTGATCATCACTTCATAATCATTGCCGTTGATCGATAAATTATACATGCGCATGAGGTATCTGTTGCCGTTTCAGGTTGAGATTTGGGGATTTTACCATAGCCTAACGATGGGGAAAGACACGGCGGGTAACATGGGTTCGCTGGGCCATGCCCTGCACACGTCCGGAAATCAGCCAGGGTGATTCCACGTCACCGTGGCTTTTCCAGGTAATTTTCTGATTTTCCTCCGGGAAATTCTGATCAAGATAAAAGGCCGTTGCGATGGCCATGAGAATTTCCTTTTCCTGGTCGATAGTCTGCTGCTCCGCCAGCTTGTCGGCAGCATCAGTGGGGCGTGCCGGCCTTTTCCCCAAACGTTTAAGCAGCCACGGCAGGGAAACGATATAGAGGCTGATAATGATCAACCCGACAAAAACCAGCAGCATGCCGATAATGCTGAAGGTAACGGCATTAAAATCGCCGGCAAAGAGATTGGCGACCCCCATATGGTCAAATGAAAAGTTCATGCGTTTACAGGGGAATATTGCCGTGTTTTTTCATGGGGTTGGTATCGCGTTTATTTTTCAGCATGCCCAGGGCCTTGATGATGCGGAACCGGGTGCGGGCCGGCTCGATGATGTCATCCACATAGCCCCGCTTTGCAGCCACATAGGGGTTGGCCACGGTTTCGGCATATTCCAGTTCCCGTTGAGCCAGAAACGCCTCGGGATTTTTCGCGCTTTTCGCCTCACGGCCGTAGAGCACCTCAACCGCTCCCTTGGCACCCATCACAGCGATCTCGGCCGTGGGCCAGGCATAATTCACATCGCCACGCAGATGCTTGGACGACATGACGCAATAGGCCCCGCCATATGCCTTGCGGGTGATGACCGTGACCTTGGGCACCGTGGCCTCGGCAAAGGCATAGAGGATTTTTGCCCCGTTTCTGATGACACCGTTATACTCCTGGTTGGTGCCCGGCAGAAAACCAGGAACATCAACAAAGGTGACGATGGGGATGTTGAAACAATCGCAGAAACGGACAAAACGGGCTGCCTTGATGGACGAGTCGATGTCCAGCACGCCGGACAGATAGCAGGGCTGGTTGGCGACAATGCCCACGCTGCTGCCGTTATACCGGGCAAAACCGATGATAATATTGGGGGCAAAAAACTCCTTAACCTCCAGAAACCTGGCATTATCAACCGTACGCAGAATGACCTGCTTCATGTCATAGGCCGCATTGGGGTTGTCCGGAATAATCTGGTTAAGAAATTCATCGCGGCGTTCCGGCTTGTCACTGGTAGGTACATAGGGAGGGTTTTCCACATTATTCTGGGGCAGATAGGAGAGCAACTCCTGTACATAGTGGATGGCATCGGAACCGCTTTCCGCCGCATAATCTGCAACCCCGCTTTTGGTGGCATGCATCATGGCGCCGCCGAGCTGTTCAACCGTCACATCCTCATGGGTAACGGATTTCACCACCTTGGGGCCGGTAAGAAACATATAGCTGTTATTCTTGACCATGACGGCGAAATCGGTCAGGGCGGGAGAATAGACCGCCCCGCCGGCGCATGGGCCGAATATGGCTGAGATCTGCGGCACCACCCCGGAGGCCTTGACATTCCGCAAAAAGATATCCGTATAGCCGGCCAGACTTTCGATCCCTTCCTGGATTCTGGCGCCGCCCGAATCATTGAGGCCGATAACCGGCGCGCCGTTGTTAATGGCAAGATCCATGATCTTGCAGATCTTTTCGGAAAAGGTCTCGGAGAGTGATCCGCCCAGCACGGTGAAATCCTGGGAAAAGACATAGACCAGCCGGCCGTCGATGGTGCCGTAGCCCGTCACCACCCCGTCGCCGGGAAACTGCTTGTCCGCCATGCCGAACTGCTGGCAGCGGTGGGACTTGAACATGTCGAATTCTTCAAAAGAGCCTTCATCGAGCAGCAGGTCAAGCCGTTCCCGGGCCGTCATCTTGCCCTGGGCATGTTGCCTGTCAATGCGTTCCTGACCGCCGCCGAGCCGTGCCTCGGCCCGCAGCTTCATGAGTTCGTCAAGTTTTTTCTGCATGGTCACACCTTTATCCCTTTCGCGCAGAACTCGGTGAGCACGCCAAAAGAAGATTTGGGATGAAGAAAGGCAACCTGTTTGCCACCGGCCCCTTCAAAAGGCACCTCATGGATCAGGCGGCAGCCGCCCGTCCGGGCCTGGTCAAGCTGGCGGGTGATATCGTTGGTGCGAAAGGCAATATGGTGAATCCCCTCCCCTCTTTTTTCTAAAAAAGCGGCGATGGGACTTTTTTCATCAGTGGGTTCGAGCAGCTCGATATGGACCTCGCCGACCCGGAAAAAGGCGGTTTTCACCATCTGGCTTTCGACAACCTCCTCCTTTTCGCAGGTAAGGCCAAGGGCCTGTTCATAATATTTCCTGGCCTCGGCAATGGATTTCACCGCAATACCGATATGATCAATTTTTTCCAGCATGGTCAGCAAAGCTCAATGTTGTTTATATTCACCGAAAACCTGGCGCAGCACATCACAGATCTCACCCAGTGTTGCATACTCCTTAACAGCTGCCAGCACATAAGCAAAGAGATTTGCGTCAGTCCGGGCAGCTTGGTCGAGTTCTTTTAATGAATTTTGCACTTTGTCATGATTTCTCGTTTTTTTCAATTGCGAAAGCGCCGCTACCTGCATTGTTTCAACCTCAGGATCAACACGCAGGGTGGGCGGCCTGCTCTCTTCCGTGATCTGAAAGCTGTTTACACCGACAATCATCCGTTCACCGCTTTCTATCTCCTTCTGGTATTCATAGGCGGCATTTTCGATCTGACGCTGGATAAAGCCGTCTTCAATGGCAGCCACCACACCGCCGGCCTTCTCTATTTTATCGATCAACTCAACCGCCTCCCGCTCGATCCTGTCGGTCAACTGTTCGATGAAATAGGAACCGGCCAGAGGATCCACCGTGTCGGTCACCCCGGATTCATGGGCGATGATCTGCTGGGTGCGCAGGGCAGTGCGCACCGAATCCTCGGTGGGCAGGGAAAGGGCCTCATCACGGGAGTTGGTATGCAGCGACTGGGTGCCACCCAACACAGCGGCCAGCGCCTGCAGTGTGACCCGCACGATATTGTTGTCGATCTGCTGGGCGGTCAGGGTGTTGCCCGCGGTCTGGGTATGAAAGCGCAGCATGCAGCTGGCCGGATTTTTCGCCCCGAATTTCTCCTTCATAAGCCGGGCCCACAGGCGGCGGGCGGCACGGAACTTGGCCACCTCCTCCAGCAGATCGGAGGAGGCATTAAAGAAAAAGGCCAGCCGCCGGGCAAAGACATCAAGCTCGAGCCCGGCATCGAGTGCGGTCTGTACGTAGGTAATGCCGTTGGCCAGGGTAAAGGCCACCTCCTGCACCGCGGTGGAACCGGCCTCGCGGATGTGGTAGCCGGAAATGGAAATGGTATTGAAGGACGGGGTGTTTTCACCGCACCACTGGAAGATATTGGTGATCAGTCGGAGACTCGGCTGGGGCGGAAAGATATAGGTGCCCCGGGCCACATATTCCTTCAACACGTCATTCTGGATGGTTCCCTGCAGCTTTTGCGGAGCAACGCCCTGTTTTTCGGCAACCGCCACATACATGGCCAGCAGCACAATGGCCGGCGAGTTGATGGTCATGGAGGTGCTGACGCTGTCCAGCGGAATCTGATCAAACAGCATCTCCATGTCAGCAAGGGAATCAATAGCCACACCCACCTTGCCCACCTCCCCCAGGCTCATGGGGTGGTCCGAGTCGTAGCCGATCTGGGTGGGCAGATCAAAGGCCACGGAAAGCCCGGTGGTGCCCTGCTCCAGCAGATAGCGGTAGCGTTTGTTTGATTCCGCGGCGGAAGAAAATCCTGCATTCTGGCGCATGGTCCACAAACGTCCCCGGTACATTGTCGGCTGTACGCCGCGGGTGTAAGGGTAGCTGCCGGGAAATCCCAACTGCCTTACATACTGGTCATCAATCTCTTCGGGCAGAGCAAGGAGCGGGATCTCGTCACCACCATGATTGGTGAATCGCTTTCTGCGTTCCGGGAAACGGGCCAGGCTTTTGGCCAGCACCTTGTCCTGCCACTCGGTCAGATCTTTGTTTTTTTCCATAGTCAGTTCCCGTGCCTTTCAGGTGTCGATCATAAGCGGACAGAGCCGGGCGAGCAGTTTTCTGGCAGTCTGTCGCGGCTCTGCCGGATAAGCTGTTTCCTGGAGTTCAGCAAGCAAACGGGGCTTTAACAGTTCAACCGCCCAGTCCACGATTTCAAGCTCCAGGGAAGAATGGCGTCTTCTGTCATGTTCCCCGCTGCTTCGGCAAATGGCATCAAGTTCATCAATGGCAATGGCAAGCTCGTCTATCCCCTGCCCTGTCGTGGCCACGGTTTTAAATACCCGGGACTGACAGGCATTTTTTCTGCCGCGCAGTGCCGCCTCCAGATCCATGCTCAGGGTTTCCGCCCCGACACAGTCGGTCTTGTTCACCACGAGCAGATCCGCCACCTCGAGAATGCCGGCCTTCATGGCCTGGATCTCATCGCCTAAACCAGGAGCCAGCACCATCAGGGTCAGATCGGCCAGGCGGATAATGTCCATCTCCGACTGGCCCACCCCAACGGTCTCGATGATAACCGGCGAGCAACCGGAAGCGGCCATGATACGAACCGCCGCACCGGCTGCAGCGCACAGACCACCAAGCCGCCCTCTGGTTGCCATGGAGCGGACCACCACATCCGAATCAAGGGCATGGCCCATCATTCGCACCCGATCACCGAGCAGAGCGCCGCCGGTGATGGACGAGGAGGGATCAACCGCCACAATGCCCACCCGTTTGCCCTGACTGCGCAGATGTCTGACCAGGGAGCTGGTCAGGGTGGATTTGCCCACCCCCGGGGAACCGGTGATGCCCAGAACCTGCGAACTTCTGACATTCTGCTGATCCAGGGATGTGAGGATGACCTCTGCCGCCTCATGGTCATTTTCCACCAGGGAGATGGCACGAGCGATGGAGCGGGCATCACGGTTATGCAACCCTTCAAGCAATGCGTTCAGATCGTTTCTCATCGAACTCCATCAAGGCTGATGTATTTCCCTGTGTTGCCTGCAGGCGTTGCGAAAGGCTTCAAGAATGACTTCCAGCGGCGTGCCCGGGGTAAAAACCTCGGCAATGCCGGCCTCTTTCAGTTGTCGGATATCTTCCTCCGGGATGACCCCGCCACCAAGCACGGCAATGTCGTTAACCCCGGCCTTCCGCAATGCCTCAACCACTGCCGGGAATAAACGGAGATGGGCGCCGGACAGCGAGGAGAGCCCAATGGCTGCCACATCCTCCTGGATGGCGGCCGCCACAATCTCCTCGGGGGTGCGCCGGATGCCGGTATAGATCACTTCAAATCCGTCATCGCGCAGGGCCCGGGCAATGAACTTGGCCCCCCGGTCGTGTCCGTCCAGACCAGGTTTGCCGATCAGTACTCGAAAAGGGCTGTCATTGTTATGCATGGTTGAATATTTCCTTGCAGAATTCCCCAAGTCTGCCCAGATCGTCACAGACATGGATACCGCCGGCACGCATGGCGGCGATTTTTCCCTGGGCCGTGCCACTGGCGCCGCTGACAATGGCCCCGGCATGACCCATCCTGCGGCCCGGTGGGGCGGTAAGTCCGGCGATAAACCCCACCACGGGTTTAGTCATGCTTTCCTTTACATAAAGCGCGGCATCCTCTTCGGCATTGCCGCCGATTTCGCCGACCATGACAATGCCCCTGGTCGCCGGATCCTGTTCAAAGGCGGCCAGACAGTCAATAAAGGAGGTGCCGATCACCGGATCGCCGCCGATGCCGATGCAGCTGGTCTGACCGATTCCCTGGCGGGTCAGCTGATGTACCACCTCATAGGTCAGGGTGCCGGAGCGGGAGACAACTCCGATGGGGCCACCCGGTTTGTGGATCGCCCCTGGCATGATGCCGGCCTTGCACTGTCCGGGGCTGATTAGCCCTGGGCAGTTGGGTCCGATGAGACGTGCTCCGGTCAATCGCAGGTACTGTTTCACCTTGAGCATGTCAAGCACCGGGATACCCTCGGTGATGCAGATGATAAGTTTCACCCCGGCATCAGCCGCCTCGCAGATGGCGTCCGCGGCAAAGGCCGGGGGCACGAAAATCATGCTGGCATTGGCAGCGGTTTGATCCACCGCCGCCCGCACCGTGTTAAAGACCGGAATGGCGCTCACCTCGGTGCCGCCCTTGCCCGGGGTGACCCCTGCCACGATGCGGCTGCCGTAGTCCAGGCACTGCATGGTATGGAACAGGCCCTCCCTTCCGGTGATGCCCTGCACGACAAGACGGGTGGCGTCATCGACAAATATGCTCATGCCACCATCTCCGCCACCTTGGCCGCGGCATCGGCCATATCCACGGCGGTTATCAGCTGCAGACCTGAGTCGGCCAGTATTTTCCGGCCCTGCTCCACATTGGTGCCTTCCATGCGGATAACCAGCGGCACGGTAACACTGCACTTTTTCACCGCTTCAACAATGCCGCTGGCCAGGACGTCACAGCGGAGAATGCCGCCGAAGATATTAATGAAGATCCCCCTGACGTTGGGATCGCTTAAAATGATCTCAAAACCCTTTTCCACCATTGCCGCGGTTGCTCCGCCGCCCACGTCAAGAAAATTGGCAGGCTCGGCCCCGGCTTGTTTGATAATGTCCATGGTTGCCATGGCCAGTCCCGCCCCGTTCACCATGTTGCCCACATTGCCGGAGAGTCTGATATAGTTGAGATTGTACTCCCGGGCCTTGGCCTCAAACGGGTCCTCTTCATTGACATCGCGATATTTTTGCAGATCGGCATGGCGGAAAAGGGCGTTGGCATCCAGTTCAATCTTGGCGTCCACCGCCAGGAGTGAACCGCTGCCGGCAACAACCAGGGGATTAATCTCAACAAGCGCGCAGTCGTTTTCCACAAAGAGACGATACAGCGCGGCAAGCAGAGCCGACCACTGTTTCATCATGTCCGGCGCTATACCAAGCCCGAACAATATCCGGCGGATATGATGGGGTTGCAGGCCCTGCAGGGGGTTGACGCTTACCTTGATGATTTTGTCCGGCATGGTGGCGGCTGTATGCTCAATATCCATGCCGCCGGCAGAACTTGCCATGATGACAATTGTCGCGGTAGCCCGGTCCGGCAGTAGAGAGAGATAGAGCTCGCGGGAGATGTCCGCCGCCTGCTCGATCAAAACCTTTTGCACAAGGCGTCCTTCCGGGCCGGTCTGGGGTGTGACCAGCGTCATGCCGAGGATTTCGCAGGTCTTCTGCTGCAGCTCTTCACGATCTGCGGCAAGCTTCACCCCTCCGCCCTTGCCTCTGCCGCCGGCATGGATCTGGGCCTTGACCACCAGGGGATAGGCATTGATCTCATCAGCTATGGCCAGCGCCTCAGCCACCGTAGCGGCCACGCCGCCTTCGGGAACCGGAATGGCGTAACGGCGGAAAAGTTCCTTGGCCTGGTATTCGTGAATTTTCATAAATCAGAAAAGTGAATAATCTATTTCGCCGCCCGTTTGGTGGAGAGCAGGGCGATAATTTCGTCAAGAATCGTCGGATCATCGATGGTGGACGGCATCCTGTACTGCCTGCCGTTAGCAATGGCCCGCATGGTGCCCCGCAGGATCTTGCCTGATCGTGTTTTGGGCAGACGGCTGGCCAGAATGGATTCTTTATAACAGGCAATGGGGCCGATCTCATCACGGACCATCTGCACCAGTTCCTTTTCAATCTCGGCAAAATCACGGTCCACTCCGGCTTTTAAAATAATAAAACCAATGGGTATCTCACCTTTTAAGGCATCCTGGGCGCCGATCACTGCGCATTCAGCCACATCGGGATGACCGGAGACAACCTCTTCCATGGCCCCGGTGGAGAGTCGGTGACCGGCGATATTGATGACATCATCCATACGGCCCATGATATAGAAATAGCCGTCCTCATCCCTATAGCCGCCATCGCTGGTTTCATAATAACCCTTGAAGGTGGACATGTATGATTTGACGAATTTTTCCTCATCACGCCAGAGGGAAGGAAGAGTGCCCGGCGGCAGGGGCAGTTTAATCACCACGTTGCCTTCCTGGTTTGGACCAAGCTCCTTGCCGGTGGGGTCGAGAATACGTACATCATAGCCCGGCACTGGTTTAGTCGGGGAGCCGGGTTTAACGGGAAATTCCTCGATGCCGCGGCAATTGGCAACAATGGCCCATCCGGTCTCCGTCTGCCACCAGTGGTCAATGACCGGCCGGTCCAGCAAATCGCAGGCCCAGTGGTAGGTGTCCGGATCAAGCCGTTCCCCTGCCAGATAGAGCGCCTCGAAATTTTTCAGGTTATACTTTTTGCAATATTCCCCATTGGGATCTTCTTTTTTGATGGCCCTGAAGGCGGTAGGCGCGGTGAACAGCACCTTAACCCCATGCTGCGAGATCACTCGCCAGAAGGCGCCCGGATCAGGAGTACCAACGGGTTTCCCCTCATAAAAAACACTGGTGCAACCCTTTAACAGCGGGCCATAAACAATATAGGAATGTCCCACCACCCAGCCGACATCTGAGGCTGACCAGAACACATCGCCGCTGTCAAGGTTGTACACATTTTTCATGCTCCAATGCAGGGCCACGGCATGGCCGCCGTTATCCCGCATGACCCCTTTGGGAGTGCCCGTGGTGCCGGAGGTGTAAAGAATATATAAGGGATGGGTGGCACTCACCGGCACACAGTCCGCAGGTTCGGAGGCGCCGGCCAACTCCTGCCAGTCCAGATCACGGCCTTCATGCAGATCGGCTTTGATAAAAGGGCGCTGATAAATAATGCATTTCTTGGGTTTATGATCCGCCATTTCAATGGCCTTATCAATCAATGGCTTATAGGCCAGAACTTTTTTCCCTTCAATGGCACCGGAGGCGGTAATCAGGACTTTTGGTTGGGCATGATCAATGCGGATGGCAAGTTCATGGGCGGCAAAACCGCCGAAAACAACGGAGTGAATGGCGCCGAGACGGGCGCAGGCCAGCATGGCCACTGCCGCCTCAGGAATCATGGGCATATAGATGATCACCGTATCGCCCATGGTGACACCCTGCTCTTTGAGTGCCCCGGCAAAGGCAGCCACCTGCTGCTGCAGTTGCCCGTATGTTATTTTCCGGATTGTATCGGTCACCGGCGAGTCATAGATGATGGCCACCTGGTCTGCCCGGCCGTTTTCCACATGCCGGTCAACCGCGTTATAACAGGTATTCATCATGCCGCCGGTAAACCAGCGGTAAAAAGGCGGGGTATCATCATCAAGAACTTTATCCCATTTCCTGTACCAGCTGATCCCCTCTGCTGCTTCAGCCCAGAAATTGTCAGGTTGCTTAAGACTTCTCTGAAAAACATCCTCATACTTTGCCATGATCCGTCCTTTTTTTTCAGTTGTTCAAAGCTCAGAAAGCGGGTAGTTTTACCGATGACTTTAAAGCCAATAGCATTGATAATCAACTTTGTCAAGAATAGCGCAAATGCTGATTCACTTAGCTAATCGCAAAACATTAGAGGGCCATGTAGTAGTCAGGGAGGATGGTGCTATTCTGTCACTTGATCATGCCGACAAAAAGCAAATTCTTAGATTAATTGGCGGGGTTGCACCGCTAATTGATGGACACCCTTAAATAAACAAGCACCCCAAGAAAGGCGGTATTGAAAATTCCTTGATAGGAGTTTAGCGAAGTAATTAAAAAATAACGGACAGATTCGTGTATCAGGATGAAATGGGGATAAGTAGCTCGGCAGGCAAATCAAAATACGGTTGCGGGAAATTGTGCACAGTGCTCAGAGAGGCGTTGCGGGTCGGTACGTGGGAGTTAATTCTCCCAAGAAGCTGCTGAAAACATACAGGGCAATAGCCATGGGAAATCTTTTCACCGGCTGAGGTATTTCTGACTGCCCACCCTTTTAAAGTTTCAGTTTTATGGCAGACACAACATATTTTTTTCACAGCTGTCCTCCTGAAGTTGGTTCGTATATCCTGATAATCTTATCGGCAGAACTGAGGAAAACTTCAATTAGACGCGGAATTGGTCAACAAAGGAGGATGGAAGCAAAAAAAAAAAGCCCCGCCAAAAGGCGAGGCTCGTAGTTTTGATTTTATTCTAACGTCAACTGCCGCAACTGGTGCCGCATGATCCGCAGGAGGAACCACCGCCCAGCGGCATGCTGGAAGAAATGGCAAATCCTGACCGTGGACCGGCATCAATAAAATCAACCTTAATGCTGCCACATGTGTTCAGTAAACTTGATTCAACCAGAAATTTCAAATTATCCTGATCAAAAACTTTGTCGGTGTTTTTCGGCTCATCCAGAGCCAAGCCAAGTGATGGACCAGCTCAGCCACCCTGCATCAAGGCGATTCGGATGGCGGAATCAATATTATTTTGCTCCAGATACGCTTTCAGATTTTTAATAGCCAGCTCCGTAACGTTCAACATGGTTGTAAACCTCCTAAAAAAATTAAAAATAAGTTGAAATATCTAAAAATGACAAATTGAGAATTTCAGGTTAAATTTTTTAAAATACGTTTTAATCGAACTCGTTAAAAGTTCACAAGATTTTTTCCCGATGCTTAAAAAAAATCAGATAGTAATGTTTCTTCAATAATAAGTAATAAAACAGTATAAGTCAATATAATGGTCATTTGATAAAAATGAAAAACCCGAGACAATTATTTGCATGGGGAGTTCTAACCCTCTATAATCAGAAATAAATTGATAGAATTTTTTTTCTTAATAATCAATCAGGGATAGGCGATGAAAAAAATTGTTATTTCAACCGGTGGTGGAGATGCCCCAGGCCTGAATGCCGTCATCTATGCAGTAGTCATGGCGTCCAATTCCAGAGGCTGGGAAGTATACGGCAGCCGCCAGGGTTATCTTGGCCTGCTGGATAAAGACGCACTCGTCCGATTGAGACCGGAGGATGTGGCGGAAATCACCCCTACGGGAGGAACGATACTTGGTTCAACCAATAAAGGAAATCCCTTTGCCATGCCAGTTGAAAACCTGGCCGGCGAGATCAATATCCGCGACGTTTCCGATCGGATCATGAGAAATTTTCTCCGCATGAATTTTTCATGTCACATTGCGGTGGGCGGAGACGGCAGCCTGGAAATCGCCCATCGTTTTGCCGTGGAAAAAGGCATGCCGGTTATTGGGGTGCCGAAAACCATTGATAACGATCTGCTGGCAACGCAGTTGACTTTTGGTTTTGATACCGCCGTTTCCACGGCAACAGAGGCCCTGGACAAACTCCATTCAACTGCCAAATCCCATGACCGGGTAATGGTGGTTGAGGTCATGGGCCGGGATTCCGGCTGGATCGCCTTGAATTCCGGTATCTCAGGCGGAGCCGATGTGATCCTCATACCGGAAATACCCTTTGATCTCGATAAAGTCTGTGAAAAAATCAACGACAATGAACTGCTGGACAAGCATTATGACATCGTCGTTGTAGCAGAGGGGGCACGGGCCATCGACCATGAAACCATTTATAAGGGTGACGGCGAGATCGGCAGGTCGGAGAAGGTGCTGGGTGGAATCGGCGAGTGGGTAGCCAAAGAAATCAATAAACGGACGGGAAAAGACACCCGGTCACTTGTCCTCGGCCATCTGCAGCGAGGTGGCTCCCCTACCACCTTTGACCGCCTGCTGGCCCTGCGCTTTGGTGCCACAGCGGTCCGTCTGGCGGAAAGTGAGAATTTTGATCAGATGGTTGCCCTGGCAGGAGACCAGATGTGCTCGGTTCCCCTTGCAGATGCCATAAAAAGCCGCAAAAAAGTGCCGTTGGACAGCGACAAGGTACTGACCGCCCGGGAAATCGGTATCTGTTTCGGCGGGTAAGAAACGCTCTGGGACGCCGGCCTCTGTCTCAATATCGACAAAGGCCGGCTGATTGTTTCGGCGTTGGATACCCTGTTGCCTCTGCCGTCACGATTCATGCCGGTCAAGGCTTGCCATATACTCCTCCCACTCCAGGGGCAGAAGAGTCTTTTTCCTGGTATTACACTCTTTGCAGGCGGCAACGATGTTGCCTTTGCTGCTCGTCCCTCCCCGGGCCAGGGGAATCAGATGATCCATGGTCAGCTCTTTTGCCGGAAATTTCCTGCCGCAATAGTAGCAAATGCCCGCAGCTATTTTGTTTTTCCACCAGGATGTCTTGCGCAGGTCCCGGGCCTTGGCCTTTTCTTTTTTGATGACCTGCTCATCTACCCCGGTGAAACAGAAATCCTCATTTATCATCGCGCATTTCTCTGATCAGTCTTCATCAACAATGTCGCCGAGGAGAATCTTTCTCGCCGCCCCAACCAGATAAAGAGAACCGGCCACACAGATCAGATCCTCCGGCCCGGCCTCTTTTGCCGCACGGTCCAGGGCCTCGGCGACACTGGCGCCGGCAATGGCGCGTTCTTTGAGTGAGTCAGTGAGAATGTCCCGCAGTTTTTCAGCAGTAGCCGACCGCTCCGACTCCGGACGGGTAAAAATGATACGATGGCAATACGGGGCAATGGTATTAAGGGTTTTGCTAATATCCTTGTCCGCCATACTTGCCCAGACGCAGATAAGCTTTCTGTAAACAAAATCCGATGCAAGACTTTGGGTAAGCGAGACAATACCGGCCGGGTTATGGGCTCCGTCAAGCAGATAACGGCGCAGATTACCATCACCCGCCGCCGGAGGCTCGGCAGGACAGTCAATGTTTTTGCCGCTTGCGCAGTCTCGGCAGAAATATTCCAGCCGACCCGGCCAGTGCACCTTGGTCAGTGCTGAGCGGATAGTATCCTCGGTTATGGTAAATCCCTGTTGCTGCAGCAGGTCAAGTGCCGCCAGGGCAATTGCCGTATTGTCAAACTGATGCCCGCCTTTCATCCCCAGGGGCAGGTTGTTTCTTGCCCTGCCGCCTTCCCCCAGATAATCCCAGGTGCCATCATCATGCCGGACAGTTTTAAAATCTCGCCCCAGGAGGTGAAACGGCGCCTCCTTCTCCAGGCAGGTGCGTTTGACCACATCCAGGCTCACGTCCGCGGCAACGCCTGAGACCACTGGAATGCGATTTTTGATAATGCCGGCCTTTTCCGCAGCAATCCGGGCAAGGGTTGTGCCGAGATGGGCCTCATGATCCATGGAAACATTGGTAATGATGCTGACCAGCGGGGTAATGACATTGGTGGCATCAAGCCTGCCGCCGAGCCCCACCTCCAGAATAACGATATCCACCTTTTGTCTGGCAAACCAGAGCAGGGCCAGGGCGGTGGTGAATTCAAAATAGGTGATCTGCCGTTCGCCGAGGCTGTCGCGAATGCTGGTTGCAATTTCGGCAAACTCATCTTTGGCAATATAGCGGTCATTGATACGGAAACGTTCCCGCACGGAAGTGAGATGGGGAGAGGTGTAAAGCCCGACCCGGTAGCCGGCCTCGCCTAAAAGGGCCAGCAGGGTAACAGAAACCGAACCCTTGCCGTTGGTGCCGGCCACATGGACAAATTTCAAACCACGCTGGGGATGATGTACGCCTTCAAGAAAAGCGGCCATGCTGTCAAGGCCGAGCTTGATCTTGAAGAACTGCAACTGATCCAGATAAGACCAGGCATCCTGGTATTGCATAGTTTACTTCCTGCTGAAAAAGAGGGGGAAGGTGAATTTCCGATTTATCATGATGAAATATGTCAAGCCGCTAAAAATAGCAGAACACGAGACAACCTGCAACTGCATCGACAAAGCACCATCATTTACTGCGAAAATTGTGCATCCCCCTACTCATTTCAGCAGGCTGGAGAAGGTTGAAAAACGAGATTCTCCTTTTTGCTGTTTACGGTCTTACGGGTTGAGGCGAAAAAGGGACATCTGGAGTGATCCTGACGGCAGAGATCTTCCAGATCGGCAATGCTCGGGATATAATTTTCCTGTCTGGCCGAACATGTTGCAACCTGCCAACGGAACGCATCGCT